>Ga0209464_10000086_pt1 | contig 31292 bp, 23 predicted proteins | sample DOMMetBare1Fresh_2_FD_187473 | JGI IMG/M metagenome (GOLD analysis project Ga0209464, IMG submission 187473) | Wetland sediment microbial communities from St. Louis River estuary, USA, under dissolved organic matter induced mercury methylation -... | ecosystem: Environmental > Aquatic >...
CCGTGTAATTGTTGTTGATGACGCTGATCTGAAAGCCAAAATTCATGAAAAAGCTTGCCAGCAACCTCAAATCGTGGAGGGATCGCACGTGCTTGTTTTTGCGGCCTACAAAAACATTAACGAGGATATGGTAAACGACTACATTACCAGAATTGCGAATGAACGAGGTGTTGAGGTTTCGCAACTTGGAGATTTTAAGCAGATGATAAATGGCTTTCTTTCTTCTAAATCGGTACAAGATATCGTTGCTTGGAATACTCGTCAGGCATATATAGGATTGGGACATGGGCTTGTTGCTGCAGCTATTCAGGAGGTAGATGCAACACCAATGGAAGGCTTTGACCCGAACGAGATGGATAACGTGCTCGGATTAGGCGAACTCGGACTACAAAGCGTGGTGGTGCTAACAATTGGCTACAGGGATCCTGAGAAAGACTACCTTGCCAATGCCCAAAAGGTAAGACTCCCTATGGATACTTTCTTTATCAGAAAATAGTGTATTTTTATGCTGCACCAGAAAAATTTTCTGCTGGTGCAGCATACCCTTCCGACATTTTAATTCCTTCTTGCATACCCTCCCCCCCCCACAACTTAGCTCAAATTAGTAGAATAATTACCCTTTTCGTGAGTACTACAAAGAGGCCATTTAGCTATAAATAAGTATATTTGTTCGCTTTTAAGGATAAATAATAGGGCTACTTTTTAACCGGTTAGCATGCAGGTAGATATTTTGTGGAATAAATTTAAAAAGGGAGACCACTCTGCCTTTGAGCTGATGTACAATGGCTACATTGATCAGCTAATTGCCTATGGAAATCGCTTTTCGAAAGATCGGTCGCTTGTTGAAGATGCAATACACGATCTTTTTGTAAGGCTGTACGAACGTCGCGAACGACTCAACAATCCAAATTCTCTTAAGGCTTACCTATTTTCATCTCTCCGAAGAGAAATTATTGCCAAACAAAATAGGAAAGACACACCCCAAGACGAATTTTCTGACAACCTATTTAAGCTAGATATTGATGTTGAACAAGCAATGATTAAAACCGAACTTAAGTCGGAACAAGTTGCTCAAGTACAACAGGTTCTAAATAAGCTCAGCGATAGGCAGCGCGAGGTGGTGTACCTAAGCTTCTACAACAACCTTTCGCACGATGAAATTGCGGAGGTATTGGGAATTAACAACCAATCTGTTAGAAACCTGCTTTCGCAAGGACTAAAGCGGATGAGAAATGAATCGCAGCTTCCACTTATTGCGATCGCTGCCGTGCTTCAAAATTTTCTTTAGCATTTTTTACATTTTAGTTGAGTACATTTTTAGATTCAACAGCTCTTCTTTTTAGTAAAGTACACCCAAAATGAACGATAAAAAAGTTACAGAACTGCTCCACAACGATTCGTTTGTATGCTGGCTTTTCGATGCTGAATCTAGCAACGAGTGGGAGAATTGGAAAAACCAATCGGAGGAGAACAAGATACTAGCTGATAGCCTAAGGGATCAGCTTAAACAAGTTTGTTTTGAACAGCCAACCTACTCTTCGGCCGACAAGGATAGGCTGAAAAACAGGATACACACTAGCATACTCCCTAAAGAGCAGCACAAACCCCACAAGCTGCTAACCTACATAAAATGGTCTGCAGCTGCATTTTTAGCAGGAGCGGCTGCTTTTTCTGCATACATTTACTCTGGCAAAGAGGTTATTATTGCCGCTAATGGCAGTCAGGTTCATGCAGTTCTCCCTGATGGCTCGGAGGTTAGACTAAACTCTGGCTCTACCATAGAGTATAATAGCCATACGTGGAGACTAAGCCCTTCTGTAAAGCTTGATGGCGAAGGGTACTTTTATGGTAGCCATGCTACAAACTTTAGGGTTAAAACAGCAGCGGGGATTGTAACAGTTCTGGGAACCAAGTTTAACGTTTATAACCGCAGCTGCTGCTACAAGGTAGAGTGCTATCAGGGTAAAGTTGCCGTTGATGTTGGCTTCTCGGAAGGTGAAAAGCTTTTAAATCCAGGCCAAAAAATACTGGCCAACGCAAGCAAAAAGAAGCTTCGCCTTACGTCGTTTGATTTAAAATCGCAAGATCCTAACTGGAATAGAGGCGAGTTTACCTACGAAAACACCCCATTCTCCGAGGTATTGAGCGAGCTCGAACGTCAGTTTAATATCAACATACCCAATAAAGACAGGTATAAAAACCTTTCGTACACGGGCTTCTTCAGTAACAAGGATATCAATATTGCACTTAAAACGACCCTCGCTCCGATGGGCTTTAGCTATAAAGTAAGCAATAGGGAAATTGCAATAACCCCTATTGAGTAACCTATATGAGCAGATCATCTTTAATTAAGCCGCTTCTAACTCTGCTGCTGGTGCATTTTATTGCCGTTGCACCAGCACAAGACAGGCAGTCTATCAGACTAAAAAACGTATCGCTATCTGATGCCATTACAAAGATTGCAAAGCTGTATCACGTACAAATCGCATTCAACACCTCACTTACCAATAACATAAAGGTAAATACAGCTATTAACGACAAAACGCTCGAAGAGGCTCTTAGCACCATACTAAAAGATACCAACATTCAGCTCGAAAGGGTCGATAAAAACGCGTACATACTGGTAGAAAAAGTAAAACCTAAGCCGAAGATAATTCCAGATAAAAAGAAAAAATACACCCTAAGCGGATACGTAACTCAGCACGGAAGCAGCGAAAAACTAATTGCTGCTTCTGTTGCTGTTATGGGCAAGCCCCAAGGTTGTATTACCAACGAATTCGGGTTTTATAGCCTTACACTCGATGACGGCGAATACGACATCATGTACACCTATGTTGGCTATCAACCACTGGTTTTACGGATTAACCTTGCCGGAAACACGGTCCAAAATACGATACTAAAATCAGGTCATCAGCTGCAGGAGGTTGTTGTAAGGTCATCGAAAGATAACGATATCCACATCCGTCCTCAAGTTGGATTCAATTCGCTATCAATGGACTACGTAAAATCGGCTCCTGTACTACTTGGCGAAGCAGATATCCTTAAAACCATCCAGCTCTTACCTGGTGTAAAGGCCGGAAATGAAGGATCGGCGGGGGTTTATGTCAGAGGTGGTAGTCCCGACCAAAACCTAATACTGCTTGATGGTGTGCCCATTTACAACGCATCACATATGTTAGGCTTCTTCTCTGTGTTTAATGCGGATGCCATTAATAGCACCCAACTTTACAAGGGAGGTTTCCCTGCTCGTTACGGCGAGCGATTATCATCGGTGATTGATGTAAGGATGAAGGAAGGGAATATGGAAAAGTATGAAGGAGAAATTGCCGTAGGCCTCATATCGTCAAAGATCAATGTAAGTGGACCGATCTTTAAAGACAAAACATCTTTCATCCTTTCGGCTCGTAGAACCTATACCGATCTACTCATTAAAGGAGCGATCTTGCTTAGCGATGCAAAAGATGATAATGGAAATAGTGCTGAGATGCCTGATATCTACTTCTATGATATAAATGCCAAGGTAAACCACAAGTTTTCGGACAAAGATCGCCTTTACCTTAGCTTTTACCGAGGAGGTGATGTACTTGGTGTTACTACAAACGAAGCATTTACGAACAATAGCTACAGCGATAATGCAAGAACAGATATTGGTATTAGCTGGGGTAATTCTATTGCAGCGCTTAGATGGAACCATATCTTTTCTCCTAAACTTTTTGGTAACCTAACTGCAACTTCTTCGAAATATGCATTTAAGGTATTCTTTGAAAGAGAAACAACCACCACACCAACACAAGATAAGGTTAGCTATGGCTTTCAATCTTTAAGGTTTAAATCTGGCATTGATGATTTTAGCACGAAGCTCGATTTCGACTATATTCCGTCAACAATACATACCATTAAATTTGGAGGGGCCTACACCTTCCACACTTTTACCCCTAATGCAAGTGAAATTGTTTTAAAGGAAAAACCCGATCAAACAACAGAAAACGAAGCGACTTACAGATCTAAAGAAGCGCATGAAGCCGCAGCTTATATTGAGGATCTTTACGAAATTGCACCTAAGCTTAAAATGAACGCAGGACTCCGGGCTTCGCTTTTTTATGTTGATGGAATTACCTACAAGTCGGTTGAACCTCGGCTACTGCTTAGCTACCAAACTACCGAGACCTCTTCGTTAAAATTTGCCTACGTGGAAATGAACCAGTACCTACACTTCCTTTCTTCGGGCTCGTTGGCACTTCCTTCAGACCTGTGGGTACCAACCACCAAAAAAGTTGAGCCACAGAGGTCGAGGCAGGTTTCGCTAGGAATGACAAAAAGCCTAGGCCCTACCGTTCTCTCTCTTGAGGCTTACTATAAAACAATGAACAAAATCATTGAATATAAAGATGGCGCATCGTTCAATATTAGCGATACTACTTGGGAAGAAAAGGTTGTGATGGGTAAAGGCGAAAGCTACGGATTGGAGGCTCTTCTTGAAAAAAAGAGTGGTAGACTAACTGGCTGGATTGGCTATACGCTAAGCTGGGCATACCGTAAGTTTAACGAGTTTAACAACGGACAAAAATACCCTTTCACCTACGATAGACGCCACGACATAAGCATCACAGCATGCTACAAGTTCTCCCCTCGATTTGATATTGGAGCGACATGGGTTTACAGCACAGGGCGTGCTTTTACGCTTGCCAATGAGGTTTATACGCCTTACACTTCGGACATAAGACAATCAAGCGATAACGCATCTAACTTTAGCAATAGAAACAATATTAGGCTACCAAACTACCACCGCCTCGACTTAGGTGTAAACTTCCATAAAAAGAAGAAATGGGGTGAAAGAACATGGTCGCTTGGTTTGTACAATGCCTACCTGAATCACAACACATTCTTTGTTTACCCTTCAGAAGGGAAGCTCAGATCGGTTGGATTATTTATGTTTGTTCCCTCGCTAACGTATAGCTATAAATTCTAGTTATGAAACAAATCCTATCTCACCTAACATATATTTTTCTAGGAGCCACACTTTTGAGCTGCGAAAAAAATGTTACGATTGACATCCCTTCTTCGTCACCAAAGCTGGTTGTAAATTGTGGCATCACTACAGATAGCTCATGGAGTATATTTGTGGGTCGAACAGTACCACTTTTTGATGAGCATACTCCTAAGTATATCAATGGTGCTAACATTTCGCTTTCTGCTGATGATGGCACCCTAATCCCTCTAGCCAATACAGGTAATGGCATCTATACGTCAGCTCAAAAACCTCTACTAGGAAAAGAATACCGAGTAGAGGTAAACGTTGAAGGATTTTCAGGAGTCAGCGCTACCTGTCGACCACTTACTCCTCCACAAGTCGAGCTCGTATCTAAAACAATAAAGTTCGAGAACGGCTATTCGTCAACATCGGTAGAAGTTCGCTTAACCGATAGTAAAGATTCGGAAGATTTCTACATTATTGAAGCAAGGTCCCCTGAAAGTTTGATAGACCTAAACACAACGTACATTGCGTACTACAATTTAGGTTGCGATGACCTTGCTTGTGAAAATGTAGGAACCGATGAAACTAGCAAGCAGCTGCTATTTCGGGATAGAATTTTTAGTGGGAGCAAAAAGATTATCGTTTTTACAATTGAGGGGGTAGACTACCAAAATACTGAGGTGGAATGTGTTATCAAGAGATGCTCCTACGATTTTGGGGAGTATAAACGAACGCTATTTCTGCATCAGTCTAACCTCGACTCGCCTTTTTCTCAGCCTGTTAAGATATACACCAACGTAAACAACGGACTAGGAATTTTTGCCTCGTACCAAAGTACAGTAATCCCTCTATACTAAATGCTAATGAGATACAACTTTCAACCCTACTATAGAGATAATTAGAGTTGCAATAAAAAAGATACGCCAGAATGTGGCGGGTTCGTTGAAAAAGAAGATGCCAACAAGTACAGTTCCAACGGCACCAATACCTGTCCATACACCATACGCTGTTCCAATTGGGATTGTTCTAACCGCGTACATTAGCAGCACCATGCTAATTACAAGACAAACAACAAAACCTCCAAACCAAAGCTTTGATTCAAGCCCTACTGTTTCGTTAGCTTTTCCTAAACAAGCTGCAAATCCTGTTTCAAATAAACCTGCAATAACCAATATAAACCAGCTCATACCTCCAGAATAATTTCACTACAAATTAAAGTATAATTTTTAAAGAATCCCCCCGTACAGCTACTCCTTAAGCTTGGTCTGAACGGCTGCTCGGTAGCTCTTACCAATAGGAAGCAGATTCCCTCCTATCTTAACAGCATTACCTTCTACATACTCTATTCGTGATATGGCTATAATATACGACTTATGAATCCTTACAAAAGCATCTCCAGGCAGCTGGTCTTCCATACTCTTCATGGTACTATGTACAACTAGCTTTCCGCTAGCTGTATGCAGGGTTAGGTAATCGCCTAGTGCTTCTATAAAGATAATGCTACTACACTGTAACCTATACGAACGTTTGTCGGCTTTTACATTAATATAAGACTCCGTACTGGGAGGGGGCGCAGAGGAACTTAATGCAGCATCATGCCTATCGGTTGCAATAACTCTTTCGGTAACTTTTCCTACGGCTTTAAAGAAACGCTCAAACGGAACTGGTTTTACGAGGTAATCAACTACATCCAAATCGTACCCTTCTAGCGCAAATTCGGGGTATGCGGTTACAATAATAACCCGAGGAGGCTTTCTCAACGATCGTAAAAAATCGAGCCCGCTTATTGTTGGCAAGTTAATGTCTAGAAACACCAAATCTACTTGATCTGAAAGCACATATACCATCGCTTCTTGCGCGCTACTACATTTGGCTACCAGATGCAGCACAGGCATTTTTTCGACATACTTCTCTATAACTCGCTGAGCTAAAGGTTCGTCATCAACAATAATACACCTAATCATACAATGCTAATTTCTACTTCAACAACAAACTGGTTATCCTGCTCAAAATACTTAAACTTATACCGATGAGGGTAAATAAGGTCCAACCTTTTTTGGACATTCCTCAAGCCAACTCCACCTTCTTTCCCTTTTACTTTTTGACGAATGGGGCTAACCGAATTTGCGGTTCTAAACCTAAGCCAACCATCTTTGCACTGCAGAGCTATGCTTATAAAGCTTTCGACATTGCTGCTAAATCCTCCATGCTTAAAGCAATTCTCTACTAGGGGAAGCAACAAAAGAGGTGCAACAAGGTGCTCTTCGCTTGTAGAGTTTGCCTCAACATCCAACGTTACGACAGCCTCATTAGGCAATCTAATCCTCTGCAAATCAACATAATCTCGAATAAATGAAATTTCTTTATCGAGGCTAACCCTTTCTTGATTGCTATCATACAAAACATACCTCATCAAATCAGAGAGGGTTACAATGTAGGTAGATACCTTTTCTGACCTGTCAAGTGATAGCGAGTAAATGCTATTTAATGCATTGAAAAAAAAATGTGGGTTAATTTGAGTTTTCAGAGCATCAAGCTCTGCCACAACCTTCTCCTTTTCAACCAAGACCATCTGCTCTTTTAGCTCTGCAATGCTCATTGATTGTAGAGCAAATTGTACAAGCGTTGTTATTAACCCTATAATTCCGAGTAAAACAGCAAAGCTAAAAGCAACCCTAAGCTTAAGCAGCTCGAGCTTGCCTGCAGCTAAGCTACTCCCTTCCATGCTATACTTAATAGCAACACCATCACCAATAAATAGGTATATGGTAGTAAAGTAGATTGCAAACACAAGCAAAGCATATACAAAATAGTAGCCAACCTTTTTATAGGTAAAGTAACGAGGGATAAGTATAAAATGGTTGATGTAAATTGGAAGTATGGTTGACAAGGAAAATAGTATCATCCCCCACTTATAAGGATGTGCTAGCGAGAGAAGAACCATCATTAAGATATGCGATAGGACTACTAGTCCATGCTTTTTTAGAAAGCTTGCTAACATCAATTTTTATTTATAAAGATAAGAACCTCACCTAGCAATTATCATTTTTTTCGACAAAAGTTACATTTCTATCGACAAACGGGTTTTAAACCATTCATCTACGATACAGCCACTTATATCGAAATTATTTATAGTTCTCAATCTTAAGGATAACATTTGCAATAATAAATTTAAGCAATATGGATAAAGCAATTGACCTTGAGAATGTTTGCTTTAGGTACTCCCCTAAGCAGCAGATTCTTTCTAACATTTCACTGAGCGTACCTCGTGGTAGTATCTATGTATTTCTTGGGCCAAACGGAGCTGGCAAAAGCACAACTATTCGTATCGTTATGGGGCTCCTAAAAGCAACAAGCGGCAAAGTTTCTGTACTTGGGAGCAACTTTATTGACAACAGATGCTCAATACTTTCAAAAATAGGATCGCTGATTGATGCTCCTACTTTTTACGACCACCTAACAGCAATCGATAATCTTAAGATAATTTGCATCGTGCGTGGTATAAATCTAAATGAGATTAAACCTACACTAGAGCTGGTGGGACTTTCAGCTTCGTCTGGACTTAAGGTTTGTGAGTTTTCTCTTGGAATGAAGCAACGTCTTGCCCTAGCAATGGCCCTAATCTCTAGGCCAGAATTGCTAATACTAGACGAGCCATCGAATGGATTAGACCCGAATGGTATTATAGAAATACGGGAGCTGCTGATCAAAATCAACAAAACGACAGGAACAACAATTTTTGTTTCTAGCCACATACTTGCGGAGGTAGAGAAGCTGTGTTCTCATATTTGCGTTATCAATAATGGGTATTCGGTTTTTGAGGGAAACTTAACCGAATTACAACAACAATTCGGGGCAGAAAATAAAGCTTGGTTCAAATTAAATACCACCTCATCCATTAGTCAGCTTAATTGTAATTCTATTATCGAAGTCGATCATTCGCTTTCTAGGGTGGCAATACCTTACAACTCTGATAAGGATATTTCATCCTTTACAAGACTTCTACTTGACAATAAGTTGGAAGTTTATGAAGTTACAAAAGAGCTAAAAAGCTTGGAAGATCTATATATGAAATTAGTAAAACAGTAAATGATGAAGCATTTTACAAATTCGCTTAAAAGCGAAATGATTAAAACAAAGAAATCCGTTGCACTTCTTCTTACCTTGTATGGACCTCTATTCGTTATCGGAATATTCTTTATTGCCTACTACTTTAAGGGTGGTTTAATGCTTCCAAAAAATCAGGACCCGTGGATTCCGTTTGTATCAAAAATCTGGAATGGACTTACAATGGTATTTTTGCCAATGTATATTCTCCTAATTAGCAATTTGCTACTTTCGATCGAACATAAAAACTATACATGGCGACTCGTTTACACTCTCCCACAAAGTAAAAGCTACATTTTTTGGAGCAAATTTACTGTTCTGTATGGGTTTGTATTCTCAGCGATAGCAAGTACAATGGCCTTAACCGTAATAGCAGGTTTAATACTCTCTGTTGTAAAACCAGAATACAACTTTCACTTAAACGCCATTCCTGTTTCACTGTGCTTTAAGCTTATAATTTCGGTATTTACTTACTCTATTGGGCTAATCGCCATATACTTTTTTATAAGTAACGAAATCAAAAATCAAGTTAAAGCGATAAGCATTGGCCTTCTTTTCTTTATATCAACTGTAATTGCAGGTGCTTGGGAGTACTCCTTCCTTATTCCAACTAGCATTCCTATGACATACACCAGCATATACTTCAATTCATTAGCAGATAAACAGATACAAATAGACAGCAAGTATTTAGTAGTTGTAGCTGCTTACTTTGCAATCTTTATTGCTGCGTCTTGGATTAGAACTATTTATAGACGAGTTATTTAAACCATCCAATATGCCAACCTCTCTTTACTATAAAATAGTGAATAGTGCATTTAATTTTATATTCTATGCATCAATACCAATTGTTTTGCTTTTAGATTTTTGGTGGGCTCCTACAATAGTAGGGCTACCAGAAAAATGGTCGTTATACCTATCTATCTCTGGCATTCTAATTGGAATTATAACAAGCCTATACCTTTACAAGTACTACAGAACAGATATCTACGAAATATCGAATGCTTTAATGATTGGCATCTACTTATTTTATACTATCTGCTTCTTTGGATTTTTTATGGGAGTCCCTGTTTTTAACGCATGTATCAGTGCTGCTGCAGGATCATACTATACCATTCGATTAACAAAGAAGGGATATACGAAAGGTGAGCTTAAATCTAAGTTTAAAAAGTTGCTAATCGTTAACTTTACTACAATGCTTTTTGTATGTATAATGTCGGCAATTTTTGCAATTCAAAGCAGTTCTACTATTTCGGACATATCCGGCATGCTGAATTTAAAAGTAAAAATTACCATGGCACATATTTGGGCTATTATTTTTATAGGTGGAATATTGCTCCTTGCTTTTCAGCATATCCTAGCTATTATGGCAAAGAAAATCACGCTGCAAATTATACTAAAATAAAAGAGGATGTCTAAAAAGGAGGTACACGTAGCTCAATATGCACATTACGATATGCCAAACCTCATACTATAGGTAGCGAGTTCTTTTCGTGCTACGTACTATGTTGGTTGTACTTTTTAGACATCCCCTTTCCTTTAAAACTACATATTACGCTAAAAAAGGTAAACCTGCTTAAGTACAATATTAAATATTAGCGTATATAAAACGCCAAAAACCATTACAAGCTTAACCAGTAAGCTTGCAAAACGATAGTGCGAAGCAGTACTCGCTAAAACAACTCTAACAGCCAATACCAGTAATGGAACAACAATTGTAGCCGTTATATAAATCATCGAAATCCAATCTATACGATCGGAAGGTAGAATATACAGAAAGGTAAAGAATACCCAGTAAACAGCCAATACCTCTAAAAGCGTAAGTATGACAACTATTGTTTTTGCTGCATTAGCCCCCCAGGCAATCGGAATGGTAGTGCGCCCAGTTTGGATATCACCGTTGAAGTCTTCCATATCCTTAACAACCTCTCGTATAAGCGTTGTTACAAATGCAAAAACTGCAAAACCTAAAACCCAGTACGTAATTGCATTTAGATTCACTCCGTTAATTAGCAAGGCATCGAGAAGCGTATGCGTTATTTTTCCATACTCAAACATTAGCACGAGTAAAGGTACCATGCCAGCCATAAAAGCAATAATTAGGTTACCAATAACCAGCTGACCTTTATAGGTAGTTGAATAAAACCAAAGTAAGCCACCTACAAGCGGAAAAATTAATGCATACTGCCACACACCAACATAGGCGGATGTCGCAATTCCAAGAATAGAACCAACCGTACTCAGCAAAAAATGAAGCTTTATGGCAAATTTACGACTCAAGCCCTTTCCAACAAGTACACGGCTAGGTCGGTTAATCGCATCGGTTTTAGTATCAAAATAGTCATTTATAGCGTACCCTCCAGCAGCAAGGAGCACCGTAGCAAGAACTAGCATTGCAAACCAAAGCTCCGACATTTGAAGGTCTAGTCCCTTTATTCGTAGAATTGGAGCAATAATACAAAACCTCACCAGATATTGGGTAGCTGCAATAAGCAGGAGGTTTCCACCCCTAACAAGCTTAAAGAGATTGAACATTTTTTGTTGTATCGGTTAACCACTTACCATTTAAACGCAAAACTTGCTCGATAACGTCTCGAACGCACCCTTCGCCACCCGATTTGTCTGAAATATAGCGCGATACAGCCTTTACCTCTGGAGCAGCATCCGCAGGACATGTTGGCATTCCCACAATTGTAAGCACACCCAAATCTGGGATATCATCGCCCATAAACAGAAGATCATCGTCATTTAGACCATACTTAAAGCAGAAATCTTTAAAATCATCAACCTTGTCGTGCGAACCGAGGTAAATATCAGTAACCCCCAAGCTTCTAAACCGAGGAATCATAGAATCACCCTTACCTCCTGATATTATTGCAACAGGGTAGCCCAGCTTTACTGCAAGCTGTACGGCATACCCATCACGAGTGTTCTGCACCCGTAACATCTCTCCACTTGGATGAATGAATACCTTTCCATCGGTAAATACACCGTCGATATCAAAGGCAAAAGCCTTTACCTTACGTAAATCCTCCTTAAAGTTGGCCATCAGAATGTACTTTTCATTTTACTGCTGAAAGATAGCAATTATTACACATCACTCTGTAGGTTTTGTACTCCAACTGCAACAAACAAGGTTGGTTGGAGTACTTGCTTCATCAACCCCTCCTTATTTAACATTAATTTAAATTAACTGGTAAGTACAATTGGAGGAGTGGCTGCTCTATTGAGCGAACCCAAGTTTTAAAAAAGTAACGTTTTGTATCAACCAAACCCAAAAATAATGATTGAAAGATTCAAAATTTTAGCTAGCCGGCAAATTTAGCATTTGCGGCTTTCAGCATCATCAAAAAAGAGAAAACGAGCTCGCAGAGCTAAATCAAGGCAAAGGTTTTATCGCCTCAATTACACCATTCATCGATTTTTTATGTTACGGAGTAAACATAATGCCAAACTTTGTAACGCAAAAACTATTAAAAAACAGAGCATGTACTACATCAGGTATTTTCTACTAGGGCTTTTAATCACCACGGCTCTATTTGCTACCGCCCAAGAAAAAGTTACCCTAAGCGGCTATCTAAAGGATAAAAAAAACGGAGAAACACTTATTGGTGCAACCGTTTACATTAAAGAGCTAAAGCAGGGAGTTGTAAGCAATCCCTATGGCTTTTACTCGCTATCGCTCCCAAAGGGTGAGTACACGGTTGCCATAACCTTTGTTGGCTACAACAGGGTTGAAAAAAAGCTAAAGCTAGCATCAAACACCATACTTAACGAAGAGCTAGAAAGCGAAAGCGTTCAGATGGAACAAGTTATAATAACCAGCACAAAAAGGGATGAAAATATTAGCAGAACCCAAATGGGGATGGCTAAAATTGACCCAAAGAAGCTAAGCTCGCTACCTGTGCTGATGGGCGAATCGGACGTAATGAAGTCTATACAGCTTATGCCAGGAGTTCAATCTGCCAGCGAAGGTTCTAGCGGCTTCTCTGTAAGAGGTGGTTCAACCGATCAAAATCTGATTTTGCTAGATGAAGCACCTGTCTATAACGCTTCGCACCTTTTAGGCTTCTTTTCGGTTTTCAACTCGGATGCTATAAAGGAAGCAACGCTTTATAAAGGCGACATTCCTGCTACTAATGGAGGTAGGCTATCATCTTTACTTGATATTAGAATGAAAGATGGAAGCCGAAAGGATTACCATGTGGCTGGCGGTATTGGAGTTATATCGAGCAGGTTAACTGTAGAGGGTCCTCTTAAAAAGGATAAAGGCTCCTTCATCATATCTGCACGTAGAACCTATGCCGATATGTTTCTTAAGCTCTCTAAAGATTCATCCCTAAACCAGAACAAGCTATACTTTTACGATGTAAATGCCAAGTTTAACTACGACTTGAATGCGAACAACCGCATATTTGTTTCGGCCTATTTTGGAAGAGATGTAACAGGTTTTGGTGATGATTTTACATTCAACTGGGGAAACTCCACCATTACTACTCGTTGGAACCATACTTTTAATTCGAAGCTATTTTCGAACCTTACCCTGCTTTACTCTAACTACCAGTATAACCTAGGAAATTCGAATGCTAAGCCAACATTCAAATGGCGATCAAACCTCGAAGATATTGGACTTAAGTATGATTTTACATTCTACCAAGGCTCGAACAACACCATTAAGTTTGGCATTGCTAGTACACTTCACTTCATACAGCCTGGTAAGTTTAAGGTAGATGGTAAGAGCAGCGATTTTGAGGTATCAGACAACCGAGCTATTGAAAATGCGGCTTACCTACTTAATGAGCAAAAGGTTGGCGATAAGCTTACTTTAAACTACGGATTGAGGGTGTCTTCGTTCCACAACATGGGCTCTGCAACTACCTATACAATTGATAGCAAAACATTTGAAGTGATTGATACTGTAAAGTATGGTAAGGGTAAAATTTACCATTCGAGCTTTGGACTAGAACCTAGATTTAGCGCCAACTACAGGCTTACCGAGACGTCGTCAATCAAAGCGGCATACAGTCGCACAAGGCAGTACCTTCAGCTTGCCTCCAACTCTGCTGCCGGATCGCCACTAGATGTTTGGTTCCCTGCTTCTAGCTACGTTAAACCTCAAGTTTCAGATCAGGTTGGAGTTGGATACTTCCGTAATTTTAACGACAACACCTACGAACTTTCGATAGAGGGTTTTTACAAGTGGATGTCTAACCAAATTGATTTTAAAGATAATGCAGATCTGCTGCTGAACAATCAGCTAGAAAAGGAGCTACGATTCGGCAAAGCGAAATCGTACGGAGTGGAGATACTCGCTCGTAAAAATAGCGGAAACCTAACTGGTTGGGTAAGCTATACGCTTTCTAAAGCAACACGTACGTTCCCTGACATCAACAAAGGCAAGTCGTACAATGCAAACTATGATCACCCAAGTAACCTTAGCGTTGTGCTTACCTACAAGCTAACCAAACGTACAGATTTTACCACTTCATGGATCTACTATAGCGGTACTCCTATTTCGTACCCAACCATGCGATTCAGCTATGGCAACACCAACATGCCGATATATGGCGATAAAAACGGATCGAGACTGCCAGACTACCATCGCCTAGATCTTTCGTTAACCGTTAAAAACAAGCGCAAGCCTGGACAAAAATGGGAAAGCGAATGGAACTTTGCAGTGTACAACGCCTACAATCGTGGCAATGCCTACTCGGTTTACTTCGAGACAGATAAAAACGATCAAACAAAAATTAAAACGTACAAGATGGTTATGTTCCCTATCATTCCATCGGTAACCTACAACTTTAAATTCTAGCATGTTAATGAAAAAGCTAATTATATTTTCGGCAATTGCACTTATGTTTGCAAGCTGCAAAAAGGAGTTTGATTTAAACCTTGATAGCGAAAATAAGAGCTACTTGGTGGTTGAAGGAATGATTACCGACCAAGACGAGGCTCAAACAGTAAGGTTAACTCGAACAGTGAACTACCTTAAACCGGTTAAACCCGAATCGGTAGGAAATGCTATTGTCACCGTTACTGTTGATGGAAAAACGACGCTAAGCTACACATACACTAAAGATGGGCTTTACGTTGCTCCATCGGGTTTTAAAGGTGTTGTAGGTTCTACCTATGCTCTTAAAATAATGGTTGACGAAACCCTTTACGAGGCTTCAACAAAGATGAACAAGCCCCTTGTTCTAGACGAAGCAACCACCAAGCGAGATGAGTTTAACAAAGACAAATTTGAGATCCGCCTAAGCTTTATCGACAATCCCGAAAAGGGTGATTACGTTTTGTTTAAGTACTCACGTAATGGACAACTTGTAGATACGCTAACACGATGGTCTAGATATAACGATATTCTCACCAATGGGTTAAAATTTATTGACACACGCGCTATCGGAGACGTAGAGGGCAAAGTTGGAGATGATATAACAGTGTACTCCTACTCTATAAGCAAGCCGTACTACGAGTTTCTCCAAGCAGCAGAGCAGAGTACTTTCGAACCTGTTCCTTTCTTCCCTCCTCCTGGGGCTGCAATTACAGGTAATATAACAAACGGAGCTCTTGGTTTTTTCCAAGCTTCGGCAATAAAAAAGGTTTCAACCAAACTCAAAGAGTAGCTTTATAAATTCAAATCGCAGGGCAAGTTTGTTAAAGCTTGCCCTTTTTTCATTTTTTAAAACGATGTACGTCGCGGCTATGTTCATTTTAGCTACATTGCTAAAAAGCTCTTAATATACAATGGAATTCTCTTTTAGCAACCTCCTTTTAATTGGCTCCATACTGCTTGTACTAAGCGTACTTTTAAGCAAAACAACGAAGTATGGTGTCCCTGCTGTTATTTTATTCATAGCCGTTGGAATGCTAGCAGGTGTTGACGGACCTGGTGGAATTGATTTCTACAACATTCAGATTTCAAAGTTTATCGGGACTGTAGCCCTTGTTCTCATTCTGTTTTCTGGTGGACTAGATACTCGTTACACCGATATTCGCCCTATCGCAAAACGTGGTCTCCTGCTATCAACTCTTGGTGTGGCAATTACAGCGATTTTAACTGGGGTTTTCATCTCCTATGCAACAGAACTAACCATTGTAGAAGGACTTCTTCTTGGCTCTATAATCTCTTCTACCGATGCTGCTGCGGTGTACAGCATTCTTAGGTCTAAAAATATGGGACTTAAGAATAACATTCGTCCGCTGTTGGAGTTCGAGAGTGGAAGCAACGATCCTATGGCCTACCTCCTTACAATTGTATTTATCATGCTGTTAAAGAAACCCGATTCGAGCGTTATTAGCTACGTGCTATTCTTTATTCAGCAGTTTACGTTGGGAGGTATTGTTGGAGTTGCAATGGGCTTCTCCATCCTAAAGGTTATGAATAGAATAAACCTAAGCTTCGATGGTTTATACGCTGTCCTCCTTCTTGGCCTTTCTATTCTTACTTTTGGCTTAGCAGAACTTGTTGGCGGAAACGGATTCCTTGCCGTTTATGTAGCAGCTATAATACTTGGGAATAACGAGTTCATCCATAAACGAAGCCTTATTAAGCATTTTGACGGTCAAGCTTGGCTAATGCAAATCATAATGTTCTTAACACTCGGATTGCTCGTTAACCCGTCAGAGCTCCTCCCTCTTGCTGGCATTGGACTTCTTTTTTCGGTCTTTATCATACTTGTTGCCCGTCCGGTTGCTGTTTTTATATGCCTTGCGGGTTCGCAATTCTCTACCCGTTCCAAGGTTTTTATCTCATGGGTTGGCTTAAGAGGTGCGGTTCCAATTATCCTATCCATCTATGCACTCGATGCTGGTGTTGAGAAAGGTCGGCTAATCTTTAACCTCGTATTTTTTATATCCTTCACTTCGGTATTGGTAAAAGGAATTACAATTCCTGCGTTTGCTAAATTCCTAGGTCTGAGCGTTCCTATTCACATACGTAAAAAATCCACACTCGATATCGAGCTTGCCAATAAGGTAAAAAAAATAGTTTTAGAGATTGATGTTACAACCGAATTTAGATGCGTTGGAAAGCATCTGGTAGAGCTCGATCTTCCTGATGGAATCACTATTTCGATGGTTCATCGAGGTGGTAACGTTTTTACCCCTGATGGCTTTACCATGCTGCTTGCGGGCGATAAGCTAACCGTACTTGCCGATTCGGTTAGCTCTTTAAAGGATTTTAACCGTAAAATAGGAACTACCTAAAAAATATGGATGCCCAAGAAAGATGGGGTATATATCTCAGCAAACGTTATACCACAAGTTGAGCCACATTTTAGCCTGCGGTAGCTGTTGTATTACGTTTGTTGAGATACCAATTAGTCAACCACAACCATATCCAAGCGTATGGATTTACTTCACAAATACCATATATTGCCAAGGCTGTATCTTAAGCTTACGCGAAGCCCCATGTATTGACCCCTCAAAATAGTCGGTCGATTCGAACGGAGGTGTAGTAGCCTCTGCTACCGAATCGCTAAAGTTAAAGATAGCAGCCACAACCTCATCATCAGCCTCTCTTGTTACCGTAAACGTTTTTTGGGAAGAGCTGAAGCTGTAGTAGAACCTTCCTCCCCACTCCGCATTCCACAAGCACCTATTCCCCGTTTTTAAAGCCGTAAGCTTTTTGTACAGCTCCTCATAGTCGCGGTTTACATTCCACTCAATATTATCCTTCTCAAAAAAGCTTAGTCGATGACTCAAAGCCACTTCTTGACCATTATAAATTAGAGGTAAGCTTGGTACAATAAACGAAAAGACTACCATCTGTTTAGCAGCTAAGCCCATACGTTCAAATTCGGTTCCACACCAGCTATTTTCATCATGATTTGATGTAAAAACCAACCTCATATCCTTTTCAGCAAACAACGATTGCTGCTTACGGAAGTAGTGATCTAGATCCTCTACTGAATTTTTACCCTGCGCTAGCCCATTCATTATATGATGTAGCTCCCACGCATATGTAGCATCAAATGCTGCTTTGTGCAGGAGGTAATCTTCGCTCTCTGCAAGCATAAATACAGGACGAACCTTATCAAGCTCCATTCTAATAAACTTCCAAAAATCTACTGGAAGTAAGCTTGCCATGTCGCACCTAAATCCATCAATGGTAGTCTCATTAAGCCAGTACTTCATAGCATCAGCCATTCCCTCCCACATTGCGTGGCTAAAAGTATCGAGCTGGGCAACATCAGTCCAATCGTATGGAGCAATAATTCGACCTTCACCATCACGCTTATACCATTCAGGATGCTCATCCACCCAAGCCGCATCGCGTGAAGTATGGTTGGCAACCCAATCAATGATAACCCTAATTCCTAGCGATTGTGCATTTGTGACAAACGATTTAAAGTCCGCAAGTGTCCCAAATTCAGGATTAACCTCTTTATAATTCTTTATCGAATAGTAGCTTCCAAGTGTACCCTTTCGCTCCACCTCGCCGATAGGGTATATTGGCATAAGCCAAATAGCACCTACTCCTAAATCTTTCAGCCTTGGCAAGTGACTTTCAGCAGCTTTAAATGTACCTTGTTGAGTAAATTGTCGAACATTTAGCTCGTAAACAGCTATATTTTTAGACCACTCTGGATGTTTCACGTAATTCCCCCTTTGAAGTTTAATAGCAATAGTTTCCATCGCTAATATCCATATTTATAGCACCACAATATAGTGCTAGTATTGCCAATTATACAACTTAATGCATAACATAATCGGCTCTATTAAAGTAAAAAAAGGGTGATGCTGAGCATAGCTGCTTTCATCACCCTCGTTCCATTTATAGCTGCTTATTTAACAAAAATGAGGTACTCCCAAGGTTTAAGCATAACCTTAGCCTTTGGAGCAACCGATTTATTTGTCATATACTCCTGCTTATAACCACTAGGAATAGAAGCTGCAGCGTCCTCTTTTCCCATATTAAAAATCGCAGTGAGCTTCGATTTGTCTTTTGTTCGTGTTATCTCGAGAAGGTTTTGTCCAATAATTTTATAGGTAAACTCTCCTTTATTTTTACCAGCCCATAAGGCTTTTGTCTCTTTTTTTAGCCTATTCAGCTTCTTATAGAATTCAGTATATGAAACATCTGCATTCCAATCAATGACATCCTTCTTAAAGAACTCCAATCGCCTATTAAAACCGACTTCCTGCCCGTTATAAATTAGAGGCATACCTGGGGTTATATAGCTAAACACCGCAAACGCTTTAGCCGCTGGCCCCATTCTTTCAAATTCTGTACCATTCCATGAGTTCTCATCATGATTTGATGTAAATACCATCTTTATCGCAGAAGCTTTATAAAGCGAATCTTGCTTTCTGTAGTACATATTAAGTACATCAGCTTGCTGCTTTCCTTGTGCAATTTGATTCATTAAGTGGTGCAGATTCCACCCGTAATCCATATCAAAAGCCTTCAAAGTTAGCTCAGGCTTTTCCGCTTCAGCAAGCATAAATACAGGCTTTACCTTTTCGAGCTGCACCCTTGCATCATCCCAAAAATCAGTTGGAACCTCGCCTGCAACATCACACCTAAAGCCGTCAATATTTGCCTCTCGAAGCCAGTACTTCATTGCATCAACCATTGCTGCACGCATATCGTTGTTGCTATAATCAAGCTTGGCAACATCCGACCAATCGAATGGAGCTAAAATATTACCATTCTTATCTTTAACATACCAATCTGGATGCTCTACCAACCATTTTGCATCTCTAGAGGTATGGTTGGCCACCCAGTCGATAATTACCTTAAAACCTAACTTATGGGCTTCTTTTACAGCAGCCTTAAAGTCGTTAAGATCACCAAACTCCGGATTGATGCTTTTATAGTCTTGAATAGAATAGTAGCTGCCCAGCTCTCCTTTTCTATCCTTAACACCAATTTTATGAATTGGCATAAACCAAAGAATATCAACGCCCAGCTCTTTTAAACGTGGAAGATGCTTTTGCATCGAGCTAAAAGTCCCTTCTGGGGTAAACTGACGAGTATTAACTTCGTAGATTACAGCATTCTTAGCCCAATCTACCTGCTTAAGGCTCTCCTTACTACCCGAGCCTAATCCAATGAATGGGAGCATAAGCAATGCTGCTGCTCCAACTAGTAGCTTCTTCATATTTACCTTTTATTTAGAGAATTACAAGTTTTTCTTTTACATCAACACCACACCCATATATCCTAACAACATAAAGTCCAGATAAATTCATCCTCAATGCATTAGTATCCAGCTCTACTAAGTTTGCGCCTTCTACAACTGGCACTTCTCTAGTACCTACCTGCCTCCCATTGAGGGTATAAACACCTAGCTTAACGCTACCAGCTGCTGTTGCCGTTACATTAAACTTAACAATGCTTCCCTTGGCAGCCGGATTTGGACCGTATTCGTTTGGCTGCATTTTGTACTTTACTCGAACTTTTATGGCTTCGCTCTTATTTTGGTTTGCGGTTGTTGCCATGGCAGAAATTTCCAATTCTTCGGCTTTCTGCGCTGTATGGTTGTAGGTTATTTCAGAAATACCTCGTGCGACTTCTTGCGAATTAACGTAAAGTACAACCTGAGATGCGTTGGAGCTTACCTTGATAGGAATAACATCGCCAACAAAAAACTCTTGTCCTGCACTTGGTGAAGCAATTGTAAGCACAATGGGCTTTTCTTCGACTATAATGGTTCGTGTTCTAACCTCCTCTTCTCCATCCTTGGAGGCAACAACCTTAATCTCGAAGATTCCGGCCTTTGTAGGTACAAAGCTATATGATAAGCTAGCCCCAAAGCTTGCAATCTTCTCTCCGTTTATGTAAAGGGTGCTTTTGTCAGCTGATGATGTTGCAGATATAGCAACCACATCATCTACCTTAAATGTAGCAGCTTCAGCAGGTGAGGTTATACTAAGCTTTAATGGGACAAACAACCTGTTGCTTGTTAACAGATGAAACTCTCCTGCTTTTAGGGTTGCTTTTAGGGTTCCGTTTTCTACTTTTAAAGAATCTTTAGAGAAGTGGCTATAGTAGTAACCTGAGCCTGTAACAGCCACCTTTATTGAACGATCTACCACATCAAAGTTTGCAATAGCCAACACGCTCATGGAGTTATCGTTAAGCTTTACATACTTTACAGCTCCTACCAAGCTATCCTTAAAGCTTGAAGTTGTAAATGCGGAGTAGGTATTCCTAAGCTTATTCATCTGCTCAAAAACGCTCTTAAGCTGTAATCTCGAGTCGTTCTCTGGATTAGAATTGTAGTAAGGCCAAAATGACGGTTTAGGATTTGTTCTACAGTCGTTACTTATGGTTCCATTTTCGCAGGTGTTAATGGACTTGTCATACCCCAACTCTTGCCATTGCCACATCATTTTTGGACCAGGGATAGAAAGAAATATAGCAGCAAGAGCAGCATGCCTTTGGTTGGCTGTTTTTAAGTCTTTTACGTTGTAAGAGCCATTTGAAGCTCCGTATGCAAGCTGCTTAAATGTTACCCGTTCTTCGTCATGGCTCTCCATATAGGCAACGACCCCTGGCTTTGTCCACTCGCGCTTGAGGTACGAAGCCCATGACAAGTCAGACTTAGTCCCCTCGTTATATCCCATTGCTGCTTCGCACGAGCTGTTGTTTATATTTCCCCAAAGCAAGATCCCTTCATTTGCCAGCTCTTTTTCTTCTGAATTATCTGCTAGATGCTCGAATATTACAATTGCATTAGGGTTAACCTTCTTAATCTCTGAGTTCATTCGTTTTAGAATTGCGATACGAGAAGCATCGTAAGCCCATCCATCTCCAGCCTTTTGCGTAAATCCTTTGGTAAAATCGAACCTATAACCATCAATTTTGAATTCGTTCATCCAATATGCTGTAACAGCATCTACAAAGCGCTGCGTGTACTTGCTTTCGTGGTTAAAATCGTACCCCCATGAATAGGATGTGTTAGGCGAATCAACATTATACCAAGGGTTATCTGCTGTAACCTTACTTGTCGCACTGTCATAGTAAAGCTGTACAAGAGGCGAAAGTCCATAGCTATGGTTCAGCACCATATCTATTACAACTGCAATCCCCGCTTTATGGCACTCATCAACAAACTTTTTTAGATCCTCGGCAGGACCGTAGTACTTATCAGCGGCAAAGTAAAAGCTTGGATTGTAGCCCCAGCTGTTATTTCCTTCAAACTCATTAATTGGCATCAGCTCTACTACATTTACGCCCAACTTTTTAAAGTATCCAATAGTATCAGTAAGCGTTTTATAGTCGTGCTTTGCAAGAAAATCCCTTAAGTGTAGCTCATAAATATTCAACCGATTGGTAGCTGGAGGTGTAAAGCTACTGATTTGCCAGCTGTAAGGTGCCTTGTTCAACCTGAAGGATGATACCACACCAGAAGTGAGTCCCGTAGGATATGCAGGCAAATTGGGGTAAGTTGAGGCTTCGATATACTTATCATTCCAAGGATCAAGAACTAGCGTAGAGTAGGGATCGGACACCTTAACCTTCCCATCAACAAGGTATTGATAGTTGTAATCAACGTTACTTCTTAATGTATCAACTGATATCCAAAACTTTTCTCCATCAGGTGTTTTCTTCATGGCAAAAGCATCGGAAGCAACATACTTGTTGAAGCTACCCAAAAGGGTGCAGAACTTTTTACCAGGAGCTTCTAAAACAAAGATTGCCTTGCCATCAACAATGTTCAATCCAAGCTTTGCCCCTATTGGAAGGTCTTCAACAGTAGGAGCTTTGACTACATTAATTGACAACGTCTTTTCCTCTGTCAATCCTGCTCCATCCTTAGCAATAACTTTAATGCTGTACTCTTTGGGACTATCAGGAGTTAAGGGATAGGCAATCGAAGAGGATGATGCTGTTTTAACCAAGCTATTATCTACGTATAGCTCCATTGAAGCGGCCGATGCTGAAGCACTTATCGACACCGGTTCGCCTACCATAAACGTGGCCCCATCAGCAGGAGAACTAATTTTTAGTGCTATTGCATTGGCAAAAACATCAACAAAAATATCTCCTCCACTAGCAGTTTTGCCAGTTTTAGAGCCATCTGCATTCCTAAACACCAGTGCTATTTGCTTAATCTGCTCCCCTGCAGGAACTCCAAAAAACGATCGAATGCTTGGAGCAAGCTCAAGTGAGTAGGTGTTTCCGCTAACCTTTGTAAGCTTACATTCGGGCTTATTTACCGCCCAGTCTGCTTTCACATACTTCCAATCACCACCACCTGTACTTAGGTTGGTTATAACTCCAATGTGTGCATATATATCGCCCGAATAATCCTTAAGACCACCACTCCCCATCGAAGCGTCAAATAGGATTTTAACACTTTGCGATTCCAATGCTGGAGAAGGTTGCGTTGTAACCTGGGTAAAACCAAATTGAGAAACAAAAGATAAAGCGATAACAGCTAATAATTTGAAAGAAAACTTGTGCTTCATAAGTACCATTTTACATTTCAATAGATGTAGCCCTAATGCGAAAGAGTAGCTCAACAGCGTGTAGCTTACGTTAAAAAAGGCAACTCTTTTTAAGCTAACAAAGTCTAAAATTAGTCACAAAATTGTAAGATTATCAGGTTATTGCAAGATTTATTTACGCAAACGATTGCGAAAAAAGTAAAAAAAGGAGGTCCTCCGAAGAGAACCTCCTTGAAATGCTATAAGTCTAGCTTAACTTAGTTTTTAACAAGCTTATAGGTGTACTTAGGAGCATTGCTGAAATCTACAGTAATAGTGTAGTTACCAGCAGTAGCAACTTGAATATTAGCACCACCTTCAGCGAGTTTACCATTTGTACCACCATAGTTCAACGCCCATGCATCGTTAGCTCTGAATTTAATCTCACCAACAACTAAATCTAGCGTTGCAGTCCAAACCTTAGTAGTAGGATTGTAGGTCATATTTTGGTCAACATCCCAGCTTCCAGTTGCGCTACCAACAACACCCCAGTCGGTCTTAAGGTACGACCACTTAAGTTCTGGAACGTTAACAACAATTTGGTAGTAACCTGGAGTTGCAATAGAAATATCACCACCAATAGCGCTAATCTTACCAGCACCACCATCTCCGTAGTTAGGACCATCCCAGTTTGGCTTTTCAGTAAACTTAAACTTTGCAGCAGAAGCAAAGTAAATGTACCCTTCATAAATACCATTGCTCTTTGCAGAAACAACCTTAGGAGCTGTAGCTGGCGACCAGTTTTCTCCAGTGTATCCACTAGCAACAACATAGTCGCCTGGAACAAATAGGTTTGGATAAATAACGATCTCTTCGTAAGGAGTAACTGTAAAACTTATCACAGGTGATACTAGCTTAGCAACACTTGAACTTACAGAAGCAACAACCCTCATCTCAACTTGCGTAGCAACTGGAGCTTCAGGATCTGCTTGCATTGCTAAAAGCACATTGTTAAGAGCTCCCTTGGTGATTTTCAAGGTGTCATTATTATTTACGACACCTAGAGACTTAGCGTCTTTTGTGAAATCACCACCTTTTTTCATTATTTGCACCTCATAGTTGGCAGAAACAGGCACACCAAAGTCGGTTTCACTCCATACAACATAGAAAGCGTCAGCTTTAGTTGCATCAGTTAGTACAACACTCTGACCTGCTGTGATGTTCTTAATTGCAGGAGCTGTAAGAGTCTCCTTCAACATTACATTCTCACCATCCTTGTCGCACGATGTAAACATCGCTGCTAGACCAAGAAAAGCTACTGATAAAATATTTAACTTTTTCATAAGAGTACTCTAGTTTTTGGTTTAGTAACCAGCGTTTTGCTTAAGATTTGGGTTAGAAACCAAATCTCTAGATGGAATTGGGTATAGGTCGCGAGTTGCAGCAACTGTAGTTCCTGCGGCAACATTACCCTTCCAAGGCCATACGTAAGTTCCATTGGTAAACTGACCGAAACGAACTAAGTCTGTTCTACGATGTCCTTCCCAGTAAAGTTCTCTTGATCTTTCATCAAGAATGAAAGGAAGAGTTAGATCTGCCGATGTGATATTACCAGTAGCACCATTGTAAGCACGAGTACGTAGCTCATTAACGTAACCTACCGCAGTAGCAACGCTTCCACCAGTACCACCTCTTACCACTGCTTCTGCATACATTAGGTAAACATCAGCCAAACGGAATAGAGGGAAGTCAACATCAACAAAGTCTGGATGTGCATGGGTTGCAGCAGAACCATCTGCCTTTACGTTGCGGAACTTTGTAATAGCCCAACCTTCGGTAAACTGAGCAACATCCGAAATTTCAAGTGTCTGTCCGTTACTAAAGAACATAGCACGCTTATCAGCACTTGCATCTTGAGGTGATGGGAACTTGTTTACTAGAGCCTTTGTAGTACGAATACCACCCCAGCCTCCACCTACACCAAAATCAGCAGCGTTCATCTTGCCACCAATCGCAGCATGAACAAGGTAGGTTGTACCACCGTAGGTTCTGGTATAGGTACCATCAAAGTTAATTGCATAGATTACCTCTTTGCTAGTGTTGTTATCTGCTAAGAAGTTATTTCTGTAAGGAGTGTTGGTTATAGAGTACTTACCAGAAGATATAACCTTATTACACCAAGTGATACATTCGGTATTCTTATCTACGTTAGCGTAAACCTTAGCATTTAGGTAAAGCTTAGCAAGCAAAGTCCATGCAGCAGCTTGGTCAGCACGACCGTACTCGTTAGTTCCTGCAGCAACCATATCCTTTTCAATAGCTAGTAGCTCCGACTCGATATACTTGAAAAGGTCTGCTCTAGTAATTTGCTTTGGGAAGAAAGCACCCGGTTGATCTGCCTCTGTAACAAAAGGAACGTTACCAAATAGATCGATTGCATGGTAGTAAGAAAGAGCTCTTAGGAAACGAGCTTCAAGAATGTACTTCTTAGCCTTATCCTGATCAGCAGCACTTAAATTACCCATATACTCATTAGCGCTACGAATATATTCGTTAGCAATAGTAACAGAGTAGAAAATCCTTGAGTAAAGCGCAGCAATAAAGGTATCGTTAGGAGTCCAAGTTTGATAGTGGAAATCCTTAATAGTAGCATCGTTCCATGCCATGATAGCTTCATCGGTAGATAGCTCTTGAGCATTCCAGTACTGCCTGAAGTAGTTACCAAACCCTTCATCAATACCAGAGATATCAGGTTGACCAGATGGACCTTCCTGTCCACTCACTGCATACGAAGCATATAGCTTTGCCAAAGCCTGCCTGTAGCCTGTTGGAGTCGAAAACACATCCTTAGAGAATGTTTGGCTAGGGTCGATTGGCTTCACATCCAAATCGCTAGTACACGATACTGCACTAAACACCAACCCAACAAAAAATATGGCAATTTTATTCAATTTCATGACTTTAGTTTTAATAGCTTACTACTTAAGATTGATGTTCAAACCAAGAGTAAATATTCTTGGACGTGGATAGATGCTATTATCAATACCTCCAGTTACTTCTGGATCCAATCCGCTATAGTTTGTAATAATGAATGCATTATTAACTGTTGCGGTAATACGTCCAGAAAGTTTTTCGGTAAATAGTTTGCTAAAGTTATAACCCAAGCTGATGTTGTCCATACGGAAGAATGAGCCATTCTCTACGTAGAAATCTGACCAGTATTGAGGATTAGCAAACTTAGTTTTGTTAACCGAAGTTGGAAGGTTGTTAAGGAATCCTGATTGGTTGTAAACAGCAGCATAGTTTGCTCTATCAGAAGCTATGTTGTTGTACACATAGTTATCTAGGTAAACACGACCTGAGAAAGAGAAATCCCAGTTCTTGTACTGCAACGAGCTAGATATACCCATTGATACGGTTGGGTTAGGCTGCTTGTAGATATACTTGTTGGCATTGTTCGCAGTAACATTTCCACCCTTTCCAGATCTGTCAACATATAGTCCCTCTAGAGGCATTCCTGTTGTTGGATCGTAGATTTGTTGGAATACATTGAAAGAGTAAACAGGATATCCTACTTTAAGGATTTGAACGTTATTACCAACACCACCCGAGATACCTCCTACGTCTATACCTTGGAAGTTAGGATCGTCAAACTTTGTAAGTTTAGTAATTTCATTCTTATTGTAGCTAAGGTTGTAGCTAATGCTCCAGTTAAGATCTCTTTGTTGAACAGGTTTTAGTTCAATATTAAAATCAACCCCCTTATTCTCCATATCCCCTACGTTTGTAAATAGGAAGTTGGAGAAGTTTGTTCCTGCTGCAATCGGAATTGTAGAAAGAAGATCCTTCGTCTTTCTTTGATACAAATCGATAGAACCACTAATTCTGTTATTAAAGAAACCAAAATCAAGACCAAGGTTGTATGTTGTAGTAGTTTCCCATTTTAGATTTTTATCGTAAGCTGCAGGTCTATATGTTAGCACATACTCATTACCAAACTGGTACGAAGCGGAAGGACGGCTTAGAGTCCAGTAAGGAATATAGCCATAATCGCTAATACCGCTTTGCTGACCTGTTATACCCCAGCTAGCACGGAGCTTTAGCTCTGATACCATTGTGTTTGCAAGAAACTCTTCCTTGTTGATTTTCCATGCTGCAACGGCTGATGGAAAGTAACCCCAACGACCATCAGAAGAGAATTTTGAAGAACCATCACCACGTACAGTTGCAGATAAGATGTACTTCTCTAGAAGAGTGTACTTAAATCTACCAAAGAACGATAGTAGGTAGCTCTCACCTTTACCAACAACATTGTTAATATTAACCTGGGTATAGTTGCCGTTAGCATCCTTTACTCCGTTAGCATTAAAGGTTCTGCTTCTCCCCCAAAAATGCTGGTACGAATAACCTGCAGTGGCTTCAATGTCATGAATGCCTAGAGTCTTGTTAAAGTTAAGGTAGCTTTCAAAAAGCTGATTCCTGTTTGTTGTGTTAGAGTTCTGAGTTTGACCAATACCACCTCTATAGGTCCATGCTGCATCTATTGGAGCAGTATTTGAATAGTGACCTTCAGAATAGTCTAAAGCAGCATTGATTGTAGCTTTAAGTTCTGGAAGTGCATGGAACTTGTAATCAACCTGTGCATTACCAATAAACTTGTATATATCACCAACGTTTTCGTTTTGCTCGATAAGCGAAACAGGGTTGCTAACACCTATTGGATTAGGCTGACCGTTTGAGTTGTTTGATCCGTTAGGATTTGCGTCTGATAGGTTTGTCCATGTAAAATATCCACCATACTTAGATCCATCTTTCACTACTTGTGTTGGATCGTAAGCCACTGCAGCACCAATAGCACCTTCGTTGCTATAGTTCTGTGATTGCTTAGAACCACGTGCATTGATGGTAAACTTCAGATGATCGTTAAGGAAAGATGGATTAAACGAAACAGATAGAGAATTACGCTCGAAGTTATTTTTCTTCAAAACGCCATCCTCATTTCTGTAACCATAAGAAACGCGATAAGGATACCCCTTAACAGCACCTTGTACTGCCACGTTTTGATCTGTACTATATGCGGTGCGGAAAACCTGATCTTGCCAATTAGTACTAGCGGTACCTAAACGACTAACTGCTTGTGCATTAACACCTGCAATTCCTTTAGCTGAAAGATCTTTTACAAGTGCTGCATACTCAGCCGATCCAAGTACATCTAGATTCTGTGGCAAATAGCTTATAGAAGCTGATCCATTGTAGCTTACGCTAAGCTTCGAATCTGCCTTTCCTTTTTTGGTAGTGATGATAATCACACCAGTTGTGGCTCTAGAACCATAGATAGCAGTAGATGCAGCGTCTTTAAGAATATTGAAAGATTCAATATCGTTAGGGTTAATTGCAGCAAGGTCGCCAGAACTAACAGGTACACCATCAATAACAACTAATGGATCGTTGCTTGCGCTAAGAGAAGACTCACCACGAATACGGATTTTTGCACCAGCACCAGCACGTCCACCATCTGATGTAATAACAACACCAGACGACTTACCTGCTAGCAGCTGTTGTGGAGTAGAAATTGCTCCTTTATTGAAGTCTTTTGCACCTACAGCTTGAACAGCTCCAGTTGCATCGGCCTTTTTAACAGTACCATAACCGATTACTACAACCTCATCGATGGTTTTAGATGATTCGGTTAACTTAACATTGAGAACAGCACCATCAACTTTTGCAGTTGCTGGAGTGTACCCTACAAACGAAAACTCGATAGTAGCACCTTTTGATGCATTAATAGAATAGGCACCGTTAATATCGGTAGCGGTACCGGTAGTAGTACCTTTTACGATTACGCTAACCCCTGGAAGACCTTCACCAGTTTTTGAGTCGGTTACTTTCCCTGTTACTTTCAGCGTCTGTGCTATTGCACCTAGCGAAAATAGGGAAACTACCAGTAAAGTCATAAGGGATTTCCTTAATGCAGAAATGGGTAGTTTCATAATTCAAGTGTTAATTTACGTTTTAGAAATTGACCTTTTTGCTCCGCTAAGTTATTACAAGTTTAATAACGTTAATCAGTGTTAGATTCGACGTTTTTTAGCAAACGTTTGCGGCAACGTTTGTTAATCTCAAAATATGTTATAAAACATATATTTCATTGGTTGTTTAGTTTTGGTTCCCGTAAAGTGTAACATCTTTTTTTTTAAATTGTTTACTTTGTAACACGATAATTTCAATACGTAACCTAATGAGGAATAGCCGAGTAACCATTAAGGATATTGCTAAAGAGCTTGGACTTTCAGCGTCAACAGTATCTAGAGCATTAAAGGATCACCCGGACATCAGCATCGAAACCAAAAAAGCAGTCGTAGAACTATCTCAAAAGCTTAAGTATAAGCCCAATATGATGGCTTTAAGCCTTAAAAATAGTCGTAGTAATGTTGTTGGAGTAATAATCCCAGAGCTCGTACACTACTTCTTTTCTTCTGTTATTGCGGGTATTCAAGAAGTGGCCAGCAAGCATAATATGCGGGTAATTGTGCAGCAGAGTAACGAAAGCTTCGAGCAAGAAGGCAAAGCTTTAGATGCTTTTGCGGATGGCTGGATTGACGGTCTTATTATTTCAAAGTCGAAAGAAACTACCTCTTACGAGCATTTTGACGAGCTTCAAGACGAGGGAATTCCAATCGTATTCTTCGATCGACCAATTGAGAGGGAGAATGTTGATTCTGTTGTAGTGGACGATTTTAAAGGTGCATACGATGCTGTTCAATATCTAGCTAAGCTTGGCCGTTCTAAAATTGCCCACTTCGCAGGACCTGCATCTACGCATGTTGGCCGCGAAAGGCTTAAGGGGTATCGAAAAGCGCTGGAGGATGCCAACATAGCGTTCAACCCTAACCTCGTTCTATATGCTGATTCTTTTGAGAAGGGTGTTGCAGGGGTTGAAGAGCTAATAGCCAACAACGTAGAGTTTGATGCAATCTTCACCTGCAACGATTTTACAGCCATGGGAGTTCTTAAGGTTCTCAAAAAAGTGGGGATTTCGGTTCCTGAAAAGGTTGCTGTAATTGGCTTTGGAGATGAAGATATTGCTAAAATGATAGAACCACCTCTCACGACTGTTCGGCAACCTGGTAAAGAGATGGGTAGAATTGCCATGCAAACGCTGATCGACAAAATTAACAACATACCAACTAGCGAAAGAGTCCATGTTCTCGAAGCTCACATTGTAGTTCGAGAAACAACATAGGTATTCGGCGATACTACCGCATCGCAGGGGAGTACTCCCCAAGGGGGTGGCAAGAATCAAGGTATGTTTATAATGCAATCAGGGCCTACATAATGTAGGCCCTGATTGCATAGATGCATACGTGGTCTAAACTTTAGAATCAAAGATAAATCGACAATTGTGGTGAATCGTTAGAATTACAGCTGTCGTTCAGCTATGGAAATGGAATAAGACGCTCAATTTGCGACATACGATTTGCGAGAAAACGAACACAGGGGCGCAAAGGCACATATTTACAAAGAGTTAAATCCTAGGTTGCTTTCCCGACTAACGATTATCTACTACCTATTCCCTGTCACTTCGTCACCTGTCACTAAAATTACACCACTCCAACCTACCAACGGCACGCAACGTCCGTAAGTAGCGCAACCCTACCCCCGTAAGCACCGTGGCGAAGCCACACCAAACCGTACGAATTCTGTCTGCGCGAGGGAGCATCTGCTAGCAACCGAGCCGTGAAACATACCGCCGCCAGCAGCAGCGCAGAATCGAGCGGCAAGGCGCTGGCGCGAACGAGCAAGTTAATTCGTACAAAGGTTTTTTTGGTTA
>Ga0209464_10000087_pt1 | contig 31201 bp, 29 predicted proteins | sample DOMMetBare1Fresh_2_FD_187473 | JGI IMG/M metagenome (GOLD analysis project Ga0209464, IMG submission 187473) | Wetland sediment microbial communities from St. Louis River estuary, USA, under dissolved organic matter induced mercury methylation -... | ecosystem: Environmental > Aquatic >...
CCCCTTTTACGAAAATAGTATAGGGGGTGTAAAGGTCGCGGTTTATAACCGACGCTATTTGCTGGGCACTTTTGAAGGATATTACAGCCTCCGAAGAGTCGCCACCTGCAACTATGGCAATGTTTTTTTTCTTCATATCCATGTATTTTGTAGGTTAAGCATGTAGCTTAACCGCTTTTATTCTTCGTCTAGCTCAATTTCTCTACTCGAAATGTAGGTTCTCCATTTCTCTACAAGCTGCTTCATATCGCTTGGCAAATCGCTTTCAAAGTACATTGGCTGCTTGGTTGTTGGGTGTACAAAGCCTAGCGAACGTGCGTGAAGTGCATGTCTCGGACAAATGTCGAAGCAGTTGCTTACAAACTGCTTGTACTTGCTAAAGGTCGTTCCTTTTAGTACGATGTCTCCTCCATAACGTTCGTCGTTAAACAGTGGATGCTTTAGGTGCTCCATGTGTACACGTATTTGGTGTGTCCGCCCTGTTTCTAAACGACACTCTATAAGATTTACATAGCCCAAACGTTCGAGCACCTTATAGTGCGTTACCGCATGCTTTCCATGATCTCCTTCAGGAAAAACGTCCATCTTTAGCCTATCCTTCAGGCTACGTCCTATATTTCCGACAACAGTCCCTTCGTCCTCTTCCATATTTCCCCATACTAATGCGGTATATACCCTCTTAGTGGTATGGTCGAAAAACTGCTTTGCAATATAGGCGTGTGCGTATTCGTTCTTTGCTATTACTAAGATTCCCGATGTATTCTTGTCTATTCGATGCACCAACCCTGCACGCATATCGCCGCTCTGAAAGAGTGGAATATCTTTGAGATGGTAGGTAAGGGCATTCACCAAGGTTCCTGTATAGTTTCCGTGCCCAGGATGTACAACCATCCCGGCTTCTTTGTTAACTATTATTACGTCATCATCTTCATACAGGATGTTGAGCGGTATGTTTTCGGGTATAATCTCCAGCTCGCGTCTTGGATATGGAAGAACGATGGATACTATATCGTTAGGCTTAACTTTATAGTTCGACTTAACAGGCTTACCTCCTACCAGTATATTCCCTGCATCTGCAGCACTTTGGATTCGATTTCTCGAAACCTTTTCCATACGGTTTGTAAGCCACTTGTCAATTCGAAGCATTCCCTGCCCCTTATCAACTGTAAAGTTAAAATGCTCGTATAAACCCGACTGCTCGTCTTCGTCCTCTTCTTCTTCTTCGCTTATAAAATCGGGCTCTTCGTATTCCTTCATCAAAGTTGGTAATTATTCGTCAAAGGTTATGTCGTTTTCCGAGGTGGCGCTATCTACAGCTGTCGTATCTGCACCGTTGGGCGATACCATCATCCATGTTTGTGGCTTCTTCTTGGTATTTTTTGATAGGAAGATGTTTACCTTCTTTCCTAATCCAAGCTTCGATCCAACAGATGGGTTCTGATAGTAAACTTTTGCTTCGAGCGAATCAATAGAATTTCTAACTGTTTCATCATAAGTAGCTTCGCCAACATTAAGGTACGATTCTACTATTGACGACCTGGCGTTGCTAAATGTTTGCCCCATTACATTCGGCACTTCTGTTACATCGCCTTGCGAAAGCCCTACAACAAGCTCTATTGCAGAGCCTACCGGAATCTTAACGCTCGATCCTACAACACGTCCTTTGTAACGTTGCTCTAGCACATTGTTTGTTGCTATGTCGTTTACGTACTCCAACCTACCAACAAAAAAGCCTTGCGATTCGATTATTGCCTTGGCCTGACGCAGCGAATAACCTACCACATTTGGCACATTGCTTAGCTTGGGGGTGCGCGTTACTATGGTTACAAATATTTTACGACCTTTCTTTACCTGCACTTCTGGCTTGGGGTTCTGATCTATAATCATTCCTGCTTGCCTTCCTGGAATGTATATAGAGTCGGCAATCTGTATCTCCAAATCGTCGCTTTCGGCTTGTGCAATGGCATCATCAATCATCATACCCCTGTACTCTGGTACTGGCTGTGTTATACCATGTTGTGTTACGACATTAAGCAGTAACGATGCTACTAACCACGACAGCAGAAGTAGTCCAAATGCTATTATTAGCTGGCGACTGTAAACATTCGTCCATGCACGCTTTGCTTTTACCCTTACGGTTTTTACGATTTTGTCAAAATCCATTGCTGTAGCTTTAAAACAGACATAAACTCAAGCAAAGATATAATTATCTAGCTGAAGTAATAGCATTTGATTGACATCTTGCGAATAGCTCTACCTCCTTCCAATCTGTGATAATATTAACAGTAAAAAACTTTTGGTGCTGAAGATTGCCACTCCCATTTGCCAGCTATATGGTTATAAATAATCGTTCTAAATATTCACAGAGCGACCGACGAAAATACAATTTGAGCTAAGTTTAATTAAATTGGCAAACCTAAATCACTAACCTAAACCGCAACTTAAAAGTACTGAACTATGTATAAAGTTGATGTACATCCTATTCTTGATGTTCCGAATGGCAAGGAGGTTGAGTTCTCCTTCAACGGTTCGAAAGTAAAAGGAGAAGCTGGCCTCACTATTGCTACTGCGCTACACCGTGCTGGATACCCAATTCACAGCCACAGCTTACATAACCGTGAGCGTAGCCTCGAATGTGGAATTGGAAAATGTGGCGCATGCGAGATGCTTGTTGATGGCTCTGCTAAGCGCATTTGTATTACCCTAGTCGATGATGTTAAGGAGGTGCTAGAAATACCTCACGACTACATCCCTTCGGCGGTATCGCCAAATACGGCTAGCAAGGAGCGTATCTTTAGAACTACGGTTGCCATAATTGGAGCTGGCCCTGCGGGACTTGCTACACGCGAGCTGCTTCTCAAAAACAATATCCCCAACATCGTTATTGACAACAACAGCAAGATCGGTGGCCAGTTTAATATGCAAACCCACCAGTTTTTCTTCTTCGAAAAAGAAAAAAAGTTTGGAGGTATGCGTGGCTTCGATATTGCCAAAACTCTTGCTGGCGATTCGATGGATGGAATATTCTTGGACAGCACTGTTTGGGATGTTCTGGAGGGTAAACGAATTGCGGTAAAAAACATTGCCACCAACGAAATATACTATGTAGATGCCGATTTTTTGGTAGTGGCTACTGGCGCTGTTCCTTTTATGCCTGCCTTCGAAAACGACGATCTACCAGGTGTTTACACCGCTGCCGTGGTTCAAAAAATGATGAACCAAGAGTTTACTATTCTTGGCAAGAATATTCTAACAGTTGGTGCTGGAAATATCGGATACCTTACTTCGTACCAGCTTATGCAGGCTGGAGCTAATGTTAAGGCTATTATTGAGGCAGCTCCTAGCGAAGGTGGATTTCCTGTTCAAGCCAACAGGGTGCGACGCTTAGGAATTCCAATTATACTGTCGCATATTCTTGTTAGGGCTGTTCCTAATAAAAACCACGATGGCATAGTTGGTGCAGTTATTGCTCAGTGTAAGGATTTTGCGCCTATTCCTGGTACCGAAAAGTATATTGATGGAATTGATGCTATTAATATTTGTACAGGACTTTTCCCTGATAATCATTTGCTTATTAAAGGAAACGAGGTTTTTGGGAGGCGCTGCTTTGGTGCTGGCGATGCTATAAGAATTGGCGAGGGTACAAGTGCAGTTCTTCGTGGTCAACAGGTTGCATACGAGATTATGCAGGAGCTCGGGCCTCGGTTTTCTTATTCCGACTACCTGGCGACTTCAAAAGAGTACATCGAGTCGCAACAACATCCGGTTAGGCTTCTTGATGAGCCTCGCAAACCTTCTGCCGATAGGTTGCTTAAACCTTTTGTGATTGCCGACTGCCTTTATGGCTTTGCTTGTAATCCTTGCAGCTTCTCTTGTCCTCATGATGCTATTTCTAAAAGCTCTACCAATACAACTCCGTATATAGACTATGATAAATGTGTAGGCTGCATGCAGTGCGTTACGCTTTGCCCCGGACTTGCAATTTTTGGCTACAACACTAAAACTAGCCAAATATTTCTTCCGGTTGAGTTTAGTATTGAGAAAGGTACCGAGGTGTTTTTAGTTGATAATAACGGCTGTAAGCTTGGCGAGGGTGTTGTTGAAAGTGTTATGCTGAAACCAAACAAGACAAACCTAGCTAGGGTTAAATGCCTAACCGTTACTACAGACGATATTACACAGATTAGAGGTTTTATTGCTAAAGATAAATTCCCAGCCCCTGTCCTTCTTAAGGATGCCCCTGAAAACATCGAAACGGAGCTATTCCTCTGCCATTGCGACGATGTTCCTCTCGACGAGGTATTGAACGTTATTGGCAACCGGAAGTTTATTTCGGCTGATGAGATAAAGCATACCACACACCTTGGAATGGGACCGTGCCGTGGCAAGCGTTGTATGAAACGTTTAAAGGTTGCTCTGGCTCCGCTTGGCATAGAGGTGGTGGGCGACTCCAATCCGCGTGGACCGCTATCTAACCAAATTACGCTTGGCGAACTTGTTCCTAACGGTAAGGGGGAGAGCTTTGTTACCGAAATTAACTCTAAGCCCACGAAAAGGGTCAAGGTTACCTCGCTTATTGCCGGTGGCGGTATTGCTGGCAGCTCGTTGTTTATGCATATGGCAAAAGCAGGGCTAAAGCCAACTCTCTTAAACTTCGGGCGTGGTTCTTCGTGGAGAAACATTGCGGGTGGTCGTCCTGCTTTTAGCATTCCTGAAATTGCCGAAATAGCAACTATGAGCAATCTTCAGTTTAAGGAGCTGCAAAAGCTGTCAAATATCGACTATCGGCCTATAAACTATGTAAGCTTTGCTCACGACGATGCTACCTATAAGGCATTAGAGGCTTCTATGGCATGGTCTAATGCTTATATGGTTGACCCAAAAAATTTCGATAAGGAGATTTCGCCCTTCATCAATCCTAACCTCAACATGTATAATGGTGCGCTAATTACACGCGATTGCTGGCAAGCTACTCCTGGTAAAACGGTCGATTTAATCAGAGATCTTGGCATCCATCATGGAGGTTCAGTGGAGGAGGATAGCGAGCTGATAAGCGTCAGCAAGGTTGGTCGCGAGTTTGTTGCGGTTGTACGAAACCATAAAAAGGAGTACACGGAGTATAGCACCGAGGTTTTTGTAAATGCGCTTGGTGGCGAGGCCGACCTTTTTGCAAGGCAGCTAGGATATCAGCTGGGGTTGTATCCTGTAAAGCATCAGGCTTTTATTACTCGCCGTCTTCCTTGGCTTGGAGCTGGCACAACTCCTCTTGGCATGCTTATCGACAGACGAAAGTATAAGGGTTTTGTTGCGGTATATGGGCAGCAGCTTGCCGATACCGGCCAAATTATTGGATGTGCTTCGCCAATGGTGGACCCACAAGAGGCTGGTAAAAATCTAGCAATCAACTCTCAGGACTTTATAAAAATTGTGTCGGAAGTTTTTACAAGCTGGATTCCGAATCTTTCTAACATTGGTTTCCAAGCGTTTTGGGCAGGATACTACACTGAGCCTCGGATGTTTGTTGATACTGATGCGGGTTTGCTTGTTGGCCTTAGGGGGCAGGGCTTTATGCTTGGACTAGAGCTTGCTAAGCTCTACGTGGATAAGCTTACTGGCAAACCGGTTCCTAGCTATTTCGACAGGCTTTCGATTAAGGGTGATGGTCTTCTAGAGCAGGCTTTTAAGTAACCATTGCGACTCTATTTTAAGCTGCATGCTTAGCGATATGAAGGGTGCCTAAAAAGGTGGAGCACGTATCTCTATATGCGTAATACGAGAAGTTAAACCTCAGAACCGTATGTTTTGGCGTTTTTTCGTGCTACGTGTGTCGTGTATTATGATACTTTTTAGGCAGCCTCATTCCCTTTTTTATACTTAATTATTTAGCTAATATCCAAACCATTGTACTAGTACTTTATTCATTTCGCTACTATACAATTAAGTTGAAGCAATCATGCTGCCTATTTTAGTGGATTGGATTTCCTAGATTCAAACACTTACTCTTACACAAAGATTATTAAGCCTCAACCTTATTTTATCAACTTATAAGGATAAAGCCTAATTTTTACATATATTTGTTTTGAAGAGATCTTAAAATAGTTCAAAAACAAGTTTTTTAAAATATAAGCCAACAACCTTATACTAAACAATTATTAGGACAAAGACTTATAACAAGCAGCTTAAATAGTTCGATACCCAAGTGTTATGAATGCAGTGATTACGGCAGATATTATAAACTCGTCAAAGCTATCAGCTAGCGAGGAGGATAAGCTTCTGGAGGCTATTTATACAGCCTTCAACCCTAGCTATGGAAGAACGAACCTATCGGAAGGAAGCTTCTATATCAAAAGAGGCGATAGCATACAGCTAGAGCTAAACGATGCATCCGAAGCTCTTAAGCTTGCATTAAGCCTAAAAGCATCCATAAATAGGGCTTTGTCGGGCGAAAAGGGGAAGTCTAAACCAATGGTTGATGCGCGGATTGCCATCGGAATTGGTGAGATAGAACGGAAAAGAGAGCTTGTAAACGAGTCGTCTGGTAATGCATACACCTATTCGGGCAGGATGCTAGATTCTATGAAAAAAAACAAACGTACAATTGCTATAAAAACAGGGATTAAGGATGTAGATGCTGAGCTAGATACCGAGCTCAGGCTTCTAGAAATAATAGCAGCGGGGTGGAAGGTTACTTCGGCCGAAGTTATTTATTGGCTCCTTCTGAACAAGAACGAGACCGAGATCGGAAGCATCCTTGGCATTTCTCAATCGGCCATAAACCAGCGTAAAAAAACGGCTGGCTGGCATGGTGTGGAAGCGCTACTGGGGCGTTTTAATGAAATCGTAAAAGAAAAAATACTATGAACCTAACCATACTAATTCAGCTCGTTTTAGCCCATATTCTAACCGACTTTGTATTCCAGACTAAAGGGATGGTGGAAAGCAAAAAAGCATTGGGGCCGAAATCATCAAAATTTTGGTACCACACGCTGCTTTCGGGAGGTATCACCTACCTTGTTCTTATGCAATGGAACGGTTGGTTGGTGCCAACATTCATAGCTGCAACTCACGGTCTAATCGATTTCTACAAAATTCAACAAGAAGCCAAGATAGCTGCATTCAACAATACGGAGGCTGAAAGGCCATACAAGAAATCGGGGGTGAAGCTGTTTTTTATAGATCAGCTGCTCCATCTTATGGCTATTCTTACTGCTTGGCTATACCTTACCAGCTCGTTTGGATTAATTGCTCCTTATATTTCTGATTTTCTTTCCGACAAAACTTCTGTGGCAATTTTAGCCGCGCTAACGTTAATTATCTGGCCTGCAGGCCTTGCAATTGGCATAATTACAGAACCTTTTAGAAATGAGCTAGCCGATAACCAGGCGGACAGCCTTAGTAGGGCTGGATCATACATCGGATGTCTCGAAAGGTTGCTAACCTTCATTTTTGTACTGCTAGATCAATTTGCTGCAATTGGGTTTCTTTTTGCTGCAAAGTCGCTGCTGCGTATTAGTAAGGATGGGGAGGAGAATGCACGTAAAAAAACGGAGTATGTTCTAATTGGAACTTTAATGAGCTTTACAACTGCTATCGTTGTAGGTCTGCTAGTTAAAGCGATTACCAAATTTTAAAATTTCTCCATAAAATGGCTCGTGCACTTCTCTCAAGAGGAGGGCTTCGTTTTTAATGTATAACACCAAACGAGGCTGTCCAAAGAGCAGGAGTAACACGGTATTGCTACAAGCCAAGCCGCATTAATGCCGACTGTAGTAGCGTTTTCGTGCTACGGGTGTTGTGCTACTTTTCAGACAGCCTCTTGCTGATGAGCATTTCGTAATATGCTACGCATTGAGGATAACTCTTTTGCTATATCTTAACCAAAACTTCCTCAAGCGTCCGTTTTGGCACGTAGTGACGACCTTCAGCATCTCGCCAGTACTTAATATCACCATCTCCTTTCACATCAACCATCAAGACCTCTTCCTTTGGTTTTCCAAGTGCAACTACTAGTGCAACTTTAAGATGATCGGGAAGCTTAAGCAATGCTGCAAGTTCCTGCTTTTTCACGGATGCAATTATACAGCCGCCCAAACCTTGCTCAACCGCTCCAAGTAAAATGCTTTGACATGCAATCCCCTGATCGTGCACCATCCCCTGCCCTAGACTTGTATCTTCGAGTATTACGATGTACGCAGAGGGACGTTCTCCCTCTTCTGGACCATCCCAATCTTTAAGATATCCTGCCCATGCTAGTGTTGGGTAAATCTGCAGATTCAGCTCTCTGCTACTTGACACCAGAAACTTTAAAGGTTGAAGATTACGTCCACTTGCGGACACACGGGCAAGATCAACTAGCTCTACCAGCTGCTCTTCGCTTACCAAAAAGTCTTCATAAAAACGTCGGTAGCTCCTGTTTTTATAAACTAGCTCTTTTACCATTGCTGCTTGTATTAAAGTAAAAATCCCTACAAATTTGGTTTGTAGGGACTAATATAGTAGCTGTTTTATTAATACCTCTCTGAAACAACTTCCCAGTCTATAATATTCCAAAAGTTTGCCACATATTCTGGACGACGATTCTGGTAGTCAAGATAGTAAGCATGCTCCCAAACGTCACAGGTTAAAATTGGCTTTTTACCCTTTCGTAATGGATTTCCTGCATTCGATTCCTGAAGGATATCTAGCGAACCATCTTCATTTTTAACTAACCACGACCAACCCGAACCAAATAGCCCCACCGAAGCCTTGGTAAACTCTTCTTTAAACTTCTCAAACGATCCAAATTGCGCATCTATTGCTTTTGCAAGTGCTCCTACTGGATGTAATGATGGTTTTGGAGAGAATTGCATAAAGTAAAATGTGTGATTCCACACTTGTGCCGCATTGTTAAAAATAGGGCCTTCAGCCTCAAGAATAATTGCTTCTAATTCTGCGTGCTCAAACTTGGTTCCTACAATTAGGTTGTTAAGGTTGGTTACATAGGTTTGATGATGCTTACCATAATGAAACTCCATCGTTCTATCGCTGATGGCAGGGTTTAGTGCAGCTAGCTCGTAAGGTAGCTTTGGCAGTTCAAATTTCATGTTCTTAAATATTTAAGGTTGTTAGCTTCCCTAACAAAGTTAGCTCCAAAAATCATCAGAAGCAAAAGAGCGGCTCAGAAAACTGAACCGCTCACACACAGCTAAACTTGACCTTAAACAAAAAAGGAATTAAAAAACTATAAAGCTAACTTGTACAGTCTGGAAACCTCATCCCAATTAATTACGTTGAAGAATGCCTCAACGTACTCATTTCTTCTGTTTTGATAGTGTAAATAGTAAGCATGCTCCCAAACATCAAGTCCCAATATTGGTGCTCCTTTCACGTCTGCAACATCCATCAGAGGGTTGTCTTGGTTTGGGGTTGAAGATACTTTTAGTCCTTGTGGGGTAGCAACTAACCATGCCCATCCAGAACCAAATCGGCTCATAGATGCTTGCGTAAACTCTGCCTTAAACTTGTCGAAGTCGCCAAATGCTTTTGCAATTGCCTCTGCTAGCTCTCCTTTGGGAGTGCCTCCTCCGTTTGGCGATAGAAACGTCCAAAAAAGGTTATGGTTATAGAATCCGCCACTGTTGTTTCTTACTAGTGGAGTATGCTTGGATGCATCTTTCAGAATTGCTTCGATGGATAAATCTGCTAATGGCGTATCCTTAATACCATTATTCAGGTTATTCAGGTATGCTGCATGATGCTTTGTGTAGTGAATCTCCATTGTTCTAGCATCAATATGTGGCTCAAGTGCCTTGTAATCGTAAGGTAGTTCTGGTAGTACGAATGCCATTTTCTTTGTTTTTTGAATTAAACTTTATTTAGACTAATTACACTCAAAACGAATGGCGAGTTCTTTTGTTCATCCCCCTAAATCAAAAAAAGTGCAAAAAGCAGGTAATACAACGATATGTTGCTGATTATAAGAGCAATCACCATACCACAAAATATAAACATCCAATTGTATATAGCTATATAAACTTTACGAGTGAACCTGTCCTTAAATAGGTTGTTTTAAAGTTGTCAAAACGTACTAAAAAAGCTAACATTACCATTAAATCCCAACTTATACAAAGCATGCCTACTGCATTTTTAACCAGAAGAGAGCTCTTTAATGCTGCTCATCGCCTTTACCAGCCAAACCTTAGCAACGAGGAAAATATGGAGCTATACGGAAAATGTAGCAATCCTAACTGGCATGGACATAACTATACGCTTTGGGTTACTATCAAAGGGGAGGTTAATCCTACCACTGGCTATGTGGTAAACCTCAAGCACCTCAGCAAGCTTGTAAAGGAGCTTGTTGTAGATCGCATAGATCATAAGAATATAAACCTAGAGGTCGATTTTATGCAGGGCATAATCCCTTCTACCGAGAATCTTGCGATTGCCATTTGGAAGGTACTCGAACAGCCTGTTAAAGATCTTGGAATAGAGCTGCACTGCATAAAAATTGATGAAACTGAAAATAATTCGGCCGAATTCTATGGCTTTTAAATAATAAACCACTATGAGCGATTTTGAAAACGGTATAATCCGTGGCTACGAAAAGGAGGAAAGGTACAATACTGAAACTACTTTAAAACTGGCAGAACATTACAAATCAATCCTAGAGCTTATCGGTGAAGATCCTGAGCGCGAAGGCCTTCTTAAAACGCCTGAGCGTGTAGCTAAGGCTATTCAATACCTCACACATGGATACCATCTTGATCCGAGAGAAATACTCAACTCTGCTAAGTTTAAGGAAGATTACCAGCAAATGGTACTGGTAAAAAACATAGAGCTCTACTCAATGTGCGAGCATCATATGATCCCTTTTTATGGGAAAGCGCATGTTGCCTACATCCCAAACGGTTATATTACAGGGCTTAGCAAGGTTGCTAGGGTTGTGGAGGCGTATGCTCGAAGATTACAGGTTCAGGAGCGATTAACCGTGCAGATTCGCGATTGTATTCAGGAGACGCTAAAACCTCTTGGGGTTGCTGTCGTAATCGAGGCTTCGCACATGTGCATGCAGATGAGGGGTGTGCAAAAGCAAAATTCGGTAACAACCACTTCTGCATTTACGGGGGCATTTCTATCCAACAACAAAACTCGCGAGGAGTTTATCCACTTGATAGGCGTTCACCTTCACTAACAAATAAAAACGGGAAGCATTTTGGTGCTTCCCGTAATCGTATTCACAAAAACTTACTGTACAATTGTCTATTTATTATTCGCTGTATTCCTTATCTGTTGCAGCAAAAACCTCTTGTAATCTTCTTCAACTACAAAAAGCTGTGCCACTTTTTTGTCGGGTAGTATGTCCTTAAACTTTGCAATGTAGGTTTCGAGAAGCGTTGCCTCATCTTTTGCAATCGAAGCCAACTTTGTAAGCGACTCTTCTACCTCCTTCCCCGACATTTTATTTACACCCCTCGCAAACTCTTCATATATAGCTCTACGCTGATCGAACAAGTTCTCTTTTTGTTCTTGGTACTCGTTATATACTGGCCAAAACACTTCAGCTTCATCAGAGTTTAGGTTAAGCTTTTGGGTGAAAAAAGCCACCTTTTTTGCCTTTAACTTATCCTCTTTCATCCCCGACTTTGCACTTGCAAATGTCACTCCAAACAGTAGTAAAAAAGTTAACGCTCCTACGCTAAATGTTTTCGTAAAGTTCATCGTTTAGTTTTTATATAACTCATCTTCAACAGCAGAAGTTTCTACCTGCTGCTCTAAAAGGTAATCAATAATTTTCTCAGACTCCTTTTTCATTGCCTTCTTGGATATTGTCTTCTTATCGCTTTCCAATACTCCAATTATTTCTTGCTCGTTAAATTCGCCTGCATTGTTGGTTACGTACTCATAGTAATCGTCTGCTTGAACAACCGACTCGTCCATATACTGATTGTACTTGTATCCAGAGTAAGCTACTGCGGCAAAAAATACGACTCCAAAGGTTATCCCTATCTGATGCTTAAATAGATGCAGAAAACCTACTGATGGTTTGGTGACCTTCTTTTCTGAAATCCTATTCTGAATTTTAGAAGGAAGGTCATCAAAGTAACCATCAGGAACGGCAAATGGATTTTGCCTTCTCATTTTATCCGTTAACCTGTCACCTTTAAATTCCATAGCAATTGTTTCGTTTCACTTTTGTTTGACTACCAAAAGTGGAAAAGGTTTAATCGCTCTCTAATATTTTTTCAATTTTTTTTGCAGCTAGATGGTACGATGCTTTGAGGGCTCCTACCGATGTGCCTAAAATTGACGACATCTCTTCGTAGGTTAGCTCGTCGTAGTACTTCATATTAAATACTACTCGCTGCTTTTCGGGGAGTGATAGTATGGCCTTCTGTAGCTTTAAATCTGCTTCATCCCCATTAAAGTATGGATCCGACTCTAGCGTTGTTGCAAGCTGGGCCTCTACATCTACTAGCGGTAAAAAAAAACGAGTGCGCTTCCTTTTTAAAAAGGTTAGCGCCTCGTTTGTGGCAATTCGGTATAACCATGTGTAAAGCTGAGCATCTTCCCGGAAGGTATCTAGCCCTTTCCACGCTCTTACAAAGGTATTCTGAACGATATCGTTGGTATCCTCATGGTCGATTACTAGCTTTCGGATATGCATATAGATCTTCTCCTGATACTTTTGAACAATCAGGCGAAATGCAAAATTACGAGTTTCTTCTTTCTGAAACTGCGAAAGAAGTTCGCTATCCGAGTATGCTACCATTCAACTTATAGGCGTATTACTTACGATTCAACACTCTTTTTACAGCATCAACAACGTCTGGGGTGTCCAAATGAAACTTTGCCATTAGCTCGTCGGAAGTTCCGCTTTCACCAAACTTGTCGTTAACTGCTACATACTCCATTGGAGTTGGAAGATGTTGTGCTAGCACTTGCGCTACGCTATCGCCAAGTCCTCCATTCATTACATGCTCCTCGGCTACTACTACAGCTCTTGTTTTGCGAGCCGATGCTAATATTGCCTCTGCATCGAGTGGCTTTATGGTATGTATATTAATGAGCTCTACGCTAATTCCCTCGCGCTCAAGCTGCTCTGCCGCCTGAATGCTAGTCCACACAAGATGTCCTGTTGCGATGAGGGTTACATCTGCTCCTTCGTTAAGCACTACCGCCTTACCTATCTCAAACTTCTGATCTGCAGGTGTAAAGTTAGGTACAACGGGTCTTCCAAAACGAAGGTAAACAGGCCCTACATATTCGGCTGCTGCTAAGGTTGCTGCTTTCGTTTGATTGTAGTCGCATGGGTTTATTACTACCATATTTGGCAGCATTTTCATCAAACCAATGTCTTCCATTATTTGGTGTGTTGCTCCATCTTCGCCTAACGTTATACCAGCATGCGATGCGGCAATCTTTACGTTGGTTTTAGAGTAGCAAACTGATTGGCGAAGCTGGTTGTAAACATGCCCCGATGCAAATGCGGCAAATGTTCCGGCAAATGGAACCTTCCCTGCAACTGCAAGTCCTGCCGCCATTCCAACCATATTTGTTTCTGCAATCCCTGTTTGGATAAATCGCTCTGGATGCTTAGCGACAAAATTGTCCATTTTTAGCGAACCTATGAGGTCTGCACAAAGTGCTACGACATTAGGATTTGTGTCGCCAAGTATATCTAAGGCCGCTCCAAAACCCGAGCGAGTATCTTTACTTCCTGTATTTTCGTACTTTACCATCTCTAAATGTCTTTGAATTAAATGACTAGTAGTCGCCCAAAGTTTCTTCTAGCTGAGCAAGCGCCTTTTCTGTCTGCTCGGCATTAGGTGCTTTTCCGTGCCATGCGTGGGTTCCCATCATAAAATCTACACCAAAGCCCATTTCTGTTTTCATAAGGATTACAACTGGCTTGCCTTTCCCTGTAAGCAATCCTGCTTTACCTAGAACATCCAGAACATCCTGCATATCATTCCCATTCATGGTAAGAACTTCCCACCCAAAAGCTTTCCACTTCGCAGCCAAGTCGCCCAATGAGAGAACTTTATCCACAGGTCCGTCAATCTGCTTACCGTTGTAGTCTACTGTTGCAATTAGGTTGTCAATGCCCTTCGCTCCTGCAAACATTGCAGCTTCCCAAATCTGCCCTTCTTGTAGCTCTCCATCTCCATGTAGGGTATAAACAAGAGTACGATCTCCGTTCATTTTTTTGGCAAGCGCACTTCCAATTGCTACCGACAAACCTTGTCCAAGCGATCCTGATGCTACTCTAACTCCTGGAATTCCTTTATCTGGGGTTGGATGTCCTTGCAGTCTCGACCCTAACTTTCGGAACGAAGCTAGCTCTTCGACTCCAAAATAACCTGTGCGTGCTAAAACGCTATACCAAAGCGGTGAGATGTGCCCATTAGAAAGGTAAAACATATCCTGCTCAGCACCATCATATTTAAAAGACTTAGGATCGTGCTTTAAAACATTGCCGTATAGAGCAACTAAAAAATCAGCACAGCCAAGCGACCCTCCTGGGTGACCCGAATTTGCACCATAAACCATTCGGATAATATCCCTTCGAACTTGAGACGCTAATCGTTTTAGTTCTGCTGTTTCTGCCATGAAGACTAGTTTAAGGGTGAGATAATAATCTGATAATGTTAAAATATCGGCCGCAAAGTTAGCTGAATAAGGTGTAAGTACCAGCTAATATTTAGTAATTTTAGAAGCTAAGGTCTGTTTTACGACTAAGTTTAAGAAACTTCACCATTTTTTCCGCTAAATTTGCGCCTCGTTATTTTAAACTATTACGCTAATTTACAATGGCATTACAATGTGGTATCGTAGGGCTTCCTAATGTAGGAAAATCGACCCTATTCAACTGCCTTTCGAACGCTAAAGCACAGGCTGCTAACTTTCCATTTTGCACCATCGAACCAAACGTTGGAGTTATAACTGTTCCCGACGAACGCCTTATTAAGCTTGCTGAAATAGATAAGCCTCTTAAAATTGTACCTGCTACCGTCGAGATTGTTGATATCGCGGGGCTAGTTAAAGGGGCCAGCAAAGGCGAAGGTCTTGGCAATAAGTTCCTTGCTAATATTCGTGATACTGATGCTATTATACACGTTCTTAGATGCTTTGACGACGAAAACGTAACGCACGTTGATGGATCGGTTAACCCTGTTCGCGATAAGGAAATTATTGATACAGAACTACAGCTAAAAGACCTTGAAACTGTTGAGACTCGCATTAGCCGTGTCGAAAAAATGGCTAAAACGGGGAACGACAAAAATGCTAAGAAGCTATACGAAATACTACTCGAGTACAAGTCAATTCTACAAAGTGGCAAATCAGCTCGTGTTCTTGAGCTCGATGAGGCAGGCAAGGCTCTCTGTTTCGACTTGCATCTTCTTACCGTTAAGCCCGTTCTCTACGTTTGTAATGTAGATGAGGCTAGTGCTGCTAGTGGCAATAAGTATGTAGATCAGGTTCGAGAAGCAGTTAAGGAAGAAAATGCTCAGCTACTTGTTGTTGCGGCTAAAACCGAGGCTGATATAGCCGAACTAGATACCTACGAAGAGCGTCAAATGTTCCTAGAGGAGGCTGGACTTTCGGAGTCGGGTGTTTCTCGTCTTATCAAATCGGCTTATGCGCTGCTTAACCTTGAAACTTACTTTACTACAGGTAAAACAGAATGCCGTGCATGGACATACAAAAAGGGTGCTAAGGCTCCTCAAGCAGCTGGTGTTATCCACACCGACTTCGAAAAGGGCTTTATTCGTGCGGAGGTCATTAAGTATGCCGACTATATTGAACTTGGTTCAGAGGCTGCTTGTAAAGAAGCTGGAAAGCTTGCAGTAGAAGGTAAAGAGTATGTTGTGCAGGACGGAGATATTATGCATTTCCGCTTTAACGTTTAGCAAATACCTTATCAATCTAAAGATGCGGAAACTTGCCATCATAGCGCTAGCATTATCGCTTAGCATTGATTCTTGGGGACAAGGACGTTCTATTCCTTCTGAACGTCCTAAGCTCATTGTACAGGTTGTGGTATCGCAAATGCGGTACGATTACCTTCAACGTTATATGGATAATTTCTCCGATAACGGCTTCAAGGTGCTGCTTGAGGAGGGTGCCGTTTGCAAGAATGCAAAGTTCAGCTACAGCTTTACGCAATCTGCGCCTGGATTAGCTACAATAGCTACCGGAACCAACCCTTCTACTCACGGCATGGTTGGCGACATATGGTACATCCCTCTCATCGATCAAAACGTAAAAGCAATACAAGATTCGAAGGTGGAAGGTGTTGGTGGCTTTGGTGAGCTTGGCAAAGTTTCGCCTCGCAATATGCTTGCTGGAACGCTAGGCGATGAGCTTAAGATGGCCAATAAAAGGTCTAAGGTTATTGGAGTTGCTCTTGAACCAACTGCTGCTGCCCTACTGGCTGGTCACAGCGCGGATGCTGCCTATTGGTTCGACCCTTCTACGGGTAAATTCATGTCGAGCAATTACTACCTAAACGCACTTCCTAAATGGGTTGATGATTTCAACCAGAAAAAGTTTCCCGATATCTACATATACAACAAGTGGGGATTGACAAAGCCGATCGAAAAGTATATCAGCTCTCGCGAAAGCTTCGATACTACCGCTAAGGTTCTTATTGCTAATCCAAACACCGAAGGATTGGGTGGTATGTTTAAATCTAAAAGTAGGCCTACCTACGAGAAACTTGTAGATACCCCTTTTGGCAACAACCTTACCAAAGATTTTGCGATTGCAGCTATTGTTAGTGAGGGACTTGGCAAGGATGATGCTACCGACCTTATTACAATTTCACTCGATGCGAACAAGTATATAGGTAAAAAGTACGGCCCGACCTCGATGGAAATGGAAGACACATTCTATCGGCTAGACGAAGACATGGGACACCTTCTTAAGTTTCTTTCTGATAACATCGGGAAACAAAATGTTCTGGTAGTTTTAACGTCCGATAATGGCGTTGCCAATGCTCCAAAGTATATCCAAAAAAGCAAAATACCTTCGGGCTACTTCGAGCCTAATCGAAATCTAATGCTTCTAAAGATATACCTTAACGCGACCTATGGAAGAGGCGAATGGGTAAAGGCCTACCACCAGAAACAGATATACCTCAACAGAACGCTAATCGAAGACTCTAATTTAAAGCTAGCAGACGTACAGGCTAAGGTTGCTACCTTTATGAAGCAATTCTCGGGCGTTGCTCAAGCAATTCCTTCTACGGTTCTCGAAAGTACTTCTTTTACAGAAGGGATTATGCAACGCGTTCAGAATTCTTTTTATGCGCAACGTTCTGGCGACGTTGTAATTATCCTTCAACCAGGTTGGGTTGATACTGATGAGGAAGCAACATCTAGCAATTCTCCATATAACTACGACACGCATGTTCCGCTCATTTGGTATGGGTGGAAAATCAAGCGAGAAACAATATCTAGCAAGGTTGATCCGATGGATATAGCTCCCACAATAGCAAACTTGCTTAATATTTCATGGCCTAACGCTGCTTCTGGCGAGCCAATCAGAGAACTTAACAAGTAAAAGATTACAACTAAAGAGGGTGTTTAAAAAGCATACAACACACTGAACGAAAAGCACATAACAGCAAGTCAAGCCTCATTTCAGTAGGCTGTGAAACGTTTTAGTGCTACGTGTGTTAAGCTACTTTCTAGACATCCTCTTTCCTATCACATCATACAGTTTGGATCAATTCATAATTCGGGTGGATAAAATAATCCAATGACAGGTGACAAAGTGACGAGTGACAGGGAATAGGTAGTTGGTAGTCGGGAAAGCAACTAAAGACTTAACTCGGTATAAATCTGCATCTTTGTGTCCCTGTGTTCATTTTTTCGTGTGTCGCAAATCGTATCTATCTAGCATCGCTGTAGGTACATACATTTCCTACCGTTACTTTTTTGTGGTCAAAAAAGTAACCAAAAAACCCTTTGTACGAATTAACTTGCTCGTTCGCGCCAGCGCCCCGCCGCTCTACGCTGCGCTGCTGCTGGCGGCGGCACGCTTCAGGGCTCGGTTGCTAGCAGATGCTCCCTCGCGCAGACAGAATTCGTACGGTCTGGTGTGGCTTCGCCACGGTGCTTACGGGGGTAGGGTTATCCTACTTATGGGCGTTGCGTGCCGTTGGTAGGTTGTAATTTCAGTGACAGGTTACTGGGAATAGGTAGCAGGTAATCGTAAGTCAGAAAAGCAACCTAAGATTTAACTCGGTGCAAATCTGTGCCTCTGCGTCTCTGCGTTCATTTTTTTCGATAGTAGTGTGCGTGTGTCGGAAATCGTGTGTCTTATTCCATTGTAATTCTAACGATCCACCTCAAATTAGCTATCACATCTTATGGTTTCGAACAAGCTGACCAAACTTCGAGATAAGCGTTATGTTATCTTCGAAGGCAGTTCCAACAACAACAACATCAGCACCTGCAGATAATACCTCCTGCAAATCCGCTTCAGTCTTAATACCACCTCCTACTACTAGGGGCAAGCCTACACTCTCCTTTATAAGCTTAATCATCTTCGATGGAACTCTACAAAATGCGCCGCTACCTGCTTCGAGGTAGATCATCTTAAAACCTAAAAGTTCTGCGGCAACAGCGGTTGCTAGCGCAATATCTGGCTTATCTGATGGTATTGGCATGGTGTTGCTCATATACTCAACCGAAGTAGTACGGCCTCCATCTACTAAAATATAGGCCGTAGGAATAACCTCAACGCCACTCCTCTTTACTGGTATTGCGGCATGAACCTGATTTCCTATTAAAAATTCGGGGTTGCGTCCTGAAAGTAACGAGAGAAATAGTATGGCATCGGCAGAGCTGGAGAAATGCGAGGACAAGCCTGGGAACACAGCTACTGGGCAATTTTTCAACCTTCCTTTTAGCTCTTTAACGGTACTATCTATGCTAGAAAAGATTAGACTTCCTCCTACCAACACCAAATCTACATCGGCTGCATTCACCGCTTCTGCGATTCTTTCTATATCCTTTGCATCACTACACTTGTCTGGATCTACCAGCAAGGCTAACATCGGACGTTGTTTTACAGTCTCTACTATTTGCTCATAAACCTTCATAAACACCCCATACTAAAATATGATCATTCACAACAGTGAATTTATAGTTCCCCTTTAAACTTAGCGGATTAAATACAACTTGCAGCATTCCGCTATTCTTTCCTTCATCCAACGTAATTTCTTGTATGGATATATCGCGAGTAAAATCTACATTTTTATGGGCAGCAGCTTTAAATGCAGCCTCTTTACAGCTCCATGCTATTGGCAAATAGTACTCCTCTGCAACACCTTGCCTACTAAATATATCTCGCTCGGATTGTGTAATAAATCGTGGTGCCACCCGCACATAATTCCGAGAGAGTGCCTCGATATCAACTCCTAGCCTTGGCTTATTTGCAATCAAAACAGAAGCGTATCTATCTGAATGTGAAATAGACAAGAAACCTCCATCACTCAAATTTGGACGACCATCCTCGTTGTACAAGATAACCTTCTTATCGCCGTACACCTTGTTTAGGAGGGCCCTTACCGCCAACCACTGGCGCTTACGTGAGTCTGATCGAAAAGTCCCAAACACCTCGTTCTCTTTGGGTGTTAGGCTTGCCAGTTCGTTCAAGACAGCCTCATCTTCTGATATCTGCCAAACGAACACCGACTTTTCTTGATCTCTACTCAAAAACGAAATTGGCATACCTACTTTTTCCAGCTAAATGTTTCCATCATTCGCACAACATCTTCTCTAAAGTACGCAATAACAGGCGCTAGCGAATCTTTATTAGGACGACTATAAAAGTACAAAGCTCCTCTTACAAAATTTTTGGAGCTATCGGTTAGATAAAATTGCAGCACGCTAGCGGCGTTACCTTCAATGTCGTAAAGCGTACCGTACATTTTCCGTTCTGGTGCACTAAAGTTAGTCTCCAAAATATTATCGGCTTTGATGGTATGCTTGTATACAAAGGTGTGGGTATCTTCTAAAAGCTTGGATAAATCTCCATTAAGCTTTTTGTAGCTCATGTGTAAAACGGCCTTGTGCCCTCTAAAGCTAAGGTTAATCCAGTATGGTTCTGCACCTTGCTCTCTATCTGTAAAAACCTTGGTATAGGTTGGATGTTCAAACCTGTAGGGGAATGAGGTTGAGTCGAAAAGAGCATACTCTTTTTTGGGTAAATCAATACGAAAATAGCCTCTTGGTTTGGGAGTTTCACCTCCTCCACAGGCTGATAGCAGCAAGCTTGGGAATGCTACCAGCATCAACAGCAACCTTATTATACTTCTGTTATTCTGCATTTTAATCTTATTTGCGACCAGTAAACACTTCGAGGGTTAACACCTCGCACTGCAAAGGTATCCAAAAGTATAGATTCGATTGTAGAAACTCTTCTTTTATTTGTTGTAGATCTCGCCCCCCTTAAAATAGCAACAACCTCCCTTTTGTATAATAAAAAAAGAGCGGCTAAATGCCGCTCTTGTCCCTTAAAATGGTAAATCATCATTTCCTGCTGCTTCTATTTCATCAACCTGTCCAGAAGGCACCTGAGCTTGACCTGTCCAAGTGCTTCCAGTCGATTGCCCTTCTCCTTCACGTCGCCCAAGAAGCTTCATAACGTCAACAACAATCTCTGTAGTGTACCTTTTTACACCATTTGCATCGTCGTAACTTCGGGTTCTAAGCCTACCTTCAACATAGAGCTGCGAACCTTTCTTTACATACTTTTCAACTATCTCGGCCAATCCCCTCCATGCAACCAAGCTATGCCACTCGGTTAACGTCTGACGGTTGCCCTGCTTGTCGGTATAGCTTTCGCTTGTAGCAAGCCTAAAGTTGGCAACGGGGGTGTTCGAATCAAAGCGCTTCACCTCCGGATCTGCGCCTACATTTCCTACTAGGATTACTTTATTTATCATAATTCAAAATTTATTTACTCGTTTAAAATAGTAATTTAATTTCAAATTCCATCAGCACTCTTTAAATATTTCAAAGCTGGTTCTGCCGCTAAAAAATTCTCTATCAACCGCGAGGTTGAATACCTTCCAACCTCATCTACTGAAACTTTCTGATACTCGCTGCTTCCATAAAAGTCATCGTCATTCATCCTTACAATTATAAATCGTGTGTACAAATGCTGATGGCTTAGCACATACTTTTGTGGCTCCGAAAAAAACACAATCTCTACTTGCTGACTTCCAAATAGCCCCTGCCATTCGTTTGTGCTGGTAATCTGCTCTACCGAAAGCTGCGAATCAGTCTCAATAAGAGGAAATTCGTAAAGCGACTGCCAAATGTCATTCTTACTACGTTTCGAGATAAACGTAACTCCTTTAGAAAATGGCACAACATAGGTAAAGTAACGGTTCCGCTGCTTCACCTTTTTTGCTTTGACAGGCAAAAGATCAACTCTTCTATTCCTAAAAGCAGCACATAGCTCCATTGCTGGGCAACATAAACAGTGCGGTTTTTTGGGCATACAAACGGTGCCTCCAAAATCCATTATTGCCTGATTATATACATCAGGGGCATGGGTGTCGAGCATAGCATAGGCAATGGCCCTAAGCTCTTTCTTTCCCTGTGCTGTATCTATAGGGGTTGCAACATCAAATAGCCGTGCAAAGATTCGATAGACATTTCCATCGATCGCAGCAACGGGTTCTTTAAATGCAAATGCAGCGATTGCCGAAGCCGTGTAGTCACCTACACCTTTCAGCTTAATTAGCTCGCTGTAGGTACTAGGGAAACGACCTCCATGGTTAGCCACCAGCTCTTTGGCTGTTGTATGCATATTTCTGGCACGTGAGTAGTAACCTAATCCTTGCCACACCTTAAGAACTTCATCTATGTCGGCTTTTGCCAAATCAAACACTGTCGGAAAAGCTTCTGTAAACGAATTATAGTACCCGATACCCTGCGCGACCCTTGTCTGCTGAAGGATTACTTCAGACACCCAAATGAAGTACGGATTGGTTGTTTCCCGCCACGGTAAATCACGCTTATTTACCCTATACCATTCGACTAAAAGCTGTGAGAATCCCATAATTATCAAGTAGAAAAAGCAAAAAAAGCAACCAAAAATAATTCAAATGTGTTTCATTTATAGATTTAAAACATATATATTTGCAATCTGATTAATGCATAACAATTCAAACGATTGATAATTAAAGCTTTTAACCATGACAAAGGCAGATATCGTAAACGAGATTTCGAAAAATACCGGAATTGAGAAAGTTACTGTACAGAAGACAGTTGAAGCATTTATGGATGCCATCAAGGATTCTTTGGTAAAAGACAAGAATGTTTACCTTAGAGGATTTGGTTCATTCATCGTAAAGAAGAGAGCTCAAAAAACAGCTCGTAACATTTCGAAGAATACAACCATCATCATTCCTGAGCACAACATTCCATCTTTTAAACCAGCAAAGAGCTTCACTGGAAAGGTAAAAACCACCGTAAAGTCGAGTAAATAGTTAACCTTTTAAATAATCACATTATGCCAAGCGGTAAAAAAAGAAAGAGACATAAAATGGCTACCCACAAGCGCAAAAAACGCTTAAGAAAAAACAGACACAAAAAGAAAAAATAGGTGGCTGGCCATTATCCTAAAAAGAACATCAAACCTAAAGAGTCTTTTTGATTCTTTAGGTTTGTTTCATTAAAAAGGCACGAAAACAAAGGAGTACAGTGAGTAACGAACTTATTATTGACGTAAGCAAAACAGAGATTAGCATTGCTCAGCTAGAGGACAAAAAGCTGGTAGAGCTGCATACCGAACGCCGCGAAGAGGGCTTTTCGGTTGGCGACATCTACATTGGCCGAATCCGCAAGCTAATGCCTGGTCTTAATGCGGCTTTTGTTGATGTTGGTTACGAAAAGGATGCTTTCCTACACTATCTCGACCTCGGTCCTCAATTTAGCTCTCTCTCGAAGTTTCTTCTTCAAAGTACGGCCCGTAAGCCAAAGGGTAATCCATTTTACAATATGAAAATGGATCCGGATATCGATAAAAACGGTAAAATATCGTCGCTGCTTACACCTGGCCAAAATATACTTGTGCAGATTGCTAAAGAACCTATTTCCACAAAAGGGCCTCGTTTAACTTCGGAAATATCTATTGCCGGTAGAAATATGGTGCTAATGCCATTCTCCGAAAAGATTTCCGTTTCGCAAAAAATAAGCTCAAACGAGGAGAAAAAACGCTTAAAAAAGCTCCTAGAAAGCATCAAGCCTCAGCACTATGGCGTAATTGTACGTACCGCTGCCGAGGGTAAAAAGGTTGCGGTTCTAGATGCCGAACTTAAAGAGCTGATTAAAAGATGGGAACAGGTTTACGAACGATTAAGAACTACCCCGGTACCTAGCTTAGTGCTTAGCGAAATGAACCGTACTACGGCCATCCTCAGAGATGTGCTCAACGGGTCATTCACAAATATCTACGTAAACGATGACGCTGTTTACGAGGATATAAAAGAGTATATCAGCAGCATAGCTCCTGACAAAGAAAAAATTGTTAAGCTGTACAAGGGAACGATTCCAATCTTCGACCAGTATGGGGTCTCTAAACAAATCAAAGCATCCTTTGGCAAAACTGTTTCGTTTAAAAGTGGTGCATACCTAATTGTCGAGCATACGGAGGCTCTTCACGTTATAGATGTGAATAGCGGCAATCGTAGCAAAATGCTCGACAACCAGGAAGCTAACGCTCTTGAGGTTAATACAACTGCAGTTCAAGAAATTGCTCGTCAGCTTAGGCTAAGAGACATGGGCGGAATTATTGTTATCGACTTTATCGACATGCATGGAAACGAGAATAAGCAAAAAATTTTCGATAAAATGCGCGAAGCAATGGCTACCGATAGAGCTAAACACAACATCCTTCCGCTCACTAAATTCGGACTTATGCAGATAACTCGTCAAAGAGTTCGTCCTGAAATGCACATTAACACTACCGAACAGTGTCCAAGCTGCCAAGGAACCGGTCAAATTAGCCCTGCTATAATTTTCGACACCCAAATTGAAAATCAAATAGCATACTTTATCGAAGAACGTAAGCTTAAATGGATTAAGCTCATCGTTCATCCATACGTTGCTGCTTTCCTTAAAAAAGGGTTGTTTTCTAAACGTATTGAGTGGATGTGGAAGTACAAATGCTACATCAAAGTTGCCGAATCGCAATCTTTCTCGTATATGGAGTTCAAGCTTTACGATAGGTATGGCGATCAAATAACTCAAGAAGGCATAACCGAATTACAGAAGCCAGACAACGAAGACATCTAACAAAAAACGCCTCAATAGAGGCGTTTTTTGTTTGAATTGAAAGAAAAATATTAATAATAAAAAAGAAAAAAAACTACTTAAAGAAGAGTTCCACAACGGTTGCAAATCCTATCAGCATTACAACAGCTCCGGCAATTTTGTTTATCCACCACAGCTGCCTTATTCTAAATCGTTTACGATACATATTTACAAACGATGTTAACGTAAACCACCACAGCGATGCTCCAAACAAAACTCCTCCTAAAATCGCTCCCGCACTCATAAAGTTCTCACCATCGGCAACTACATTTACTCCTGCAAACAAAGCAACAAAAAAGAATATTGCCATGGGGTTCGATACAGTGAGCAGAAATACAGATAGGAAATCTTCAAACAATCTATTTTTCTGCCTTCGTGTTTTCCGCATCTGCGAAATAGGATTGGTCATAAATATCTTAAGCCCCAACAGTAGAATTAAAATGCCGCCTCCTATTTGGAACTCAACCTTCCACTCTTCTACAAAATCCATTATAAAAGTAAGGCTAAAACCTGCTACCGTTGCAAATACTGTATCGGCAAAAGCAGCGCCCATACCCGAGAAAAAGCCGGATAATCGCCCCTTATTGATCGTTCGTTGAACACATAAAACGCCGATAGGACCAAGAGGAATGGACGCTAGTAACCCTACAATTATACCCTTTAAGAGCAGCATCAATCCCATTCTCTACGCCAATTGTATCATTTTTTTCATTGCGGACAAATATCTATAAATCGAGCCACATTAACAAGCTGCATAATGTTTTTTTTGACAATTGGCGAGCTTCTCTTCGTAATTAACTACACATTGATGGGCTACAAAATGTAGCTCACCCATTTTTATACTTCCTATTCAAAGATTGTTATCTAAGTTCTAAACTAAAAGTTGCTTTACTATAGCTACTTAACCAGCCTTACGACTCCTGCTAATACTTTCTGCTTCCTATCAACACCTCCACCTTTAGTGCGAGGTTGGCTTATAAGTGTGTATGCGCGCATCGATCTTAGGTCTATTATCTGGCTAACCACAACCCCATCTTTTGTTACCCAACCAACAAAATGAACTCCTTCATCTACAATTTGATAGCGAATATTCTCTTGTCCTTCTTCTCGATCTCCTCCTATATCAACGGATGTCCATCCAAGTGTAGAATCAGACTTAAACGATTCAAAAACAGTCAATTCTGGATAAACCAAACGAATTCGTTTTCCAATAACATTTGTGGAGTCGAGCAAGGAACTATCACTATTTAAATTTCGACTAGCTGCAATGTTTTCTGGCCTCGACTGACACGAAAACCCTGCAAAAAGGACAATAAGCATCAGCAAATTGCTTGTCATGCTGCTCATAATATTTAGGTTATTTTACATATATAACTTTAGTTAACCTAAAATTGTTGAAATTATCGATCGTATAATTCAAAAGAAAAGGGTTATGGCAATACCATAACCCTCTCTGTATTCGTAGTGGAATCGATTAGCACAAGATCCACATATGCTTTTAATCAATTATTTTCTATCTCTAATCCACTTTAGTGCATTAGTAAAAGGTTCGATCCATGGTGTAACCTCATCATTTCTTCGAGAAGATGGGTAGTGAGGCCACTGCCAAGGGAAGATCGCTCGTTCGAAATGGGGCATAATGGCTAAATGACGGCCATTTTTTGATGCGACTGCGGCAGTGTTGTACATCGACCCATTCGGATTCCCAGGAAACTGTTCGTAGCTGTATTTTGCAGCTATACAATATTCGCTTTCCGCATATGGGAACGAAAATTTACCTTCGCCATGTGCTACCCATATTCCAAGAGTTGATCCTCCCATCGTTCCAAATAGCACGGTATTATTTTGTGGAATATCGATGGTTAGGAAGGTTGATTCGAACTTATGGGTGTCGTTGTGTAGCATTTTATGTTTTTGCTCATGTTCGGGATAGATAAGCCCAAGCTCGGCCATAAGCTGGCAACCATTACAAACTCCTAAGCTGAGGGTATCTTCTCTTGCATAAAACTTTTCAAGCGCTTCCTTCGCCTTGGGATTAAACAGGAATGCACCTGCCCACCCTTTCGCTGATCCAAGCACATCTGAGTTGGAGAAACCTCCTACGAACACTACAAAGTTCACATCTTCAAGATTCTCACGTCCTTCAATCAAATCTGACATGTGAACATCTTTGACATCAAAACCTGCCAAGTAGAGCGAATAGGCCATTTCTCTATCGCCATTCGACCCCTTCTCTCGTATGATTGCGGCCTTTACTCCTGATAGAGATCTGCGCTTTGAATCAATACCATACTCTGCAAATGAACCTCCAAAAGAGCTAGCAAACTGATACTTTCTTTCTTGATGCTTGTAGCTATCAAACCTCTCTTTTGCTTTTACGTCTCCACTTTGCTTTCTATCTAGCAAATACGAGGTTCTAAACCAGCTATCGCGTAGCTTTGAAATGTCGAACTGAAATAGCTCTTTGCAATGCTTAACTTCAAGCATTGCTCCTCGCGTTGGCTTGCCTATTACTTTAAATACAACATTAGCATCTGCAAGCACTTTTGATACGTAATCAACATTTTTAACCTGCAACAGTACAGATGGCTTTTCGCTAAAGATCACCTTTACGAAATCAGACTCCCCTAGATCTGATAGATCTACATTAAGCGCCAGACCATTGTGAGAGAATGTCATTTCAAGAAGCGCTGTAATAAGGCCTCCAGCCGAGATATCATGTCCTGCCAATATTTCCTGCTGCTCAACTAGCTCTTGCAAAACATTAAAAGTTCGTGCAAAGTAGCCAGCATCGGCAACAGTTGGGGTATCCTCACCAAGCTTGTTCACTACCTGAGCAAAAGAGCTTCCTCCTAAGCTAAAGTCACTCTTAGAGAAATCTACGTAAAGTATACTTGTTTCTAAGTCATCCTCCAATGCGGGACTAACGACTTTACGGACATCGGTCACCTCGCCTACTGTCGATATTATAACAGTGCCTGGAGAGTACACGACATCTCCATCCTTATATTTTTGAGTCATCGACAGGGAGTCTTTTCCTGTAGGTATGTTCACGCCGAGCTCAACTGCAAAGTCGCTTACTGCTTGTACAGCTTCATACAACCTTGCATCTTCTCCTTCATTCTTGCAAGGCCACATCCAATTTGCGCTCAACGATACACCCGAAAGCCTTTGCTCAATTGGAGCCCAAACCATATTCGTTAGTGCCTCTGCAATAGATAGTATCGAACCTGCTTTCGGATCTACCATTGCAGCAACGGGTGCATGCCCAATTGATGTTGCAATGCCCCTCTTGCCTTGAAAGTCTAGAGCGACAACTCCCAAGTTATTCAGAGGAAGCTGAAGAGGTCCTGCACATTGCTGGTGAGCAATCCTACCTGTTACCGAACGATCAACCTTGTTGGTCAACCAATCTTTACAAGCAACGGCTTCTAGCTGCAACAATTGCTCTACATACTCGTAAACTATCTCATTACTATATGCTACAGGCTTATACGATTCATTCTTTTTAACGTCTCGCATGTATGTGCGAGGAGGTTTTCCAAAGAAATGTTCAAGCTTAAGATCTATTGGTCGTTCTCCTGTCTTGGGGTTGTAGAATGAGAAACGATCATCACCAGTGATCTCTCCTACTACGTACATCGGTGCACGCTCTCTATCTGCAACATTCTTTAGCCAATTGATATCCTTATCCTTTACCAAAAGCCCCATTCGCTCTTGCGATTCGTTACCTACTATCTCTTTTGCAGATAGAGTCGGATCGCCAACAGGTAGCTTTGTGATATCAATTGCACCACCCTTTTCTTCCACAAGCTCCGATAGGGCATTAAGATGTCCGCCTGCTCCATGATCGTGAATTGACACAACAGGATTAACATCTTGCTCTACAATAGCACGAATGGCATTGGCCGCTCTTTTTTGCATTTCAGGATTCGATCGTTGTACTGCATTAAGCTCTATGCTGTTATCATACTCACCTGTTGCAACTGAAGAAACGGCACCACCACCCATTCCTATACGGTAGTTATCGCCCCCCATAACAACAACCTTATCTCCTACTTCTGCATGCCCCTTAAGGCTATCTTGCTTCTTACCCCAACCAACTCCGCCTGCCAGCATTATAACCTTATCAAATCCAAATTTCTTAGAATTCTCAAAATGTTCGAAAGTTAGCACGCTACCACAAATGAGTGGCTGTCCGAATTTATTGCCAAAATCGCTGGCCCCATTTGATGCTTTTATCAATATTTCCTCAGGGGTTTGATACAGCCATGGACGTGGCTGGGTTGCCTGCTCCCAACTTCTACCTTCGCATAGTCTTGGGTAAGATGTCATATACACAGCTGTCCCTGCAATTGGTAAAGAACCTTTACCTCCTGCCAAACGATCCCTTATCTCTCCTCCAGTTCCTGTTGCAGCACCATTAAATGGTTCTACTGTTGTTGGAAAGTTATGTGTTTCTGCCTTTAACGATATAACGGCATCTATATCCTTAACGCCAAAGAAGTCGGGTTTGTCGTGCGACTTAGGAGCAAACTGTTCTACTTGTGGCCCATCGATAAAAGCAACGTTATCCTTATAGGCAGATACAAGCCTGCCCGAATGCTCTTGAGAGGTTCTCTTTATCAGCTGAAAAAGAGATTTTTCTTGCTCTACGCCATCAATAATAAATGTGCCATTAAATATTTTATGGCGGCAATGCTCGGAATTCACCTGCGAAAATCCAAATACTTCCGAATCGGTTAGCTTTCTACCTATCTGTACACACACCGACTCGAGGTAGGCTACCTCTTCTTCGCTTAGCGCTAACCCTTCAGTCTTGTTGTATTCTCCAATATCATCTATGTAAAGTATTGGGTCTGGCGATTTACGTATTGTAAAAATCTCTTGATCGGGATTTACGTATAAGCGCTGAAGCATATGGTCGTATTGCGCATCTTCTCCTGCAACTTGACATAGCTCTTCGATACGAAAAATGCCGTCAATTCCCATATTCTGAGTAATTTCGACGGCATTTGTACTCCAAGGTGTTATCATTTCGCGACGCGGCCCAACGTAAAATCCGCTTAACGAGCTCTCTTTAATGGCTGTGGCATCACCAAATAGCCAACAAAGCTTTGCGATATCCTCATCCGCAAGAGGATGCTTAAGATCTACGGCGTAGAAAATGGGCGAACTACCCTTAAAGAAAAGTATCATTGTTCCTGATATTGGAAATTATGCCCACAAAGTTAACAATTTACAGGATTGACTCAAGCTATTTTATCTTTCTATGCATTCTCCTGCTGTTAAACAACACTTGTTAACCTTGCAGCTGCATTTTAATCTGTTCCAACTTATGCTATGCTGTTGCTGCTTTTTTTAAATTTGTAGGTAACCCAACTATTTTATATGCAACCATATGATGTAATTATTGTAGGAGCAGGGCCTGCTGGCATTTTTACAGCTTACGAGCTAATTAAAGAACTGCCATCCCTAAAGATACTTATGCTCGAAAAAGGCCGAGGAATAGAAGATCGCAAATGCCCCAAGCACACCAATGGCGGAATATGCATCCACTGCAAACCCTGTAGTATCACTACTGGCTGGGCTGGAGCTGGGGCTTACTCCGATGGAAAGCTTTCGCTTTCACATGAAGTTGGAGGGACTCTTCCCGATTACCTTGGGGTCGAATCCACCATCGATCTTATCAGCTATACCGACAATCTTTACCTAAGCTTTGGTGCTGATCCTGCTGTACATGGGGCTGATATCTCGCCTAAAATGAGGGATGTTCAACGAAGAGCTATAGACGCGAACCTTAAGCTTGTGCACTGCCCTGTAAGGCATCTTGGAACCGAAAAAACTCAGGAACTTTACAAAGAGCTATTCCGCCACATAAAGGCAAAAGGGGTTTCTGTAATGTTTAAATCGCCTGTTTCTGAGCTAATTATTGAAGATAGCAAAGTGGTTGGCGTTAGGTATGGTAACGAATCTGTAAAAGCTAATTTTGTTGTTGTTGCAGTTGGTCGAGAAGGCTCCGACTGGCTATTCAAACAAAGTAGTAAGGACAACATCTCTACAGAAGTTGGCATTGTTGACATCGGGGTAAGAGTTGAATGTCGTAACGAAATAATGCAGGAGATCAATGATAACTTTTACGAAGCTAAGCTCATTCACTATACAAAAACATTTGATGATAAGGTAAGAACCTTTTGTTCTAACCCTGGGGGCTTTGTTTCTTCTGAATACTATGATGATAGGCTTGCAGTTGTAAATGGGCACAGCTACAAAGACTTGAAAAGTGAAAACACGAACTTTGCGCTCCTGGTTTCTCAAAAGTTCACCGAACCTTTTAGGCAACCTATTGAATATGGTAAGCATATCGCCAGACTAGCCAATATGCTAACTGAAAACAGGGTGCTAGTTCAACGTTTTGGAGATTTGGTTAGGGGAAGAAGGACAACCAGAGAAAGGCTTTACCGCAACAATATTATCCCCACTCTTAAAGATGCCGTACCTGGTGATTTAAGCCTCGTACTCCCTCATAGAATTCTACTTGACATTATTGAGATGATTAAAGCGCTCGATATCGTGTCTCCTGGTTTGGCTTCAGATGAGACTCTTCTATATGGCGTAGAGGTGAAGTTTTACTCAAATGTCATTAAGGTAACACCCGAATTCCAATCAATGTCAATTGACAACCTTTACCTAGGTGGTGATGGTGCAGGGATTACTCGTGGACTAATGCAGGCTTCGGCTAATGGTGTTGCAATTGCAAGGAACATCGCTGCACGATTTAGATCTATTGAATCAAAGAGCACAAATAACAAGGGCTAATTTACAGAATAAGGGCTGTGCATTACAACGCACAGCCCCTCTCCTTTTATACTAATTCAATTAAC
>Ga0209464_10000088_pt1 | contig 31162 bp, 30 predicted proteins | sample DOMMetBare1Fresh_2_FD_187473 | JGI IMG/M metagenome (GOLD analysis project Ga0209464, IMG submission 187473) | Wetland sediment microbial communities from St. Louis River estuary, USA, under dissolved organic matter induced mercury methylation -... | ecosystem: Environmental > Aquatic >...
CACACCAGACTGTACGAATTCTGTCTGCGCGAGGGAGCATCTGCAAGCAACCGAGCCGTGAAACGTGCCGTCGCCAGCAGCAGCGCAGCGTAGAGCGTTAAGGCGCTGGCGCGAACGAGCAAGTTAATTCGTACAAAGGTTTTTTTGGTTACTTTTTTGACCACAAAAAAGGAACGGTAGGAAGTTTATGTACCTACAGCTATGCAAGATAGCCGAGAAGAGCAGGACATACGATTTGCGAAAAAATGAACGCAGAGGCGCAAAGGTACAGATTTACACCGAGTTAAGTCTTTAGTTACTTTTTCGACTACCGATTCCCTGCCACTCGTTACTTCGTCACCTGTCACTGGATTATTTTATCCACCCGAATTATGAATTGATCCCTTTTACCTCTTTTCGTATTGTCCTTGGTAGTACTTTTCATACTCCCCAGATACAATGTTTTCTAGCCATTCGCTATTGGCAAGATACCAATCAATAGTTTTTTCGATGCCTTCCTCGAACTGAAGCGATGGAACCCATCCTAGCTCATTCTTAATCTTTGTGGCATCAATAGCATACCTAAGATCATGCCCAGCTCGATCCTTAACATAGGTAATGAGCTTTTCTGCCGATCCTTCAGGATTTCCCATCTTTCTGTCCATTGTACGGCACAGAACCCTAATTAGGTCGATGTTCTTCCATTCGTTATGCCCTCCAATGTTGTATGTCTCGCCAATCTTTCCGTTATGAAATACTTCGTCTATAGCTCTCGCATGATCGACAACGTAAAGCCAATCCCTAACATTCTCGCCCTTACCATATACGGGTATTGGTTTGCCATTTTTTATATTGTTGATAGTCAGAGGGATTAGCTTTTCTGGGAATTGGTTTGGCCCATAGTTGTTGGAGCAGTTTGATATCACAACAGGAAGTCCAAACGTATGGTGGTAGGCCATTACCAAATGATCGGAGCTTGCCTTAGAAGCAGAGTAGGGGCTTCTCGGATCGTATGAGGTATTTTCGTAGAAAAAGCCTGTTTCGCCCAACGACCCATACACTTCATCCGTGGACACATGGTAGAAAAGCTTACCTTCAAAGCTGCTGTTCCACCTCGTTTTAGCCACGTTTAGAAGCGTAACTGTTCCAACGATGTTGGTTTGGATGAACTCCATTGGGTTTACAATAGAGCGATCGACATGCGATTCGGCAGCTAGGTGGATAACTGCATCTATATTTTCTTCTTCGAACAGCCTTTCGAGAAGCTGTGTATCGCAAATGTCGCCTTTCACAAAGCGATAGTTAGCAGCATGCTCAACATCTTTTAGGTTTTCGAGGTTTCCGGCATAGGTAAGCTTGTCGAGGTTTACTATTCGGTAGCTTGGGTACTTGTTAACAAGTAGTCGTACTACATGCGAGCCAATAAAACCAGCACCTCCTGTAACAAGAATTGTGCGCATAGGTTTGAGTGTTAGAGTAGGAGGGGAGATACCCCTCCTGAGAATTATTTATGCTTTTGAGGATTCACGTCGTTCTTTAAGCTTTAGCTCCCACTTCCAAGCAGAGAGAAGCGTATCTTCTACCGATTCTTTTGCGGTCCATCCAAGCTCGTTGTTTGCAAAAGAGGTGTCTGCCCAAACTTGTTCGATATCACCGCTACGGCGACCTACAACTTTGTAGTTGAGCTTAACTCCAGATACTTTTTGGAAGATGTCAACAATTTCGAGAACAGATAACCCTTTGCCAGTTCCAATGTTGAAGAACTCGAAGTTTGCTTTTCCCTTATTTTGAAGCATACGATCGACAGCAACAACGTGAGCTTTAGCTAGGTCAACAACGTTGATGTAGTCGCGGATACATGAGCCGTCAGGAGTATTGTAGTCGTCTCCAAATACAGAAAGCTGTTCGCGAATGCCAATAGCTGTTTGAGTGATAAAGGGGACAAGGTTTGCAGGTACACCTATTGGAAGTTCGCCAATAAGCGTTGTTGGATGTGCACCTATTGGGTTGAAGTAGCGTAGAGCAATTGCGTTAAGCCAAGGTTCTGCCTTGGTGGTATCAACCAAAATTTCCTCACAAATTTGTTTGGTGTTGCCGTAAGGAGATTCCGCTTTCTTTATTGGAGCTTGCTCGGTTACAGGCAGCACGTCTGGCTGGCCATAAACAGTGCAAGACGACGAGAATACGATGTGATTGCAGCTCTTCTCCTTCATAAGCTCCAAAAGGTTTAGGAGCGAGTCGATGTTGTTATGGTAGTATAGAAGCGGCTTTTGGACAGATTCTCCTACAGCCTTGCTTGCCGCAAAGTGGATAATGGCATCTATTGGGCCATGCTTTTCAAAAACGTTACTCATGGCCTTCTTGTCGGTACAATCTACCTGCTCGAAGATAGGCTTCTTGCCGGTAATCTGTTCGATGGCCTCTACAACACCAGCCTCAGAGTTCGATAGGTTGTCAACAATCACCACTTCATATCCCGAATTTTGTAATTCTACGGTGGTGTGTGAGCCAATGAACCCAGTTCCTCCTGTTACTAAAATCTTCTTACTCATTATGGTATACGTTTAAGTTGCTAAGGTACAAAAAATGCAGGAAGATGTAGGAGAATTTTAATTCTAAAAAAGTGTTATAGCGCCTTGCAGGTTTAAGAAAAGGTTGTACATTTGCACCCGTAATCACAACGGTTCGTAGCTCAGTTGGTAGAGCACGTGACTCTTAATCATGGGGTCGTGAGTTCGATCCTCACCGAACCGACAAAGGGAACCTAATCAGGTTCCCTTTTTGTTTGGTAGTCTCGGATCGATTGACAATTGGGGTGGATCGTTAGAATTTGTGACTCGTCCTAAAAAATGAACACAGAGGCGCAAAGGCGCAGATTTACACCGAGTTAAATCTTTAGTTGCTTTTCCGACTAAAGACTCCCGATTCCCTACTATCGATTCCCAGCCACTCGTCACTTCATTACCTATCACTAAAATTACACCCCACCAACCTCCCAGCGGCACGCAACGTCCATAAGTAGCGCAATCCTACCCCGTAGGCACCGTGGCGAAACCACACCAGACCGTACGAATTCTGTCTGCGCGAGGGAGCATCTGCAAGCCACCGAGCCGTGAAACGTGCCGCCGTCAGCAGCAGCGCAGCGTAGAACGGTGGGATGCTAGCGCGAACGAGCAAGTTAATTCGTACAAAGGGTTTTTTGGTTACTTTTTTGACCACAAAAAAGTAACGGTAGGAAATGTATATACCTATAGCCATGCTGGATAGCATAGCAGAGTTAGAAGGTGAAGCTAGCGACATCTGATTTTCTCTTTTTAGAGTTGATAAATCCGACACCTAGCTATTTTATCCACCCGAATTATGAATTGATCCGTAGTCCCCTCAAAAAAAAAAAAATTGAGGCTACCATCATCTAAGAAAGTAGCCTCGCTAAGTTTCATCCTCTTCTTCTTTTAAAACTGTCATAAACAATTTTTAAAGGTTAACCAACGCTTGTTTGCTGCATGCTAAACTGATAATTAACAATTTTAACCATTCGCATAATTTACACCTATCGCAGCATAAAAACGTGGCGTACTAGTTTAATTCAACTTGCCAACAAGTCTTAAGTACCTCGGTTGATAATAACCCTAATGCTTGCGCGTTATCATTACTCGAATAAACTTGGCTTTAGCCTCTCACTCCACAAAGGGATCGTTCCTTGAATGAAACCGCGATAAGCTTTTAGCCGAACGCTACATAAGCTTGTTTTTAAGCCAGACTTGCTTGAATTCAAATTCGGCAGAGGTTTTACCCTCTGTAGCATCCTCCTTCAATAAAAATGGGTTTAAGCTTACTGCTAAAGCCCAAGTCTATAAGCTCTAGCATTTTCCATCTTATAAAGATCAAAACCTCGCACACCCCATCGGCGTGCTTCCCATTCTTTACCCCTTGTTTCAGTTTCTTTTACGTAGGTACTTTACGTATTGTTGCATTTTTCGGGGTGCCTAATGTTAAATGTTGAAACAAAAAAACCAGCCGTTAAGCTGGTTCTTGTATGCTGTTGGTTGGCAATGGCTAAGCTATTTCCCAGTCAAAACCATCCTTTCGGTCTTTTACGATAACGCCTAGCTTGTTTAGCTCGTCACGAATTTTATCGGATGTTGCAAAGTCCTTGTTCTTTTTAGCTTCGAGGCGCATGTTAAGCAGCATGCTGATGAGCTCGGCAGTAAGCTTTCCGTTGCTATCGCCAGCTATGCTGTCGTCTCTCAAACCCAGAATGTCAAACAGAATGCTGTTAAAAACCTCCCCAAGCTTTTTAAGATCGGCTTCGTTGATGCTCTCCTTGCCATCGTAGATAGAGTTGATGTTTCGAACCCAGTCGAACAGCACCGAAATGGCAATCGGACTGTTCAGGTCGTCGCTTAGTGCAGCAAAAACACCGCTCTCCAGCTCTGCAACGTTTACTGTTGATTTGTCGGAAGCTTTAAGCTTGCCAAGCGTGTTGGCAGCAGTAAGGAGCCTTTGCAAACCCTTTTCGGCAGCTTGCAAAGCTTCGTTTGAGAAGTCGAGCGTGCTGCGATACTGAGCTTGCAGTATAAAGAATCTGATGGTCATTGGGCTGTAAGCTTGTTCGAGAAGCTGGTGCGAACCAGTAAAGAGCTCCTCTAGGGTAATAAAGTTACCCAAGCTTTTGCCCATCTTTTGGCCATTGATGGTTACCATGTTGTTGTGCATCCAGTATCGAACCGAATCGTGACCAAGTGCAGCTGTGCTTTGCGCAATTTCGCACTCATGATGGGGGAACATCAGATCCATACCACCACCATGGATATCAAACGTTTCACCTAGGTACTTGGTGCTCATGGCCGAACACTCGAGGTGCCAACCCGGAAAGCCATCGCTCCAAGGCGAAGGCCAGCGCATGATATGCTCGGGAAGTGCCTTTTTCCAAAGAGCAAAGTCGTACGGATTACGCTTTTCGCTCTGCCCCTCTAGCTCGCGAGTATTGGCCATTAGGTCGTCAAGAATTCGGCCCGAAAGCTTGCCGTACGGAAATTTTTTGTTGTAAGCTTCTACATCGAAGTATATGGAACCCTCACTTTCGTAGGCAAAACCGGCATCCTGAATCTTGCGTACCATCTCAATCTGCTCGATAATATGTCCCGAAGCGTGTGGCTCGATGCTAGGAGGTAGCACGTTAAGCTTGCCCATTGCATCGTGGTAGCGGTTGGTATAGTACTGCACAACCTCCATTGGCTCTAGCTGTTGAAGACGTGCTTGCTTACCAATCTTGTCGTCGCCGCTATCTGCATCGTTAACAAGGTGACCAACATCGGTAATATTTCGAACATAGCGCACCTTGTATCCGCTATACTTTAGCAGACGGAAGAGCAGGTCGAACGTAATGGCCGGACGAGCATGACCAAGGTGTGGATCTCCGTAAACGGTTGGTCCGCAGACGTACAATCCTACATGAGGTGGGTTTATAGGTGTAAACTCCTCCTTTTTTCTGGTAAGCGTATTGTATAGCTGTAGCTGTCCTTTCATCTTTTCTGTTAGCTAATGGTTCGATGGGCAAAGTTAATGAATTATGGTTTAAATTTTGGGCGATTTTTCTTCATTAGAAGGCTTAGCGTACGTCAAATCAGCCATTTTATGGTTAAAGTTTGTATTTTCCGCTAGTTCTGGCTCCTTTTTTGTAACTTTGAATGAGAATTAGTCTTGCTACTTTTTTAACTAGAAAGAAATCTCGTTTTTAGAGCTTGCATTTCATCGCCTTTACAATCCTAAAGCTTATTGGTAAATAAGCTAAAGGCTGATGGACAAAGACTATGCTAATCAAATCAATGGAGCACTGCTGTTTAACTCCTTAGGGCATGAAAGAGTATCGGATACTGTAGCGTGCTTCGTACTACCATTAAAAGATAAAACTTAGGATGAAAAAAGTTAAGAAAGACCAGAAGCAGAGTAACAAATCAATCAAGAAGCAGAGCATCGAGAAGCATATTATTGAAATCGTATCGTCTAGTCCAACCAAATCATTTGGATATAAAGAAATTGCTAAAGAATTAGGTATCAAAGACGAAGGTCGAAAACAGCTTGTTTACAGCTGCCTGCTAGAGCTTAAGCAAAGAGGGCTTATCGAGGAGGTGGAGCACGGCATGTTTAAGGTTGTTACCAAAGGGGGGTACATTGTCGGTAAGGTCGATATGACCCAATCGGGTTCGGCCTACATTGTGTCGCCCGATATTGATGACGATGTATATATTGCGCCTAATAAGATGAACCAAGCGCTTCATGGCGATAAGGTTAGGGTCTTCATCATTCCTCAAAAGGGGAAACGACGTCCAGAAGGAGAAATCGTTGAGATTATTGAGCAAGGGAAACGCCTGTACGTCGGAACCGTTGAGGTATCTCCTAACTACATTTTTGTTGTTCCGGATGGCAAGCAAATGCCTTTTGACATATTTGTACCAATGCGTCATGCTGCCAATGCGGAGGATGGCGATAAGGTGATTGTGAAGGTTACAGAGATTCCAAAACGAGGTAAAAACCCTATTGGCGAAATTGTTGAGGTGTTAGGTCGCCCTGGCGATAACGAAACCGAGATGCATGCCATTCTTGCAGATTATGGGTTGCCCTACCATTTTCCTAAAGAGGTAGTTAAGGCCGCAGATCAGATTCCTGATGATATTACCGATAACGAAGTTGCTCGACGTAGAGATATGAGGGGTATTGTAACGTTTACAATAGACCCTGTTGATGCTAAAGACTTTGATGATGCGCTTTCGTTCAGGAGGTTGCCTAATGGCAATGTTGAGGTTGGTGTTCATATTGCGGATGTATCGCACTACGTAAGGCCTGGATCGATTATCGACAATGAGGCGGTAAATCGTGCTACATCAGTTTACTTAGTTGATAGAACCATACCTATGCTGCCCGAACGGTTGTCAAACAACCTTTGCTCGTTACGACCCCACGAAGATAAGCTTACCTATTCGGCTGTTTTTGAGCTGGATGAGAATGCAAATGTGCTAAGCTATTGGATTGGTCGTACAGTAATACATTCGGATAGGCGATTTACCTACGAAGAAGCACAACAGGTAATAGAGGCAGGCGAGGGCGATTATAAGGATGAGATACTAGCGCTACACGTGCTTGCTCAAAAGCTCCGTGCAGATAGGTTTAAGCATGGTGCAATAGCTTTTGATCGCGAGGAGGCAAAGTTTGAGCTCGACGAAAATGGAAAACCGCTAAGAGTTTACTTTAAGGCTCAGAAGGAGAGCAACCAGCTTATAGAGGAGTTCATGCTTCTTGCAAATAAGAAGGTTGCAGAGCATATTGGTAAAGCAGGAGGGCGTAAGAATCCTAAAACATTCGTTTACCGAATTCACGATGTTCCCAACCCTGACAAGTTTGATAGCTTTAGAAAGTTTATTGTGAAGTTTGGCTACTATCTCCAAGCAACGAACAGCAAGGGTATCTCTAAAGAGCTCAACAAGCTGCTTAGCGAGGTGAAGGGTAAAACGGAGGAAAATCTTATCGAGACGCTCGCTGTTAGGTCGATGGCCAAAGCGAGGTACTCTACAGAAAATATTGGACACTACGGTTTGCAGTTCGACTACTACACCCACTTTACGTCGCCCATACGTCGTTACCCCGATGTAATGGTGCATAGGTTGCTTGATATGTACGACAAAAAAGCGGAGTCGCAAAGTAAGGACGAGTATGAGCAGCTTTGCGAGCATTCGTCGGAAATGGAAATTCTTGCTTCTGATGCCGAACGTGCATCCATTAAGTACAAAATGGTAGAATTTATGCTGGACAAGATCGGCATGGAATTCGACGGCATTGTATCGGGCGTTACAGAGTGGGGTATTTACGTAGAGATTAAAGAAAACAAGGTGGAGGGTATGGTTTCAACTCGAGATCTTACCGATGATATCTACATTTTTGATGAAGATTCGTATAGTCTGGTTGGTAAGAATCGTGGTCGTTCGTTCACGCTTGGCGATGAGGTTCGTATTCGTGTGTTACGAGCAAACCTTTCGAGAAAGCAGCTCGACTACGAGCTGGTTGGGAGGAATGGTGAGCCGCTTAGCTTCGAACCGTCAGCAATGCAACCTATCGAAAGTGTTGGACGTTTTACATCTCCCAGAAGCTCTCGCTCGAGCGGAAGACGTACGGGCGAAAAGAAGTCTCATGGCGGAGGACGTAAATCGAGCTCTAAACCCAAAGGTAGAAGGTCGCACTAAAATTAGATAAGGCTAAAGGCAATGGCGAGGATCACTCCTACTAAGGAGCTTGATCCTCGTTGCTTTTGGAGTAGCTTATAGGTAAATTTCCGAACCCCTACTTGGCAAGGGTTTACAGCATGGTTTCTGAGTTTAAAATTGTGCCATCAGCAATAAAAAGGCTAACTTTGTAGGATCGTAGCTTTAATCCCATAGCTTATTGTAAAAGTTGCAACACTTTGCCTAACAAGCATTATCCACATAAATCTATTAAAGCAGCAGCAATGTGCATAATGTTGTTTTAATTTATAGTTGAATGTTGATATTTTGTTACTATTTGTAGCTACATCTTTAAATAATCCCTACATTTGCCTACCCGTAAATGGGTAAGAAATGTAAAAGTTCGTGTCTATGAAAAACATACTTATAGTTGGCGCTGGCGGGCAGATCGGATCTGAGCTAGTACCTTACTTCAGGAATATTTATGGTAACAGCAATGTTATTGCAACCGATATTAGCGATAAGTGTAAGGGCTCGTTAGGCGATGATGGTCCTTTTGAGGTGCTTGATGCGCTTGATGGGGATGCTTTTGCTCAGCTAGTAAAAAAGTATAAGGTTGACACCATCTTTAATATGGTTGCGCTGCTATCGGCTACCGGCGAAAAAAATCCGCAGCTGGCATGGAAAATTAACATGGGAGCGCTAATGAATTCGCTGGAGATTGGGCGTGAAAATGGGTGCGCAGTGTTTACGCCAAGCTCCATAGGGGCCTTCGGAACCAGCACACCGCACGATGGTACTCCGCAAGATACGGTAATGCGTCCTTCTACCATTTATGGCGTATGCAAAGTAACGGGAGAGCTGCTATCCGACTACTACCACTCTCGTTTTGGTGTTGATACCCGTTCGGTGCGTTTCCCTGGCATTATATCAAACGTAACTCTGCCAGGTGGGGGTACAACCGACTATGCTGTGGAGATTTACTACGCGGCAATTAAGGATAAGAGCTTTACATGTCCAATCCCTAAAGATGTGAGTATGGATATGATGTACATGCCAGATGCCCTTGAGGCTATGGTTCAGCTTATGGAAGCTGATCCGCAAAAGCTTGTACATCGCAATAGCTTTAATATTACAGCTATGCACTTTACTCCTGAAGAAATTTTTGCCGCTATTAAAAAGCGTGTACCAGAATTTACCATGAGCTACAATGTCGATCCTGTTAAGGAGGCAATATCGAGAAGCTGGCCAAACTGGATGGACGACACCTGCGCTCGTGAGGAGTGGGGCTGGAATCCAAAGTGGAATCTAGAGAATATGACCGACGATATGCTTAAGGTTATAGCTCAAAAGTACGCTGCTAAAGCATTATAAAATAAGGTAACTGTCTATAAATAAGATGGGTGGATCGCTTTGGCGGTTCACCCTTTTTGCTCCTGTACAACTAAGATTTAACATTCCCGAAGCCTAAAAATCTACTTTTAAAAGCTTTTTGTGTAAAAAACAGAGCTATATTAGCAGCCGATTATTTTTACACAATTCTGATATGAGGGGGAATTACTTGCTGGCGATATTGGCTGTTCTAGGAGCATCTATGCTCTTTTCGTGTAAAAAAGAAGATCCTGTTCGATCGTACAATATTGAGGATGAAACGCGACAATGGACTGCCTTTAAGAAAGGAAGCTACTGGATTTATCAGGAACAGGCTACGGGTAGGGTTGATTCTACCTATGTTGTAAGTTTCGAGGAGCGTCAGCAATCGGGTTACGACGAAAATGGCAATAAGTGTTTAGCGCAGGAACTTAATATGAAGTTTGCCAGCTTGGATGGCACGTACACCACCAAGGTTGAGAATAAGCTTCCTCGCGGTAACTCTCTCAAAATTTCTATGTTCGATAGCAAAGGCGTTGCAGTATCTGCAATAGATATGATAATGGTTTTTCCGCTATCCTTTATGAACCAAACCGAAACCCCATACTTTAGCATCATTTCTGAGGATGATAAGATTAGCCTTGAAAAAGAGGTAATTCGTGATGTGGTGCATGTAAAATGTACCGTAAAAGGACTAGGTGGTTTGGTTTCGAATCAAACCTACGAGAACGAATACTGGATTGCTAAGAACCGGTGGATTGTGCGGTTAAAGGCAAAGAGCTGTTTGACAGGTCAAACAGAAGATTGGGTGCTTAAGAGGTATAAAATTGTACAGTAATTGTACATAGCGAAATTGCACGACGAGCTCCATCATATTTAACAGGCAATAAGAAAACGATTGCCCTTTAAATCTACAATAACTCAAACTTTCGCTCTATATTTGCATGATATTACGAAATCATCAATAAAAATGAGCGAAAGAAGAGTAAGGGTGCGCTTTGCTCCTAGTCCAACCGGAGCACTCCACATGGGTGGAGTTCGAACAGCCCTATTCAACTACCTATTTGCCCGTCAGCATGGTGGCGATTTTCTACTACGTATCGAAGATACCGACTCGAACCGTTTTGTTCCTGGGGCCGAGGATTATATCATCGAATCGCTAAAATGGTGTGGAATCCAAATAGATGAGGGCGTATCAGTGGGAGGTCCACATGCACCATACCGCCAAAGCGAGCGTAAAGAACTCTATAAAAAGTATGCCGACCAGCTTATTGAAAGTGGTAATGCCTACGTAGCTTTCGACACAGCTGAAGAGCTGGAAAAGCTTCGTGCAAGCTACGAAGCCGAAGGTAAAACCTTTACCTACAACTTTGAGGTTCGTAACAAGCTGGCAACCTCGTTGGCTCTATCTGCCGAAGAGGTACAGCAGCGTATTAGTAGGGGCGAGCAGTATGTGGTTCGCTTTATGATGCCCGAAAACGAAGAGATCGTAATGAACGACCTTATTCGTGGTGAAGTTATAGTTAATAGCTCTACGCTTGATGATAAGGTGTTGTATAAATCTATAGATCAGCTACCTACATACCATCTCGCAAATATTGTTGATGACTACCTTATGGATATATCGCACGTAATAAGGGGGGAGGAGTGGCTACCTTCACTTCCACTGCACGTGTCGTTATACCGAGCATTTGGTTGGCTAGATAAAATGCCACTTTTTGCTCATTTACCGTTATTGCTGAAGCCAAGTGGTAAAGGTAAGCTGAGCAAACGCGATGGCGATAAGCTAGGCTTTCCTGTTTTTCCTCTTCGCTGGGTTGATCCTAAAACAGGAGAAGCTGCGTCAGGATATCGCGAATCGGGGTATCTTCCTGAGGCCTTTGTTAATCTGCTAGCTCTTTTGGGATGGAACCCTGGGACGAATGAGGAGCTGTTTACTATTGAAGAGCTAATTCCGCTATTCTCGCTTGATAGAGTGAGCAAGTCGGGAGCACGCTTTGACCCCGAAAAGGCAAAATGGTTTAACCAGCAGCATATTCAACGACTTTCGGCACCGGAGCTTGTTCCTCTTGTACAGCAAGAGCTCGAAAAGCATGGAGTAGCTTCCTCTGCCAGCTATGTTGAGTCGGTAGTTTGTCTGGTGAAGGATAGGCTAGTATTTGTACAAGATATTTGGGATCAGGCTTCCTACTTTTTTGAGGCTCCGACAGCTTACGATGAAAAGGTGGTTGCTAAGTTTTGGACTCCAGAAATGGTTGGTGTTGTAGGAAGCATTTCATCTGTAATTGCTGGAGTACAAGGTTCGGAGGTGGAGTCACTTGAGGTCGCTATTAAGGAGTATATCCATAACGAAGGACTGAAAATGGGGCAAGTTATGAATACCCTTAGGCTACTACTCGTAGGAAGCAGTAAGGGGCCTGGAATTGCTGATATTATTGCAACAATTGGTAAGGAAGAGGCTATTGGTAGGCTCCAAAGAGGCTGTCAGACGCTAAAGTAGCAGCTGGTGGTAAAACATACTAAGGCCTGCCGATCTTTTCAGCAGGCTTTTTCATTCTTTTGCCAATCCTGCAACATAAATGTAAATCATACGTTCATAGCTGTATGGTTCTGGTACGATGTTTGATAAGGTTAGGGCTTGCTAAATTAGCTTACTTTACAACGATCGTCTAAAATGAGGGAGCCAACAACAAAGGTAAAAGGCAGTTTTTTTTAACTTTGTCGAGTTTCGAAATCAATTAATTAATCAGTTAGTAATGCAACCCGGAGGAAGACTAAAAATCAAGGACCTACTCCGCTCCACAGAAGTTGGAAGCGAAGTTACCGCAAAAGGTTGGGTACGTACAAAGCGTGGCAACAAGAACGTAGCGTTTATAGCACTAAACGACGGTTCTACCATTAATAATATCCAGGTAGTTGTAGAGGTGTCGAATTTTGACGAGGAGATACTAAAGCAAATAAGCACAGGAGCATGTGTTAAGGTAGTAGGTAATTTGGTTGAGTCGGTTGGTTCGGGTCAAAATGTTGAAATTCAAGCAACTCAAGTTGAGATATACGGAACTGCAGATCCCAACACCTATCCGCTTCAAAAGAAGGGCCACTCACTCGAGTTTTTGAGAGAGATTGCCCACCTTCGTCCTCGTACCAACACTTTTGGAGCAGTTCTTAGAATACGTCATGCAATGGCTTATGCTATTCACAAGTATTTTAACGATAGGGGGTTCTTCTATCTTCATACGCCAATTATTACGGGTTCTGATGCCGAAGGTGCTGGTGCTATGTTCCAGGTTACAACGCTCGATCTAAACAACCTTCCTCGTACCGAAGATGGGAAAATCGACTATGCTCAGGATTTCTTTGGTAAGTCAACCAACCTTACCGTATCTGGGCAGCTCGAGGGTGAGCTTGGGGCTATGGCTCTTTCTGAAATTTATACGTTCGGACCGACTTTCCGTGCCGAAAATTCCAACACACCTCGACACCTTGCCGAGTTTTGGATGATTGAACCAGAGATGGCCTTCTACGAGATTGAAGATAACATGAATCTTGCAGAAGATTTCTTGAAGTTCCTTATCCAGTATGCACTCGATAATTGTTACGAAGATTTGGAATTCCTCAATAAAATGTATGACGAAGAGCTAGTTGAAAGGCTAAGGTTTGTAGCGAACAATCAGTTTGTTCGTCTTCCTTACACCGAAGCTATTGATATTCTTATGGCAAGCGGACAGAAGTTTGAATTCCCTGTAAGCTGGGGATTAGACCTTCAGTCGGAGCACGAGCGATATCTTGTAGAGAAGCACTTCAAGAAGCCTGTGATCTTAACAGATTATCCTAAGGAAATAAAGGCTTTTTATATGAAGCAAAATCCTGATGGCAAAACCGTAAGAGCTATGGATGTGCTCTTCCCTAAGATTGGTGAAATTATCGGCGGGTCGCAGCGTGAGGAGAGCTTAGAAAAGCTTCAGGCACGAATTCAAGAGCTTGAAATTCCTGAAAAGGATATGTGGTGGTATATTGATACTCGAAGATTTGGTACTGCTCCACACTCTGGATTTGGACTAGGATTCGAACGTTTATTGCTGTTTGTAACTGGTATGGGAAATATCAGAGATGTTATTCCATTCCCACGTACACCTAAAACAGCAGAATTTTAAAAATCAATTGGTTAGAGTGCTAGCATGCAAAAGTTAAACCTTCAGCAACGATTACTGCAACGTTTATCGCCCCAGCAAATACAGATGATTAAGCTGCTGGAGCTTCCAACAATGCAGCTCGAACAGCGCATAAAGGAGGAGTTGGAGGTAAATCCTGTGCTCGAAGAGGGTGGCGACCAGGTTCGTGATGAGGCTGAGATGGCTGCTAAAACGCAGGAGGATACGCTATCGAACATCGATTCGTATATTAATGACGACGATACTCCTAGCTACAAGCTGTATGCTAACAACTATTCGAAGGATACTTCTAAAGGTGCCATTCCATTCTCGGTTGGCACCGATTTTCATACCAGCTTGGAGGATCAGCTTGGGCTTAGGCCTATTACTCCTCGTCAGCTTGGGCTAGGGCAGTATCTTATTGGTAGTATTGATGATGATGGCTACCTAAGAAGGCCGCTCGAAAACATCGTTGATGATATTGCTTTTGCCCTTAACCTCGAGGTTACCGAAGCGGAGCTGGAAGAGGTGCTGCGCGTAATTCAGGATTTTGAACCGCTTGGAGTAGGCGCTCGCAATCTTCAGGAATGCCTGCTTATTCAGATAAGGCATAAAGATCAGCAGCTGCGTTCGGTTGTTCTTGCTACTGCCATTCTAGAGAAGTACTTCGAGGAGTTTACCAAGAAGCACTACGATAAGATTGCTAGCAAGCTTGATATTTCGGAGGAAGAGCTGAAGGATGCGATTGAGGAGATAATTACGCTTACTCCTAAACCAGGCAGTAGCTATAACGATCCACATAGCGTTTATGCAGAGCATATTGTGCCCGACTTTGTGCTCGAGCTGAAGGATGGTGAGCTTCTTCTTTCGCTAAATTCGATGAACCAACCCGAGCTTAGGATCAGTCGAGAGTATCAAACCATGCTCAAAGAGTATGTGGCGCGAAAGGCTGACAACTCGAAGCAGGATAAGGAAGCGGTTACTTTTGTGAAGCAAAAAATAGATTCGGCAAAGTGGTTTATCGATGCTCTAAAGCTCCGACAAAATACGCTTATGCTTACCATGAATGCTATTCTTGAGTTTCAGCGTGAGTACTTTATGGAGGGCGACGATACCAAGCTCCGCCCGATGATCCTAAAAGATATTGCTGCAGTTACTGAGCTTGATATTTCTACCATTTCGAGGGTGGTTAATAGCAAGTACATACAAACACACTTTGGTATATATCCTCTTAAGCATTTCTTCTCGGAAGGAATGCAAACCGATAGTGGCGAGGAGGTATCAACTAGGGAAATAAAAAAGATTTTGGAGGAGTGTATCGCCAGCGAGAACAAAAAGCATCCGCTTACCGACGAGGCGTTGATGGATATTCTGAAAGAGAAGGGATACCCAATTGCTCGTCGGACAGTTGCTAAGTATCGCGAACAGCTGAACATTCCTGTTGCGCGCTTAAGGAAGGAGCTCTAATTATGATAAAGGTACTGGCTAAAACATTCAGCTTTTTGCTTCATCCGCTTTTTATGCCTACTTACGGGATACTCATTATGTTCCAAGCAGGGAGCGTAACCGAGCTGCTTCCTTGGGAGGTAAAGAAGTTTATTCTTTTGGTAGTTGTTGCCAATACGCTGGTTTTGCCTATGGCGCTTCTTCCTCTCTTCGTAAAACGAAATTTGGCCCAAAGCTACAGCTTCTCGGAGCGTAAAGAGCGTATTTTCCCGCTTATTCTTACTTTTATAATCTATTTGGTAACCTTCTACTACCTTGGTAGAATGCCTATTCCAAGCGTTATTGCTCACTTTCTGCTCGGTTCGGCTTTGGCCATACTGCTCACCTTAGTTGTTAACTTCTTTTGGAAGATAAGCATACACATGGTAGGGATTGGTGGTCTTATGGGGATTATATTTTTCGTAATGCTCAAGCTGCTATCAAGCATTGTTGGTTTTCTGCTTATTGGCTTTCTATTCAGTGGCGTTATTGGTACATCCCGTCTCTACTTGGGCGAGCATAATATCAAGCAAATAGCAGGTGGGTATGTGCTAGGAATGGTAACTATGATTTTAACGGTATGCCTCTTGTAGGAGGTATATTTTAAGCATATCCATGCGGATGTTCTTCAACAGCGCATTTTGTACCTTTTAGTTGGAAGCTCAAAAAAATGGTAGCGTATTAAAGCATGCTTAGCCAGCGTTACAGTGGGCTGTCGCGGAATCTCGCAATGCACGATGCGTGAGAATGGATACTTTATGAATGCCCTCTTTCTAAAATTTCGTGGTATAGCTGAGCATATGCCTCCGCGTTTTTACTCCATGTAAATTGCTGGCTATACCTGATGGCATCATCTCTAAACTTTTCATCAAAGGAGCTCATACCTGCTGAGTATGTTTCTAGCATCTTTTCGGGGTCGAAGCTTTGCCAGTAAAAAGCATACGTCGAACCAACTTCTGCTAAGCTAGTTTGATCGGAGCAGAAAACAGGGCGACCAGCTTGCATTGCCTCGATAACTGGCAGCCCAAAGCCTTCGGCAATCGATGGAACAAAAAAGGCTTTGCAGCCTCGGTAGAGATAAAGCTTCTCGGCTTCATCAATCTGCCCAGGAAAAATAACCCTATCAGAAAGTCTCTCTTTAACCACCTGCTGCTTAAGCCAAGCTCCATACTTGGTTTGATTGTCGCCGGCAATTACCAGCTTTACATCCGGAACAAGCTTTACGAAAGGGAGGAGCACATGAAAGTTTTTTTTCTCTAAGAATTGACCAATTGCAAAGAAGTAGCTGCTATTGTCGTCGAGCCAGCTAGGTTGCTTAGGTGCCGAATTTGGTAGCTCTACGCCATTGTAAATTACTCTAGTAATAGTAGATGCAGGGATAGAAAGATGTTTCAGGCAGATTTCTTTAGTGAAGTTCGATATAAATACAACCGCATCGGCCTTGCTTACATTTCTTTGAACTCGCTTAAGGTACTTTTGCTGTTTTGACGGCTTTTTGGTGAACAGAAAGTTTAGGTCGTGGATGGTTAGTACCATCTTTTTTGCACCAGCAACATGGTACGATGGGTCTTGGTAGGTAACGTGTACCAAATCGTACTTTTTTAGGTAGAAAGGTATGTACCTTTTTGCAAAGGAAAGCTGCTCAACTTTCTGCCCATTGAGAAAGCGGGCAGATTCGCTGTCGGCAGTTAAGAATGTTAGATCCATCTCCTCCTTTACGGCAGGTACAATAAACCTATTAAAATCTATTGCAACCCTGCCCAAACCACAGTTTGGAGTCTTAAGCTTATCCGACGTAATAAGCACTCGGTACTTCTTTCTTATCATGCTGCTTTACTCTTTTCTTCTTTGTTTCATCAAGCTCCATATTTCGCTGCTTGAACAGCGCAATAATAGCGTAGAATGCCGAAAATTTAGCCAAAACCAAGCCGTGAAATCCATCTAAAATTCCGAGCTTGAAGATATACATTTTGAAGAATATGAGAGGAGGAGATAGAACAAGCTTTGTGAACCTTGCTTTTTTACCTTTTTCGAAATTTGCTTGCGCCTTTTTGGTAGTGTAGCAGTTTACCTTATTTATGAAGTGCTCTACGCTGCGGTAGGTGTAGTGGTAGATGTCTTGTTTTATGAAGGCAGAAGTTTTGCCTTCTCGAGGAAGAAAAACTTCATGAACGGCATGGCTCGAGTAGCAGCCTGCATCGCGCTTAAATAGCCGAATGCGGTAGAAGTTGCTCCATCCGCCATGCTTGATATGCTTACCAAAGCAAACCGATTGAAATCTTATCGAAAAGATGTCGGTATCAGCATCGTTGTCAACCGTTTCTTTGATAGATTGTGCTAGTTCGGGTGTAACTATTTCGTCTGCATCAATGAAAAGTACCCATTTGCAGGTGCACTTTTCGAGTGCAGAATTTTTTTGTAGCCCAAAACCTTTGAAGCTCTCGGTGTAAATTCTAGCCCCATAATGCTTTGCAATTTCGACTGTGCTATCGGTAGAGTGGCTGTCAACTATAACAATTTCGTCAGCAATTTTTTTTATCGATTCTAATGTCTTTCCAATGATCCATTCTTCATTGTAGGTAATAAGGCAAACTGATAAATTCATAGCAATAATTTCTAAAGTGGTGCAGCATAATTGTTTAAAATGGGTTTATATATCCCACTAGTAGCTTAATTTTAAATGAGAAGAAGGTATCTGTACCTTTTATGTCAACCCTTTTTATTTCGTATGGATTTGCGAATGGAAGCTTGTTGAGGCGGTTTCCAATACGTAATCCGTGTGTAATTCCGAGCGTTTTTAGTAGCAGTGTAAATTGTTGGTGCTTTTCCTTGCCATCCTTTTTTTTGGGATATGCTCCGAACGGATAGGCAAGCATTGGTGTAAATGGTATCTTGTTGTTAGTGAGTAGTTTAATAGATGTTATGAGGTCTTCTTTTACTAATTCGAGCGGCGTATGTCGTAAATTGATATGCATATGGGTATGTAGGCCTAGCCGGATGTGTGGGCTTGTTGATATACGCCGGAGCTCTTCTATGCTCATTAGTTTTTCATCTGTTTTGTACCAGCCTGCAAGCTGTCCAAGGTAGCCTGTAGGAACCATAATGGTAGCTTTTACCTGATACTTTTCGAGTAGTGGTATAAGGTGATGGTAGTTGTTTAGGTAGGCATCGTCAAATGTTAGGGCGATGGGTTTTCTAAACGACTCATGCTGGTTCTCCAGCTCATCGATAAATAATGTGGTGTAGCCTTGCTTCTTGATGTACAAAAGCTGCTGCTCTAGCTGCTCTATGGTAACTGACGACGCTGAGGGGGTACTCGGTAAAACCGAGTGGTACATGAGTATGGGTATTCTTGGTTGCAGCATCAAGTATGATAATTTTGGTACAAATTTACTTTTTGTGCCAAAATAGTAGTAGGGTAAAATAGCTAGTAGTTGTATAATATGCTCACTTTTGGTGCTATTAAAGTGCATTTTAAGCGTCAACCTTACTACCAAGTTGTACAAAATTCAGAAAAACAAATAGTTATACTTTTAGAGTGTTAGTACAATTAGTTGCATTTTCTGTACCAAAGAGCTGCATAATTGGCTCTTGTACCCTACTAAAAATGTTAAAGAATTATAATTAAAAAGCGGGATGCTCTATTTTTAGGAGCATCCCGCTTTTTAAGTCTAAAAATCAAACAGATCGGAAAGAAAGTTCTTTCGTTTCTTTTGATTGTAGTATGGATCCTTATGGTAGCTGTCGCCATGCTCATGTGGCTTATGGTAGGGCTCCTTATCGTATGGCGAGTACTGTAGCGATCGTTCTACGATCTTTTCCAGCTCTCCTCTATCAAGCCATATTCCTCTGCACTGCGGGCAGTAGTCAATTTCTACGCCTTGCTTATCTGTCATGGCAAGCGGAACGTTACAAACAGGACAGTTCATGGTGTTAATTTTAGGGGTTACTACTTTCTCTACAAAGCATAAACAAAGGACTTTTGTTCTTGCAGAGAGCTACAATTTACTAAAACTTATAGTACAATCCTCCTTGCACTGCATAGCTTGTAAAGTGGAAGTTCCTAAACTCTATTGAGTAGGTTGGTACATCTACCATGTTGGGGTTATCAACGATAAGCTTATTGGGGATGGATCTTGTTAAGTCGTAGCTTATACGGCATTCGGCTAAACAACCAATTCTTGGGGTTATATCATACGAAACTCCAACCGATGCAATTGCACCAAGAACAACTTTGTTAAAGCTCGATTTGAGGTTTAGCGTTTTTTCAACTGTGGTAAGGGTTTCTGAGGAGTTCGAGGTTGTCTTATGGTTGCAATCTCCTTTTCCAAGAACAATATTCATTGAAGGACCTGCATTTGCAAATAGCTTTAGGGTATTCCCAATTTCAAATTTTGCTAGAATTGGTACTTCTAGGTACGAAAGCTTCATACCTCCCGAGTAGCTATTGTAGTACTGAGGTAATGCGTTAACAAGCTCATTGACGGAACCTTTTGTTTGGTAGTCGAATCCTTTAGTAAGGTAGCTTGCCTCTGCTTGGATTGAGAAGAAGCTGGTAAGCTTGTAGCTTCCAAAAATGCCAACCGTTGGCTCGTTGATGTTGCTGTTATCCATTGTCGAGCTCTCTTTAAAGGTATAGTCACCTCCAAAAGTTGTGCTGCTAACCCCGGCTTTAAAGCCAGCTGTAAACCTTTGTCCAAACGAGCTAGCTGCCAAGGCTGTGAGGCAGATCGTAGCAAAGAGTACTTTTCTCATAATGATCTGGTATAGGTTAATATGAGAGTATCCGATGCAAATATTATGCCACTGGAAATGAGGTACTTCTACTAAAAGTATTTGGAGAGGCTCTCTCTGTTTTGTTCGGCTTTAGAAAATGCTCTTTTACCGTTTAGCCACGTAGCAAGGTATTCTTGTTCGGGTTGATGTGGAGTAGGAATAAGAACTGCCCCTTTGCCTAACGCGTTTAGGTCCATAATTGTACTGTAACCAGCACGTGCTATTACCAGCTGCGAGCTTTTGATTAGAGACTGAAGCATGTTGTCGCTAGCAAAATCAAGCGTACTTATATTTAGTGCTCGTGGGTAGCTGCTTTCTTGGCTTGTTCCTCTTACCAGCATAATTCGTTTTTCACTATTTTCTGATAAGCTAACAAGCAGCTGCTCTAGCAAAGTTCTCTGAGGTTCTGGTCCAGAAAGAAGGATTAGTATGTCGTACTTTGGTAGGGGGATATCCGCTGTGTGAAGCGGAAATCGTGATTGAGGGCCTATGTAAAGCATTTTTAGCCCTTTAGTTGGACGGCTGATTAGGCCAGAAAGATTGTTGCTGCTGTCGTAATCTGGAACGAGACAGGCATTAAAGGGCTTAACCAGCTTTTTAACTATTAATGACGATACATGCTCCATCAACCTCCAGCCCTGGTTGAAGCAGATCCTTAGCTGGTGCGTTATGATGTACGACTTTGCCTCTTTGCTTCGTATCCCATACCTGTTATCCGAAAAAATACAATCAAAGTGCTCCTGCTTCATCAGCTTGGCTATGGCTTTTCTATCCTTTAAAAAGTGAAGGGCTAGCTGAATTGCTATGCGAGGAAAAGCAAAGTACAAAGGAAGCTTATAGGTGTACTTGATGCTAAGGCTAGGCAGGGTATGGTACTTTAGTTCAGGAAAATGTGCTCTTAAAATCGCGAGTGCTGCCCCATCGCTGGCAATGTGAACCTCGTCGCCTCTGCCAATCAGAAAGCGAACAAGGGGAATGCATCGGGTAGCATGGCCAATCCCCCAGCTTAGAGGTGCCACTAGTACTTTCATTGGTTATGCTGATACTTGAACAGGTATTCCGAGCAGCTGCTTTGCCCTTGCAGCAATAGCGTTAAGCTCATCAACCTCTACTTTTTCGAGATCTTTTGCTGGCGTGTCCCGTGCTATTGTATATATCATTAGCTCATTTGGCTTTATCTGCAATAGCAGCTCGAGCCATGCCGAAACTTCAACCTCGGTAGTATTATCTACCACTAGTCCATTATACGTTCCTTTAAGGAACATAGTTTGGATTATGAGCCTTCCTTCAAACTCCTTTAGCTTATCAACCAGCTTTTGTGTGGAGTAGCTTCCTTGTGGATTGTTGATGAGGTTAACGGTTGCTTCAAATGCTGAATCTAGCTTCAGGATGTTCTGATCAACCTTTTTTAGTGCTTCAAATACGTTTGGTCGCGATATTAGCGTTGCATTGGATAGTACTGCAATCTTTGTTTTGGGACTAACTGCGTTGCGAAGCTCAATTGTATCGTCAATTATTCCCGCAAATTCGGGATGCATTGTTGGTTCGCCATTTCCTGCAAAGGTTATTACATCGGGGAGGTTATGAAACTTTTTTAGCTCATCAAGCTTTTCTTTAAGATGCTGCTTTACCTCGTCTCTAGGATGAAAGCTTTTTTTTGCCTCTTTACTGTTCCATCCACATTCGCAGTAGATACAGTTAAAGTTGCATAGCTTCGACTCGTTAGGTAGTAGGTTAATTCCTAACGAGCTTCCTAATCGTCGGCTCTTGATAGGGCCAAACACAATCCTATCGAAAAGAAATGTTGCCATTGCTGGTAGGTTTAGTTGATAAGTACTGATAGCCTAGAGCTACTTCCGATGGTCATGGTATCAAAACAAAAGCCGGTAATGCTATATATTCCTGGCGCATAGTTTCGTGCAATCAAACCTTTTGTTGTTTGCCCCATGAGTAGCGATCCGTTATAGGTTGCCATGGTAACAATGGAGGCGAAATCGAGCATATTTAGCTTAAGAGCTAGCATTGAAGTAAGCTTGAAAAGATCGTGCGGATGATTTGACGCATAGCTGCCTAATGCGATCCTAACACCAGCTTTGTGGACTTCCAGCAGTAAGTTTGCTTCAAGAAGGTTTAGGTTGTCAGGAGTAATAAGAGCAAAGCTAGGCTTGCTGCTATTGGCTAGCTGATTTTTGATCTCGTCGTTACTTTGGGGATACCAGGCGTTATTTTCAGCTGTTGCGGCATTTACAATTCCTGGAATAATAACGCCAGGGTAGAATTCTGTTTGAGCCGTCTCAACCATCCTTTCCGATGGCGAGCTTACCTCTAGAATAGCTTCACCGTTCAAGGTAATCACCCCAAACTTCACAGGCAATCCGTTTCCACAGTAAATGTAATGTGCTGCTATGCGTCTCATCTACTTAATATTGTTGAAAAGAATGGCACTCGGATTTTTCCCTTCAACGCTAAGAGTATCTTTTGGAGCATCGCCACTGCCTGCTGCTGGATATACCAAGATTGCAGGGTCGGCACCTGTTGTACTGCTAACGGTGGAGGCTACTATGTTGTTTTCAGAGCTTATTCTAATTCCAACACCGCTAAAGCTTCGTCCTTCTGGAATTGTTCCAAATAGCTTTATGGAGAGGTTGCTTAGCGAGTTTATGGTTACCTTATATATTTCGCGAGACGGTCTGCCGTCATCATTCGCTTTTATAAAAAACAGCTCGTTCTCGGCAGTAGAGGTGCAAAGCGTACCCTCGTTCCATGGATTCCACGATGCGGTGGCATAGGGTCCATTGATAACTCGGTTCTTTGTTACGCTTAAGCTATTGGTAATTGCAAAAAGGGTGTCTCTATTGGTTGTCCAAACATTTCCGCTTATGTCTGTGGTTAGTCCAGCTTTTCCAACTCGTAGTATTCTCGAAATGGTTAGCTTGTTCTTATCAATTGCAACTACGCCATTTTCTAGAGTAAGGGCAAATACATAGCTGCTAGTAATAGCCATTTTCCCAACTCTACCTCCAATTCCTACTATCTTTTCGCCAAGTGCAAGGGGCGATAGGTTTACCTTATAGATACCTTCATCGGTACTAAGCAGTGCGATGCTCCTATCGACACATAAAAAATAGTTGGGTTTTGCTGGCAAATTGGGGATGCGGGCAACTTCTTTAAGCGTTATTGAGTTTACAACAACCAAACCTTGGTCTTCGGTGACAATGTATATTTTACCATTGTAAGGTTGTGCAGATAGTACGCTTTTTCCAAGCGACTTGCCTGGGTTTGCCTTTGCATACGCATTGGTTTCAGAGCTGCTAAAGTCGCTATTTACGAACGAAATGGAGGCTGTTCCATTGTTGTTAAACAAGAATGTACCCTTATCGTATCCTCCCTTAACAACTACGTAGTAGTCAATGTAAACCTCTCCGTTACCATTAAATATGCGCTGAGTTATGATGTAGCTACCAGGTTCGGCAGAGCTAAATGTATAGCTGCTCGAGCTGGCGTTTGCAATTTTCTGTCCATCAATGCTCCACTCGTAGCTGAGGCTTTCAGGCGACTCGAACTTTGATGTTAGGGTGGTTGTTTGCCCCTTCTCTAAGGTAAAAGTACGCTTGTTGTTAACAGGATCGTTAACAAGTATTGGTCCGTTAAACTCGTTTTTCGAGCAAGACGAAAGTATTAGCGTAGCCTGTAATGCAATCAAACAAACAGGCAAAACTCTTCGTAAATAGGTGAGCATTATTGCGTTTTTTCTTATTAAAGAGATGTATCAATGAGCAAAGATAATCGCTAATGATTAAAAAACCTTAGTAGCTCCTTGTTTTTGCAACCACCCAAGCTAAAGAACCCAAAGCAATGCTTTCAATATCATAATAATTTATAAGCAATTGTAAGAAAATAGATATTAAGCGGAACAGATAAGGTAAAAAATAAAACTATTACTACCTTTGTACCCTTATGTGGAAAGATTTGGATGCTTGCAACCACAGAAAAAAATGCTAAAACCTAGTATTTCTGTCCATCCTCCAACGCTTTCTCATTTTGTTTAATCAAATAACAGCTTAATAAGAAATGGGATACCTATTTACTTCTGAGTCTGTATCCGAAGGACATCCAGACAAAGTAGCCGATCAAATCTCCGATGCTATTCTTGACCAGTTTCTAAGCCAAGATCCAAACTCGAAGGTAGCATGCGAAACGCTTTGTACAACAGGATTGGTTGTTATCAGTGGCGAAGTTCGTACTGAAGCTTATGTAGATGTTCAGGAAGTTGCTCGTAGGGTTATTAACAAGATAGGATATAATAAGGCAGAGTATAAGTTTGATGGAGATTCTTGCGGTGTAATTTCTGCGATTCACGAACAGTCTCCAGACATTAACCGTGGTGTTACCCAAGAAGAGAAGGGTGCTGGCGATCAAGGTGCTGGCGACCAAGGTTTGATGTTTGGCTATGCTTGTAGCGAAACCGACCAGTATATGCCTCTTTCGCTAACCATCTCGCACCTACTTCTTCAGGAGCTTGCCAAGATACGTCGCGAAGGTAAGGAAATGACCTACCTACGTCCCGATTCTAAGTCGCAAGTTACCATAGAGTACAATGAAAGCAACGAGCCAGCTCGTATAAATACCATAGTCGTTTCTACTCAGCACGACGAGTTTGCTACAGATGTAGAGATGCAAGCCAAAATTAAGTCTGATGTTCAGGCAATTCTTATTCCTCGTGTAAAAGCTCTTTTACCAGAACGTGTGCAAAAGCTTTTTAGTGGCGACATTATTCTGCACGTAAATCCAACAGGCAACTTCGTAATTGGAGGTCCTCATGGTGATACTGGTCTTACGGGTAGAAAAATTATCGTTGATACCTATGGAGGAAAAGGCGCTCACGGTGGTGGAGCTTTTTCTGGAAAGGATTCTTCGAAGGTGGATAGATCAGCAGCATACGCTGCTCGTTACATTGCCAAAAACCTTGTTGCTGCTGGGGTAGCATCCGAAGTTCTTGTACAGGTTGCCTATGCTATTGGGGTTGCTCGTCCAGTAAGCATTTATGTTAATACCTATGGTACGGCTAAGGTTGCACTTACTGATGCACAAATTAGCGAAAAGGTGGATAGGCTCTTTGATCTACGTCCTGCTCGTATTGTCGAGAAGTTTGGGCTTAAGAATCCTATTTTCGAAGAGACGGCTGCATATGGCCATTTTGGACGCGAAAGCTACAAGAAGAGCGTACTAGTTGGTCCTATTGGTAGCCAGGTTGAAAAGGAAGTTGAGTTTTTTACTTGGGAAAAGCTGGATAGCGTTGACAAAATCAAAACGGAGTTTAGCATTTAAGCTCGCTTTATAGAATAGTAAAAGGAGGTATCCAAAAAGTATTTGCGACGCAATAGTTTTGTACAACGAAAGACCTTTACTGTAATGGTTTTTAGCATGTTGTACTACACAGGTTGTGATAGGCACTATTTCTTTTTTGGGTACCTTCTTTTTTATACTAAGCAGTAGTGCTTTCTAGTAGCCTTTCTAACCCTCCATATTCTACCTCGCCTTCCAGAATAAGGCAAAGTTCCATTTTGTCGTAGAGCCTGCTTACGTTCTAGGCTCATTGCTCCAAGTATTCCATATTTTTGCCTTTACTGGTTTGTTTGGTGTGGCCCTTCTGGCTATCATTTGCATCTATAAGGTTTTACGGATTAACATTGAGTTCGTTGGCTGATGTTAAGGCGGCTTGCTATCTGCCATACTCCCGGTTTTTTGCTCTGGTTTCGCTTTTTTTTGTTTTCTATGTGCAGTATTTTCCACCTCCGTAAATACATATATTATACCTTATAGGGTGTAATTGTTGTAAGCAAAAGCTTTTTTATACCCTAAAAGGTATATTAGTTGCGATTATTTACTATATTAGCACCTAAAGGGTATAATTATGAAAAGCCTATCATTGTCGGCATATGTTAAGCAAATGCGAAAGCAGTACAGCTTGACGCAAATAGATCTCTCTGAGAAGTCTGGAGTCGGACTTCGTTTTGTTCGCGAGCTGGAGCAGGGCAAGCAAACGTTACGAATGGACAAAGTTAACCAGGTATTAAATCTTTTTGGGGCAGAGCTTAAACCTGCTCCAATAGATAGAAGTAAGTTAGACCTATGAAGAAGGCAAAAATTTTTATGCACGGTAAGTTTGCAGGAATGTTGACTGAAGATGGAGAAGGCTACACTTTTCAGTATGATTTCGAATACCTGAACAGTACGGATTCGGAAGCAATTAGCTTAACGATGCCCCTGAAAAATGAGCCATATCAAGATAAGATTTTGTTTCCGTTTTTTGATGGTTTAATTCCTGAGGGGTGGCTCTTGGATATTGCAGAGCGCAGTTGGAAAATAGACCAACGGGATAGAATGTCTTTGCTATTAGCCTGTTGTAGGGATTGTATAGGGGCTGTTAGTGTTTTACCTGTAAATACAGGAAGCAATGAAGAATAGATGTTTGTTTTGCTATCAAGATTTAAAGGAGGGGCAAGCAGATTTTCATCCTGCTTGTGCTAAAAGGTTGTTTGGAACAGCTGCAGCTCCCTATTTACCTTATACAAATGAAAATATTACTTTTTTAGCAGAACAAGTTGTACGCAGCCATACAGTTATAACTGGAGTACAGCCAAAGTTATCTTTAGATATAGAGATGTCAGGGAAGGAAAGCGGGACTAAACGATTTACGATAGTTGGTTTGTGGGGGAGATACATTCTGAAGCCTCAAACAGCGATGTATCCAAATTTACCCGAATTGGAAGATTTAACGATGCATCTTGCTGAAATCGCAAAGATTAAGACTGTACCTCATTCGTTAATTCGTTTCGCTGATGGCGAACTCTGTTATATAACTCGCCGTATAGATCGGGATGAGCATGGAAATAAGTTTCCGATGGAAGATATGTGCCAGCTTGCCGAGATAAGTACAAAGGTTCATACGAACAAATTGCCAAGCTGATCTCAAAATATTCTCGTGTTTATATGCTAGATTTGGTGAACTTTTGGGAGCAAGTTTATTTTTGCTGGCTAACAGGGAATTCTGATATGCACCTGAAAAACTTTTCATTATACAGCACTAAAAAGGGTATATACTCTTTAACTCCTGCTTATGATATGCTTCCGACAAGGCTTGTCATCTCTGAAGATAAAGAAGAATTAGCGCTCACTCTTAATGGGAAAAGGAGAAAGCTTAAACGATCTGATTTTGAAGCAGCTTTTGCTAAATCGGGTATAGACAGGAAAGTGGGCGAGAATATCTTTTTTAAATTTGAGAAGGTGGTGCCTCTCTGGTTGGAGCTTATTGATAGGTCATTCTTAACCGATGATCTAAAAAATATGTATAAAGAGCTCATTCAGAGTGGTGTGTCGGTAATGAGAAAGGTTTGATTTTAGAGGTTAGGTCTGCGATTTCGGATCAATTGATAAATTGGGGTGGATCGTTAGAATTTGCGACACACGATTACCGGAAAAATGAACACAGAGGCGCAAAGGCACAGATTTACAACGAGTTAAATCTTTAGTTGCTTTTCCGACTAACGACTACCGATTCCCAGCCACTCGTCACTTCATTACCTATCACTAAAATTACACCCCACCAACCTACCAGCGGCACCCAACGTCTAAGCAGAGTCGCTGAATCCTACGCCCAACTATTTTATCCACCCGAATTATGAATTGATCTGCGATTCTTTAGACACTCTGAATACATAAAAAAAGAAAAAGAGCCTTAAAGTATTGACTTCAAGGCTCTTTCTTAAATTTTGGAGGTTTCGAGCGGATTCGAACCGCTGTACGCGGTTTTGCAGACCGCTGCCTAGCCACTCGGCCACGAAACCCTATTGCGAGCGCAAAGATAGCAAAATTTTAGATGCTACAAGAGGCTTCGTCAACTTTTTCGGCATATTCTGCAAGACACCTGGGGCATAAGCATGTGGAGTACCTTTCTTTCAGAAGCTTGCGAGCTGTATCGCTGAGCTTAATCTTCATACACCAGCAGCTTCCTGTTGCCGTGCTGCAAGTAAAAATATCTCCACACTTAGGACAAGTGCTCTGTTTCTCAAAATTCTGTTCTTTTGCCATTGTAAGCGGCTTTACTATTTTAACGTACCAGAGCTTCGTGCATCTACTTAACCGTGGTAACGCTCACCTTTTGGATTGGGCCTCCCATCGGTGGGTTCATCTTCGAAACCTTTACGGCTACCTTTTCTATGCCTTCAAGCTCATTGTATAGGGCATCTGCAATTCTTCCTCCTACATTTTCTAGAAGGTGCGATCGAATGGCCATTTCGCGCTTTACAATATTGTATGCTAGCTGGTAGTTTACAGCGTCGGTTATGCTATCTGTTGCTGCTGCTTTTTCGGGGTTCATCTCTATGGTAAGGTTCACCAAGAATTTATTGCCAACAATAGCTTCTTCCTCAAAGCAGCCATGGTAGGCGTAGAACTCCATATTTTCTATCTCAATAATACCTTTCATGCTTTCTTGTTTGCCGCAAAGGTAGCGGTTTTAATTTTCTTTATGTGGATGACGATGCTCTAACGAACGTTTTTGTCTGCTCATGGTGATTTATAGAGCAAGAGCTCTCCGCATAAGCGTCAGTTTGTATATATTTGTAGTTCGTATCGTTAGTTAGCGATTCGAATCTATAAGCGAAAATTTACAAGTATGAGCGACAATAGAACGGATGCTACAGGCGCCGAAGATAGGGTGCTGAACTTCTTAGAAGAGATTATCGAAGAGGATTTTAAGAGCGGCAAGCATGGTGGACGCGTGCTAACACGTTTTCCTCCAGAACCTAACGGATATCTGCATATCGGACACGCTAAGTCTATATGCCTAAACTTTGGCTTAGCTAAAAAGTATGGTGGGCAAACAAACCTTCGTTTCGACGATACCAATCCGGTTAAGGAGGATGTTGAGTACGTTGATTCTATTAAGGAGGATGTGAAGTGGCTTGGGTTCGATTGGGCAAACGAGTTCTATGCGTCCGACTACTTCGAGCAGCTTTACTTATGGGCTGTGGAGCTTATAAAGAAGGGTAAGGCTTATGTTGATGATCAAACACAAGAGGAGATCCGTTTAGGACGTGGAACAGTAACAGTACCTGGAAAGGAGAGTCCGTTTCGTAACCGTTCGGTTGAGGAAAACCTCAATTTGTTTGAGCGTATGCGTAATGGGGAGTTCGAGAATGGTGCTCGTGTTTTACGTGCTAAAATTGACATGGCTCATCCAAACATGTTTTTCCGCGATCCTATTCTATACCGTATCATACATGCACATCACCACCGTACAGGCGATAAGTGGTGCATTTACCCAATGTACGACTGGGCGCATGGACAGTGCGATTCGATTGAGCAAATAACTCATTCGATTTGTACGCTTGAATTTGATGTACATCGTCCGTTGTACGACTGGTTTATTGATACCCTTGGTATTTTTCCTTCAAAGCAGTACGAGTTTGCGCGTCTTAACTTAACCTATACGGTAATGAGCAAGCGAAAGCTGCTCGAACTTGTAAAGAATGCTTATGTTACAGGTTGGGACGATCCTCGTATGCCTACCATCTGTGGTATAAGACGTCGTGGTTATACTCCCGAATCGATCAGAAACTTTGCTGAGCGTATTGGAGTTGCAAAGCGCGATAATGTTATCGACTTTTCGTTGCTCGAATTCTTTGTTCGCGAAGACCTAAATAAGCGTGCCGAGCGTCGTATGGCAGTGCTAAATCCGCTGAAGGTGGTAATCACCAACTACCCTGAGGGGCAGGAGGAGCACCTGGAGGCTGTGAATAATCCAGAAGACGCTACAGCTGGTAGCCGTATGGTTCCCTTTAGTAGGGAGATATATATTGAGCAAGACGATTTTATGGAGGTTGCTCCAAAAAAATACTTCCGATTAGCAATTGGTCAGGAGGTTCGACTTCGTTATGCTTACTTCATTAAGGCAACAGATGTTGTTAAGGACAGCGAAGGCAACATTGTTGAGGTTCATGCAACCTACGATCCTGCTTCGCGAGGTGGAAACTCTCCTGATGGAAGAAAGGTTCAAGGAACAATTCACTGGGTTGATGCCAAGAGCGCACAACGTGCAGAAGTTCGTTTGTACGATAGGCTGTTTACTCGTCAAGATATGGACGGCCTAACCGAGGATGAGGATTATAAGGATTTCCTAAATCCAGAATCGCTGAAGGTGGTTGAGGCTCTAATCGAACCAGATTTGGCAGCTAAGCCCATAGGTGCTAAGTTCCAGTTCGAAAGGCTTGGATACTTCTGTGTTGATAAAGACACAACTACCGACAGGGTAGTGTTTAACAGAACTGTAACGCTAAAAGATTCCTGGGCAAAGATTGCAGGAAAGTAGAGATAAAAATTGTAGCAAAGCTGTAAAGGGCAGCCTGTTTGGGGCTGCCCTTTTTTATTAACCACCTTGTTTGAGGCTATTCAAGAACTTTGATAAGATTTCCGTTCTCTTTTCGTAGCTCAACCTTTCCTTTCATTGTAGTTACCATTACATCGTGTCCTTCGAAGGTAGCGTACACAGCATTGGTGGCTACGCTTTTGTGCACCGAGCCATTTTCCTTCCTTAGCTCAACCTTTCCTTGGTCAGTTACACAAAGAATTAGCGATTGATCGGAGTTAAACTCGGCGCAAATAATTTCTCCATGACCGAATGACGATACTGTTATACCGTCTTTTTGAATTTCGGCCTTGCCATTGTTTACAAGAACAGAATTCATACTAGTTAGTTTTGAGGTTATTACACCCCTCTAATTTAGCTAAAAAAAGTAAATATGAAAGATTTAAAAGAAGAAAGTGAGGGGGATGTTTTTGAAAAAATACAAACAACTACTGAAAACTTAGCATACGTGTTTGAAGTACTAGTTTGAGATAAAAGAGATGGTAATCGAAAAACAGTAGTCGCAACTTCTATTTTTGTTTTTGATGAGAGGCTTTAGCGGAATGCTCTTAGTGTTTCAGCTATTTTTTTAAGTTCCTCTTCTGTAAACATTTTTTTGATTTGAAGAGTGAGATATAGCGTTGTGTGCTTCTCGGATTGCTTCTTTTGTTTTTTTATCTCGCTTGCAGTATTCTGCTTGTGCTGCTTGAGCTAAGGCTTGCCTTTTGGACGATTCGTGCTAGGCCTTTCTTCTTTAATTTTATATGTTATTGTTA
>Ga0209464_10000089_pt1 | contig 31013 bp, 19 predicted proteins | sample DOMMetBare1Fresh_2_FD_187473 | JGI IMG/M metagenome (GOLD analysis project Ga0209464, IMG submission 187473) | Wetland sediment microbial communities from St. Louis River estuary, USA, under dissolved organic matter induced mercury methylation -... | ecosystem: Environmental > Aquatic >...
CGCGGCGCGTCGATCCTGCTGATCGAGCAGAACGCGCGCGCCGCGCTGAAGGTGGCCGACTACGCGTACGTGCTGGAAACTGGCGAGGTCGCGCTCGAAGGGCCGGCGAGCGAACTGGCCAGCGATGCGCGCGTGATCGAAAGCTATCTCGGGTTGGGTGGCAAGCGGTGAACCGATGAGTGCGTATCCTCCACGACTGCGCGGCGTCGTCGCGCCGGTATCGACCCCCTTCAACGCCGACCTGTCGCCCGCGGCACCGCGCTTCATCCAGCACTGCAGATCGCTGCTGGGCCAGGGTGCGGGGCTGGCCGTGTTCGGCACGACATCGGAAGCCAATTCGCTGACCGTCAACGAAAAGCACGCGCTGCTGGACGCGCTGCTCGATGCGGGGCTACCGCCGCAAATGATGATGCCGGGCACCGGTACCTGCGCGCTGCCCGACACGATCGAACTGACACGCCACGCGGTGGCGTCGGGCTGCGCGGGCGTGCTGATGCTGCCGCCGTTCTATTACAAGGGTGTCAGCGACGAGGGCCTGTTCCGCAGCTACGCCCGGGTGATCGAGGGCGTTGCCGACCCGCGCCTGCGCATCTACCTGTATCACATCCCGCCGGTGGCGCAGGTGTCCATCAGCCTGCCGCTGATCTCGCGCCTGTTGAAGACTTTCCCCGGCATCATCGCCGGCATCAAGGACAGTTCCGGCGACTGGAACAACACGGCGGCGATGCTCGACGAATTTCGTGCCCAGGAATTTGACGTGTTCTGCGGCTCGGAGAGCTTTCTGCTGCAGACGCTGCGCGGCGGCGGCGCCGGCTGCATCACGGCGACCGCGAACGTCAATGCGGCGGCGATCGCGCGCCTGTGTGCGCAGTGGCAGACGGCCGATGCCGATGCGCAGCAGGTGGCCCTGAACCGCCTGCGCGGTGTGTTCCAGAAGCTGCCGATGATCGCTGCGTTGAAGGCGGCGCTCGCATGGAAATCAGGTGACGAGACCTGGTCGATCGTGCGTCCGCCGCTGGTGGAGCTCGGCCAGGTGCCGCGAACGCAACTCGAAGCAGATCTCACCGCGATCGGATTCGAGCTGGCCGGTGCCGCAGCCGATAGCCAGCGTTGAACTGGAAGAGTTCGGCAGCTGCCCAACCGGGCGCTACCGAGCCATCACGTAAGCCCAAGTCGTTTGCCTGTGCCGCGGAGCGGCTCGCGGTTAGCGCGCACGCAAGTCGCTGCGTACCTCGCCAGTGAGGGCCAAGGCGTCTTCGCTGAGCGCGGAAGCGACCCGCCGCTCAGCAACCGACGCGGAACGGTCGTCAGCAACGAACGACGATCGATCTAGACCGTTTTGCGGATTCTCGGAAGGTAATGCCTTCGGTCTACTAACGGGGTGCCAGAAGTCATTCGTAGGTCTGCTTGAACATCGATACGTAATTTCGTTTTTCTCCGCTAATTCCAGAAATTGCGTACGGACAATCGTGCAAAGGTTGAAAAGAAGCCGAGATGCTGTTCGCTCACCTCAAGCTCATCCCGAAGCTCGATCCACTGAGATTGCGTGGACCGGACGGAACGGGCGATGAATTTCGCCGCGCGTCTGCCCACGCAAGGCCGACGGCAAATGGCGATGCGATTGCGCGGCTGCGACCGGAACCGGCGGCGGCGGACGCCTGACGCAGCAACCGTGGGATGACAAAGAACAATCAACGACTGATCGTGATCGCGCCTAGTGAAGAACCAACGAGCTAATTCAATCAGACCACCTCGGCCGCCAGGCGCCGAATTCCGAGGCGGTTTGCAGAAGATCAAGCTGGTCAGTCGGGAAGAGGGCGGATTTGTTCAAGTTTTTCCGCCTATCGACCGCGGGGGCGCTTGACCAGAATCGACGGCAATCCACGGGAGGTCTCATGCGTGCCATGCAACTTGAGGTCGACGCCGCGTCACTGGCGTCGGCGGACTTTTCCGCGCTCGCGGAGCTCGACCCGCATCTGCTGCTGGTGTTTGCCGCGGTCGAGGCGTTCAAGCGTCAGGATTTCGCACCACTGCTGGCAGCCGCGTTTCCGCGGGCCCAGCGCGTGGGATGCAGCACGGCGGGCGAGATTTCAAACAGCGGTGTGAGCGACGGCAGCGTGGTGATCACTGCGATCCGATTCAGCACGCCGGCCTTCCGCCTCGCCGCGGTCGAACTGACTGGCATGGACGATTCACTCGCAGCGGGTGCGCGCCTGGCGGCGCAGCTCGTCGCCGACGATCTTTCTGCCGTACTGATTCTCGGCCAGGGTGTGCAGATCGACGGCAGCGCACTCATCGACGGAATCACCGGAGGTGTCGGCCGCAACGTGGTACTGACTGGAGGCCTCGCCGGCGACGCTGGTGCCTTCCAGCGCACATGGACTCTGTGCAACGATGGCGTCTCGGAGCGCGCGATCGTCGCAATCGGCTTCTATGGATCTGCGATCCGGATCGCGCATGGCTCATTCGGCGGATGGCAACCCTTCGGGCCCCCGCGCAAAGTCACTCGTGCGCAGGGCAATCTTCTGTACGAGCTCGACGGCGAGCCGGCGCTTGACGTCTATAAGCGCTACCTCGGCGAGTACGCAAAGGATCTGCCCGCCTCCGGGCTGCTTTTCCCGTTCGCAATGCTCGGCAACGATCAGCGCGAAATCGGCCTGATCCGCACCATCCTTGGCATCGATGAAGCAGACGGCAGCCTGATTCTTGCCGGCGACATCCGCGAAAGCGGCTATCTGCGACTGATGCACGCGAGCACGAACGCCCTGATCGAAGGTGCGGAGGCGGCGGCCAACGCAGCGCGCGAGATGTTCGAGTCGCCGCGTCCTGGGGTGGCGATTCTGGTGAGCTGTGTCGGACGCAAGCTAGTGATGGGTGGGCGCGTCGACGACGAAGTCGAGGCGGTGGCCAACGTCTTCGGGACCGGTGCGTCGATCACGGGGTTCTACTCGAATGGTGAGATCAGCCCGTTCGTCGGTTCGACCGAATGCGAGCTGCACAACCAGACGATGACGATCACGTACCTGTACGAGTGATGCAGCACAGGCTTCTCTCCCGGCAATTGAAGCGCAGCCTCGGGCTGGACGGCGCACTTTCTCTCGAGGCTTTCTTGCACGCCGCCGAGCAAGCTGCCCAGTCACAGGCCGGGCCTGTGGCGCGCGCACTCCTCGGTCTTCGATCGCTGCTGCAGAAGATCGACGAAGCCTATGAGCAATACGACCGGGACTTGACCCTGAGCAGTCGCAGTCTTGACATCAGTTCGAGCGAACTGCTGGAGGCCAACCTGAGCATTCGCGCCGAAGCGTCCGCGCAGCAGCGGGTTGTGCAGCATCTGCGCGAGTCCATGCACCAACTGGCGCTGAGCGCGGGCGTGAACCTGCCAGACGAGGGCGATGCCGGGCTGGAAGCGCTGTCATCACGCATTGCGCAACTGGTCGCCGAGCACAAGACAGCGCAAACGCACTTGCGGGCCAGCGAAGCGAAATTCCGCAGCCTGACCGAACTGTCGACCGACTGGTACTGGGAGCAGGACGCGCAGCTCCGCTTCGTCAGCACCGCGGGTCGCAGCGACGGACGCGGAGGCTTGGCGCCATCGGATCACGTTGGCCGCCGGCGCTGGGAGTTGCCCAATACCCATCCGGTCAGCTGCACGTGGGAGGAGCACAGGACGCTACTTGCAGCGCACGCGCCTTTCCGCGATCTGGTCTTGCGGCGCGACAGTGCAGACGGCGATTCACACTTCGTTCTCGTATCCGGTGTGCCGATGTTTGACTCGGAGAACCACTTCTGCGGTTATCAGGGTATCGCGCGCGACATCACCGCCAGTGTGAAAGCGGAGGAGGCGCTGCGCGGCGCGAAGCAGGCCGCCGATGCCGCCAGCATGGCGAAGTCCCAGTTCCTGGCAAACATGAGCCATGAAATGCGCACGCCGTTGAACGGCCTGCTCGGGATCGCCGAGCTGCTGCAGGAAGAAACGCTGAGCCCATCGCAGCGAGAGAAGGTCGGGCTTCTGGTCGGTTCTGGACGCAGCCTGCTTGCGATCATTAACGACGTCCTCGATTTCTCGAAGATCGAAGCTGGCAGGCTCGATCTGGAGCAGATTGATTTCGACCCGAGCGGATTGGTCGAGCGCGTCGGGCGCTTGTTTGCGCCGCAGGCGCAGTCCAAGGGGCTGGCATTCGAATTCTCGTGCGACGCGGCGCTGCCGCGGGCACTGGTCGGCGACCCGTTGCGGCTCCAACAGGCGTTGACCAACCTGGTCGGTAACGCGATCAAGTTCACCGACCGCGGCAACGTCTTTCTGCGCGCGCAGCGGATGGCGGCTGGAGTCAATGATGATTCGTCCCGGTCGCGCGTGCGGATTGAGGTCGAGGACTCGGGCATCGGACTGTCGCCGGAAACGGCCGCGACGCTGTTCACGCCGTTCACGCAGGCAGACGCGTCGACCACGCGCCGCTTCGGCGGAACCGGCCTCGGACTGGCGATCTCGAAGCAAATCATCGAGCGAATGGGCGGGACGATCGGCGTCAAAAGCCTGCCAGGACAGGGTTCCGTGTTCTGGATCGAATTGGCGCTGTCGGCTGGTCGCAGCGAGCCACAGGCGGAGTGCGCCTCGCACGACGTGGTGGAATCGTCGGCGCGCTTTGCCGGCGTGCGTGTCCTGATCGTCGAAGACAACCCGGTCAACATGCTGGTGGTGCGCGCGATGCTCGACCGGCTCGGCGTCGCGATCACCGCCGCGACGGACGGGGAGGCGGCGCTGCGAGAATTGCGCAGCGCCGCGTTTGATCTCGTTCTGATGGACTGCCATATGCCGCGCATGGACGGTTACGAGGCTGTGCGGCACTGGCGCGCCGAGGAGTCCGCCGCCGGCCGGACGCGCATGCCGATCGTTGCGCTGACTGCAAACGCGATGGCGGGCGACGCTGAAGCGAGTCTGGCGGCGGGTTTCGATGATCACATTGGCAAGCCGTTTACGCGCGCGCAACTGGCAGCGGCGGTGGAACGGTGGGCGCCGGTGAATCCTTCCGTAAGGGCCCCATCCCCAACGGCTTGAACAGTGGTTGGTGCAGAACGTGACGGATGCTGTTTCGCGCCGATTGAACTGGTCGGGTAAGCGACCCGCCGCTCAGCGAGTTGGACGGAACGATCGTCGGCAATGAACGACGATCGATCTAGATCGTTTGCCGGATTCTCCCGAGCTAATGGCTTCAGTCTAATTGCCACGGAATGCGGCCACTTACTCATCGCGGAGTTCGACCATCGGCGGGAGCGCTGTTTTCTCATGTCAATTCAAGAGAATGCGCTGTCGGGGTGTCCGTTAAAAACCTTTGATCGAGGCCGTTAACGTGGAAGTGCGGACTTAAGTGTTGACGGGTTGATGGCTGATCGCCGACCGAGCGATTTGCTTGCGAATGGCGCGCGATTTCGAAAGGAAAGAAATGACCTCGACAAAGGAATCACAAGCCTTGCGCAGGTCCATCGATGGCAAACGCAAGCTGTTGCTTTGCCTCGCTGTTGCCGCGGCGTTCCCGGCGCAGGCGGCGACAGATCTCACTTCGTTGAGCCTGGAGCAGTTGCTCGACGTCACCATTGTCGGTGCCTCCAAGTACGAACAGAAGCAGAGCGAGGTCGCCGCCGCGGTGAGTGTGATCACGCGCGGCGAAATCAAAACGTTCGGCTGGCGCACGCTCGCGGAGGCCCTCGCCAGCCTGCCCGGCGTCCATCTCACCTACGATCGCCAGTACACCTACCTCGGCGTGCGCGGTTTCGGCCTGCCGGGCGACTACGTGACGCGCGTGCTGCTCACCATCAACGGCAACCGCGTAAACGATAACGTCTATGACGGCGTGTCGAGCGGGCGCGAGCTGCCGCTCGATCTCGATCTGATCGAGCGCATCGAATTCATCCCAGGCCCGGGCGGCGCGGTGTACGGGCAGAACGCGATGTTCGGCGTCATCAACGTGGTCACGCGCAACGGCGGTGGCGTCGATGGAGCCGAACTGGCCGCCGCCTACCAGCACCCGCAGTCAGCGCGCGAAGGCCGCGCAACCTGGGGCAAGGTCCTCGACAACGATGTCGATGTAATGCTGTCGGTTTCCGGCATGCGCGCGCGGGGCGAAGACCGCTTCTTCGTGTACCCGGGCGCGGCTCCGGACGGCGCGGACGTCTCGGGCGCCGCGCGCGCCATGGATGGCGAGCGGGACAAGGAGTTCTTCGCCCGCGTCGCGCGAGGCCCATGGTCGCTCGACCTCGTTTATGGAGATCGCCGCAAGGACGACCCCACCGGTGTGTATTTTTCCGACTCGTTGGTGGCGGGACAGTATCAGCGCGATCGCTACGTGCTGTCGCAGCTGCAATACCAGGACCGTTTCGCGGCAGACACGCTGCATCTGTTCGGCCGGTTGTTCGTCGGCAACTATCGCTTCAACGCCGAGAACAGCTACGGCGGCACCTGGGCGCCCGCTACCGCAGCGGGAGACTGGCGCGGCTTGGAGCTGCGCGCGCTGTCCACCGCGGTGGCCAAACACAGGCTGATGATCGGCCTGGAGGCACAGGACAACGCCCGCCAGGACCAGACTTTCGGTGACCCGTCCAACCTCATCGGCAACGTCGTCGTTGCGCGCTCGGGCTATCGCGCCGGCGTCTACCTTCAGGACGAGTGGCAACTGGCGAGCGCGGTGACGGCCACGCTCGGCGTGCGCGTAGACCGCAACAACACGACCGGAAGCAACACCAGCCCTCGTGCCGGATTGATCTGGCAGGCAGCGCCAACGACTTCGCTCAAGGCACTGTATGGCCGCGCCCATCGCGCGCCCAACGTTTACGAGCGCGACTATGAAGACAGCGTCTCGCAGGTCGCCAATCCCGCGCTCAAGGGCGAGACGATCGACACGCTGGAGTTCGTGGCCGACCATCGGGTCGCGCGCGACCTGGTCGTGCGCGCCTCGGTCTATCGCTGGGACATGCGCAACCTCATCACGCTCGGGATCGATCCCGTCAGCGGCCTGACGCAGTACCAGTCCGGCGAGCAAGTGAAGGCTGACGGGCTGGAACTGTCGGTCGACAAGACCTGGGAGCGGGGCGCCCGCCTGCGCGGCAGCGCGTCGTTCCAGCACGTCCGTAGTGCCGATGGCGCACGCCTTAAGAACTCGCCGCAATTCCTCGGCAAGCTGAACTTCTCCAGCCCGCTGAACGTCGCTGGGCTGCTCCTCGGCTACGAACTGCAGTACGACAGCCGGCGCGAGACGATCGACGGCACCGAGCTCGCCGGCTATGCGCTGTCGAACCTCAACCTCGTTGCAGCTCAGTGGGCGAAGGGGCTGGAAGTGTCGATCGGCATCCACAACCTGTTCGACAAGCACTACGCGCACCCGGGTGCTGACACCAACTGGCAGAACAGCCTCGAACAGGATGGCCGCAGCGTTCGCGTCAAGGTCAGCTTCAAGTTCTGATCGTCGATGAAAGGCTCGTTGCACCTTGACCGCTGCCTGCCTGTGAGCACTGCTCATTGGCGCGGGCGCCTGTTGCCTAGGTTGCTGGCGCTGGCGCTCGCCTTTCCAAGCGCCGCGCATCCCTACACGCTGGAGCAGTTGCTGCGCCTGCCGCTGGAGCGTCTGCTGCAACTCGAGATTTCGCCGCGTCGCGTTTCGCAGGCACCAGTGGATTGCGTGCTGACTGTGGCCTCTGGGCAGCCTGCCGGGAGCCGCCATGCAGCGTAGCGCCCGCATCCTGCTGTGGCTCTTCAGTGTGGCGCTCGCGTCATTCGCGCCTCAGGCCTTGAGCGAGGAGTTGCCCGAATACCGGCTGAAGGCGGCGTTCATCTACAACTTCGCACTGTTTACCGAGTGGCCCGCCAACATCGGGACGACACTGAACCTCTGTGTCTTCGGTAAGGATCCGTTTGGCGAGGAAATCGACCCGCTGCAGGGCAAAAAAGTCGGTGACCGCTCCGTCGCAGTTCACCGCAAGGCGAGCGTTGAGTCGCTTAAAGGCTGTCAGATCGTATTCATCGCCGGCTCGGCCACCGCTAACCTGCCGCGCGTGCTCGACAGCCTGCGCGGCACCGCGGTGCTGACCGTGGCCGACAGTCCCGGTGCAGCAGCCCAGGGCGTGGCGCTGAACATGGGCGTGGTGCAGAACAAGATCACGTTCGAGGCCAACCTGCAGGCAGCGCGTGCCGCGGGGCTCAACCTCAGCTCGAAGCTGCTACGCCTGGCCACGGAGGTTCGTCAATGACGCGCCTCGGCCACAACTCGTCGCACATCACCCTGGGCGATCGCCTGCGGCGCATCAGCCAGATCACGCTGGGTGCCGCAATGGCGATCGTCGCGACGATCATCATTGTCAGCAACTTCATCCTTGGTCTGTACGCGCTGGTGGATGCGAGCCGGGTTCAGGCCAGGGTGCTGGCCGAAAATGCCGCCGCACCGCTGATGTTCCAGGATGAGCGCGCCGCGAAGGAGCTGCTGCAGTCCCTGCGCAATTCGCCCAACGTCGATTTCGCGGTGCTGTACACCAAGGAACGGCGCATGTTGGCCGTCTATCGCCAGGAGGGGAGCACCGACGAGCCGCCGCGCGACGTGCCGTCGGAAGGGATTTCGATTACGCCTGCGCACATCAGCGTGACCCAGCCATTGCGCTTCCAGCAGCAGGTCCCTGGCAGCCTGCATCTGAGCGTCGATCTTGGCGCGCTTTACCGGCAGACCACGTGGCAGGTTCTCGTGACGCTCGGCGCCGCGCTGCTGGCAATGATCGCCAGCCGACTTCTGCTGCGGCGACTCAACGCGTCGGTGCTGCAACCGATTTCAAGTCTGACCGCGCAGATGGATCGGGTCTCCGATGCCGCCGACTTCAGCATCCGGGCCGAGTCCAGCGAAATCGCGGAACTGAATGCCCTGGCCAAGGGTTTCAATGAAATGCTCGAAGAGATCCAGGAGCGCGATGCGCGCCTCGCTGCGCATCGCGACCATCTCGAGGACGAGGTCAAGCTTCGCACCGCAGATCTGCTGCAGGCCAAGGAAGCGGCCGAAGCAGCCAGCCAGGCCAAGAGTGAATTCCTGGCCACCATGAGCCACGAGATCCGCACGCCCATGAACGGCGTGTTGGGGATGAACGAACTGCTGCTAGGCAGCGAACTGTCGGCACAGCAGCGCCTGTGGGGCGAAGCGGTGCAAACGTCCGGACAGCATCTGCTCGGCGTCATCAACGACATCCTTGATTTCTCCAAGATCGAGTCCGGACACATGGAGCTGGAATCGGTCGACTTCGACCTGGTTGACCTGGTGGAAGAGGCCTTGGCAATGTTCGCGCAGCCGGCCGAGCGAAAAGGGCTCGAGCTTGCTTCCGAGTTCACTCCCAACGATGTGTCGATTGGGTTGCGTGGCGACCCGTTCCGGTTGCGCCAGGTCATCGCCAATCTGCTTGGCAACGCGATCAAGTTCACTGAAGAAGGCGAGATCGTGGTTCGGGTCGTGTTGCGCGAGCAGAGCGACACCGAAACCGCCATCAGCCTGTGTGTTGAAGACACTGGCATCGGCATCGCGCCCGAAGCGCAGGCGAAGATCTTCGAGCATTTCTCGCAGGCCGATGGGTCGACGACACGCCGCTATGGCGGCACCGGCCTTGGGCTGGCGATCTGCCAGCGCATGCTCGCTTTGATGGGGGGCAGCATCCGCGTCGAAAGCGAGCCGGGTCGAGGCTCGAAGTTCTTCGTCGATCTCACTCTGCCACGAGCCAGCGCCACGTCCACCGCGCCGGTCTCGGCCGCGGCGCTCGAAGGCGTGCGCGTGCTGGTGGTGGACGACAACCAGACCAACCGACACATCCTGCAGCATCAGCTCGAAGGCTGGCGCATGCGCGTGACGTGCGCCGAAAGCGGCGACGAAGCGCTGTCGTTGATGGCGCTGGCAGCGCGGGTCGGAACCAATTTCGAGCTCGCCATCCTTGACATGCACATGCCGGCGATGGACGGGCTGCAACTGGCGCGCGCGATCAAGGCGCTGCCGGCTCTGGCCGGCACGCCGCTGATGATGCTGACTTCCACTTTCTCCAATGCCGATCAGCCGGCTCGGCTCGAGGCGGGCATCCTGCGTTACGTCAACAAGCCCATTCGCCGCGCCGATCTTTTCCGCGTCATCAGCGGCATCCTGACCTCGGCCCCATCCGCGCCGGAGTCCAGTGCGCCGGCACCGTCGCAAGCCGCAGCGGTGCTGCAAGGGACGTTGTTGCTGGTCGAGGACAACCCGATCAACCAGCAGGTGGCGGGCGCCATGCTGGCCAAGCTGGGGCTGGAAATGAGCCTGGCGAACAACGGACGCGAAGCGGTCAATATGGTGCGTGCACACAAATTCGATCTGGTGCTGATGGATTGTCAGATGCCGGTGATGGATGGGTATGAAGCCACCGCAGCCATACGGCAAATGGAAACCGGTCGCGACAAACGCCTGCCCATCATTGCCCTGACCGCCAATTCCATGCAGGGCGACGAGCAGAAATGCCTGGATGCGGGCATGGATGGTTTTCTGGCGAAACCTTTCACGCTGACGCAATTGCAGGTCCTGCTCGCTCGCTGGCTGCAACCAGCAATTGGATTGCAGAGCCGGGATGCGCAACCCGTCAACCCGGCCGAAGCGACGCCGCCTGCGAACTCTGCGGCGATCAACGTGCATGCGCTGGAATCCCTGTGCGAACTCGACGAAGCAGGCGGCAAGGATCTGATGAAGAAAGTCCTGCGTATCTTTCTGGAGTCTGCCCAGCAGAGCGTGGTCCAGATTGAACACGCGATCCACGCCGGCGACAGCAAGGTGTTGAGCCGGGCGGCCCACACGCTCAAATCGAGTACGGCCAATGTCGGTGCCGAAACGCTGTCCGGTTTCTATCGACAGCTGGAGAGATTGGGACGCGAGGAGCGCATCGAAGAGGCCCGCGCAATTCTTGATCAGGTCAAACGGGAACATCACCGCGCCGTGTCGAGTATCCAGGAAATCCTGATGGGAGCCGGGTGATGGAGGCGCCGACGCAAATCCTGGTCGTCGACGACGATCCCACCGCCTTGATCCTGATGCGCGCGGCATTGCAAAAGGCCGGCTTCGATGTCAGCACGGCGGTCGACGGCGAGGATGCTCTGCGCCAGTTTCGTGAAAGCCGGTTCGACATGGTCATGCTCGACGTGGAAATGCCGGGCATGAACGGACATGAGGTCTGCGCCGCGTTGCGCGCTCAGGCGGGTGAATTGCTGCCGATCGTCATGGTCACGGGCCGGGACGATGTGCAGTCGGTCGACAAGGCATACCGCGCCGGTGCCACCGACTTCATCCCCAAGCCGATCAACTGGGCGCTCGTCGGCCATCGGGTGCGATACCTGCTGCGCGGATATCAGTCCGCGCTGGATCTGCGCGCGGCGGAGGCCCGCAACGCCGCAGTCCTGAAAGCCATCCCGGATCTGTTGTTCGAGCTCGACATCGATGGTCGCTACATCGACTACCACTCCCCAAACATCGAGTTGCTGGCGGCGCCGGTCGGAAGCTTCATCGGCAAGACGGTCAGCGAAATACTGCCGCCGGCGGCTGCGGAAGTGTGCATGTCCGCATTGCGGGTGGCGCAGGAAAAAGGCGTATCCACCGGCAAGCAGTTTGAACTGCAACTTGCGCACGGCACGTTCTGGTTCGAGTTGTCCGTGTCCCGCAAGGCGACCGGGGACGGGCAGAAGCCGCACTTCATTGTCCTGTCGCGCGACATCACCGAACGCAAGGAGGCAGAGCAGAGATTCCTGCGGCTAGCCTACTTCGACACGTTGACCGGGCTGCCCAACCGGCAGTCATTCCTCGAGAGGGTGGATCGGGAAATCAGGCGGGCTCAACTGAGCGGACACAAGCTGGGTGTGCTCTTCATGGATCTCGACGGATTCAAGAACATCAACGACACCATGGGGCACAGCGCAGGAGATCTGATCCTGCAGTGGGCGGCGGACCGCCTGCACCGCGGACTGCGCCCCTCCGACCTGGTGTCGCGTGCGACCGAGGCGGGGGGCGACGTTGAACTCGCGCGCCTGGGTGGCGACGAGTTCACCGCGATGATCCTGGACATCGCGCGCCCGGAAGATGCGCTCATGGTCGCGAACCGGATCCTGCATCTGATGCGGCGACCGTTCGTGCTTAACGGGCGCGAAGTGATGCTGACGACGAGCATCGGCATCGCGCTCTACCCGCAGGACGGCGAAGATGGAGCGACGCTCCTCAAGCACGCGGACACCGCGATGTACCACGCCAAGGACTCGGGTCGCGACAACAGCCAGTTCTACAGCGCGTCGCTGACCGAGCAGGCCATGCAACGCATGGAACTGGAAAGCAGTCTGCGCCTGGCCCTCGAGCGTCGGGAATTCACTCTTGTCTATCAGCCTCAGTTGGACGTTGCCGCCGCGCGCATCAAGTCGGTGGAGGCGCTGATTCGCTGGATGCATCCCGAGCGGGGCATCGTCGAACCAGCGGATTTCATTCCCCTGGCCGAGGAGAACGGTCTGATCATTCCGATTGGCCTGTGGGTGCTGCGCACCGCATGCGCGGACGCGGCCCGCTGGCAGCGCGCCGGCCATGGCGTGCGCGTCGCGGTCAATCTGTCGCCGATGCAGTTCAGGGATCCCAATCTGGTGCAGAACGTCCTCAGTGTCCTGAAGCAGACCGGACTGGCGGCCGAGCTTCTGGAACTCGAAATCACTGAAGGTGCGGTGATGGAGGACAGTGGTGCCACCCTGGCGACTCTGAGCGCGCTGCGCGACGCCGGGGTGCAGGTGGCGCTGGACGACTTCGGCACCGGCTATTCATCCATGAGCTACCTCAAGCGCATGCCGCTGAACAACCTGAAGGTTGACCGGAGTTTCGTGAAGGGCCTGCCGGACGATGCGGAGAACTTCGCCATCGTGCGAGCGATCCTTTCGCTGGCCAAGAGCCTCGGGTTCAGCGTGACCGCGGAAGGTGTTGAGACGCCCGAGCAGTCACAAGCGCTGAAGAATCTGGCCTGCGATACGTTGCAGGGTTATTACTTCAGCGTGCCCGTCCCCGCCACCGACATTCCCGCGTTGCTGGCCAAACAGTGGTCGATGAGCGCGCCCGCGCTCAGTCTCGTCGGCACGCATCGCTGAAGCAGCTTGGGTCACCGCCGACCGGGCCCCGGCATGGCCGGGGCGACGAGTCATTCCCCGTGCATTGAAGGGGAAAACGAATCACGAATTGGCGAGCGCCGAAGTCAGCTCGGCAAAATTGCGCGAGCGCAGTTCGACTTCGATGGGATGTCCGATCGCGCGCTCGACCCGGTTGGCGGAGAACAGGCCGCGGATGAGGGTATGCGCGGCGCCGTGGCTGTCGCGCTGCTCCTCCGTCACGATCAGGTAGCGCTGCCCGGTCGCACGGAAGGTGGCGACGACATGGCCGATGCGTGCCTTGGCGATGCTGCCGACGTCGACCGCGTCCCACAGCGGCACGGGCGTCATGACATCGGTCACGGCGAGATCGCGCACCGTGGCAGATCGACTGCGGGCTTCGAGCGTCGGCCGCTCGCCCTGCAGGTCCGCGAGCACGACGAGGCCGATCACGCGTTCGGCCGCATCGACGACGAACGCCATGCGCACGCCTGCGAGCTGCATCAGGCGCCGCGTTTCCTCGAGCGGCTCCGTTGCTGGAACGACGACGCCGGGGGCCACGCGCAGATCCGTGAACAAATCGACCGCGGGGTCATTCAGGTCTGCATGCGCCTCGGACTTCGCGAGCGCCAGCGCCGCGGCACGCGGCGCGTAGACGGCCAATGGCTGGTATCTGTGCATGGTCTGTCTCCTCGTGTGCGGAAAGCCGGGAAACGAGGTGTAGCTCACGGCGCACCGCTGCACAAGATGCGCTGCACGGTTCGCGGCATTCCCCGGCTGTCCAGCGCGCGCTTGCAAGCGCGATCGGCGTCAGCGCGATCAGGAGGCTTGTGTCGTCGCGTTTGACTGCTCGGACACTGCGGGGCTGCGCGCAGTCCCGCCGCGGTCGGCCGGTGCAACCGCCGGTGCCCAGCGCTGCAGCATCTCCGATAGGGACGCAAGACTGAGTGGTTTCGCCAGGTAATCGTCCATGCCGGCGGCGATGCAACGCTCGCGGTCTTCGGCGAGCGCGTTGGCGGTGAGCGCGATGATCGGCATTCGACGTCCCGGCGACTCGCTCGCGCGGATCTGCGCCGTTGCGTCGTAGCCATTCATCACCGGCATCTGGCAATCCATCAGCACCATGTCGAACTTGCCTGCCTGCAGCGATTCGATCGCCAGCGCGCCATTGCTGACCATGGTCGGCGTTGCGCCCAGGCGTGCCAGCATGGCCTCGATCACGGTCTGATTGACGGGGTTGTCCTCGGCGACCAGCACGCGGACCGCAGCGTGGCGCGGCACGGGCAGTACCGATTGGGATGTCGGCGAAGGGGAAGCTGCCTGCGCGAACGGCAAGTCGATCCAGAACGTTGCGCCTTGCCCGGGCGCGCTGTCGGCATGAATCGAACCGCCCATCAGCCCGACCAGGTGTTTGCTGATCACCAGGCCCAGACCGCTGCCGCCAAACTGTCGCGTCGTTGAAACGTCCGCCTGCACGAAAGGCTTGAACAGTAGATCGAGAACGTCGGGCGCAATGCCGATGCCCGTATCGCGCACCGTGAAGCGCAGCCAGATGCGGCTGTCGCCGGGAGGCGGATCGATCCTCCTGCGGCACAGCGTGACGGTGCCACGTTCGGTGAACTTCACTGCGTTGCCCAGCAGATTGGAAAGCACCTGGCGCAGCCGCGTGGGATCACCCGCCACGCGAACATCGGCGGCCGGGTCGGACTCGGTGATCAGCAGGTTGCCGCGCCTGGAGGCGAGTTCGCGGAAGACCACCGCGATGTCTTCGACCAGCGTGGCCGTGTCGAAATCGATCTGCTCGAGGACGATCTTGCCGGACTCGATCTTGGCCAGGTCCAGGACGTCGCTCAGCAGCCCATGCAGCGAGCGGCCCGCCGAGGCAATGGCCTCGACATAGCGCGATTGGGTTGGGTCCAGCGTCGTGTGCTGCAGCAGCTCGGCCATGCCCAGCACGCCATTGAGCGGCGTGCGGATCTCGTGGCTCATGTTGGAAAGGAACTGTGTCTTGGACTCGTTGGCCAAATCGGCGGCTTCCTTTGCCTGCGCGAGATCACGGTTGCGCCGAATCAGTCGCTCCGTCAGTGTGTCCAGGACGTGGACGACCGAGGACACTTCGTCGCCGGCGCCCGCCTTGATGGATTCACCGGTCAATTCGACGGCCGTTCTTTCCGCACGAGCTCGCAGGCGACGCAGTGGCGCCAGGGCATAGCGCAGGGCAAGAATTCCGAGCACGACGCAACCCACCACAATCAGCGCGGCGTACCCCGCCGAGTGGCGCGCGCTCTGTTCGAGCATCTGATACGCCGAGCCACTGTTGATCTGCGCCACCACCACGTACGCCTCGTCGACGATCAGCACGGGCAGGTAGACACTGGTCAGTCGCGCGGCGGCGTCCTCCCGGTAGATCGGGATCTTCTGGTGAAACGCTTCGGTCACCGCCTGCGAATCGATCTTGCCCTCCAGAGCGCGGCTCATGGCCAGGGTCTTCCCTGACCGTGACAGCAGCGCGAGTTCGGCGCTGACCTCGCGGCTCAGCGCCTGAAAGAAGGCCTCATTCAGGCGGATTCCGGCGCTCAGCGTTCCGGTCACCCGGTCGCCCGATCGCAGCGGCTCAACGGCGCGAATCAGGATGCCCGTGGGACTGTTGGAACTCACCAGCATCCCGGTGCCGGCCAGCGCCTCGGCCACACCCCACTCGGTCGCGCGATCACCGTGGCGCTCCGGCGCGTGTGCTCGGTAGACCATGATTTCCCGGTCGTCAGTGACTTCGAGAACATCCACCTTGAAGATATCGAGTCCGCGGTCGAGAAACTCAGCGATGGAAGCGCGACGCTGGGGCTCGCTCTGCATCAGCGCCTGCGGCAGTTCGTCTTCCCCTGCCAGCAATTTCGTCAGCTGCTCGAGGCGCCTGGCATGCTGCGCAATCATGCCGTCGATCACCCGGCTGACGGTCTTGATCTTGTCGATCTCGCGCTCGCGGACCGTCAGGCTCAGCAGTTCGGTGGTCGTCTTGTAAGAGGCCCATTGCGACAGAGCCGCAAGCATGGCCAGGACAAGGGCCAGCATGAGCCCGAGGCTCAAGCGCCTGTTCATCGCACCGGCGCCTGTTCGATCAGGGCCGGGCTGGCGCCTCTGCGGCGGCTCTCAGCGCGCTGTACTTGCGGGCAATACGCCATGTTCGCGCAGTATTCGGGATCCGGCCGGTGACTGGACGAACTCAAGGAACGCCTTGCCTGCCGGCGTGAGCGCATTGGGCTTGTAGATCAGTCCAAACTCCAGCCACAACGGATAACGCCCGTTGCCGACGTTCTCCGGCGTCGGCTCGATGCCGTCCAGCGCCAGGTTGACAACTCGGGTCTTGCAGGCGTGCAGCGCCGATTGGTTGAGGAACCCGAGGCTGGTGGGAAACCGGTCAAGCAGCTCGATCATCTGCGGGTCCAGGTGCGCCATCTTGACGCTGTCGGCAAGCGCAATCGTCGCGAGGGGTTTGATGATTCGACCGATCGACTGCCGTGAGGTATCGGTCACCTCGCGTCCAATCGCGCGTATGGGTCCGGGCTTGCCGCCCAGGTCGCTCCAGTCCGACACCTTGCCGGTGTAAACATCTGCGACCTGCGCCTGCGTGATGTTGCGCGCAGTGACACCGGCGCCGGCGACAAAGACCACGGCGTCGCGCCCGATGGCGACGTAGGTCAGGCCCTTGGCCTGCTCCTCCGGCTTGAGCGGCCGTCCGACGCGCCCCAGGCTGGCGGTGCCGGCTTCCACATCCCGGAGCGCACCGGCAGTGCCCGTTGAGGGCGGCACGCTGACGCTGTGCTGCGTCTGCTGGGCGTTGAAAGCCGCGGCAAGTTTCGCCAGCACATATTCGGGGTTGCCGCTGCCCGGGATGACCAGTTCTTCGGCCAGCGCCGCGTTCAAGAGCGCCAACGCGGCGAAGCATGCGATGGACAGGCGGAGTGTTTTGAAGAAGTTCACGCTGGTTCCCATTTCTTTCACTTGGGTTCGATTGTTCTTGCGCAGCGAAGGCACGTGGGCCGTCCCATTATCTGAATTCTGCTGAGTCAGGCAATGAGTCTATGTCTCTACACCGATCGGTCGGTCGAGGGAAAGGAGTCACTTTCCGGCACATATCCCGCTGGTCCGACGCGGGGCGCCGCTCGCTCCGGATTTGCATCGCCGGGGGCGCAGGACTATCGTTGCCGCGCAGCGTTGGGGGTACCGCCGGCCGTCCGGCGGTTGAGACAGTCCCCTCGAACCTGAACCGGTTAATACCGGCGGAGGGAAACGCGCGGATGTTCCCCTTCATCCGTCCGTTGGCTCTCCGCCCTCACAGGAGAGCCCGATGAATGCCCGCCTCGATTTCAAAGCCGCCGATGCGCATGTAGACGACGCGGCGGTGCAGCCGTTGCCGAAGTCGCGCAAGGTGTATGCGCACGGCTCGCGCGCGGACATCCGCGTGCCGATGCGCGAGATCACGCAGAGCGACACGCCATTGGTCGGCGCCGCCGCACAGGGTGGTCCGGCGCGCTTCGAACAGAACCCGCCGCTGTACGTCTACGACACGTCCGGCCCGTACACCGATCCGGCGGTCAGGATCGACATCCGCTCGGGTCTGGCGCCGCTGCGCGCCGCGTGGATCGCGCAGCGTAATGACACCGACGCGCTCACCGGGCCAAGTTCGCGCTACGGCGTCGAACGGCTGCACGATCCGAAGCTCGCCGAACTGCGCTTCAACCTGAAGCGCGAACCGCGGCGGGCAAAGGGCGGCGCCAATGTCTCGCAGATGCACTACGCGCGGCGCGGCATCGTCACGCCCGAGATGGAGTTCATTGCGATCCGAGAGAACCAGCGCGCGGAACTGTTTGCCGAGATGCTCAAGCGCCAGCACCCGGGCCATAGCTTCGGTGCGAGTTTGCCCCGGATGATCACCCCGGATTTCGTGCGCGACGAGGTCGCCCGCGGCCGCGCCATCATTCCCGCCAACATCAACCACCCGGAAACCGAGCCGATGATCATCGGCCGCAACTTCCTGGTGAAGATCAACGCCAACATTGGCAACTCCGCCGTGACCTCGTCGATCGGCGAGGAGGTCGAGAAGATGACGTGGGCCATCCGCTGGGGCGCGGACACGGTGATGGATCTGTCGACCGGCAAGCACATCCACGAGACGCGCGAATGGATCCTGCGTAACTCTCCCGTGCCGATCGGCACCGTGCCGATCTATCAGGCACTCGAAAAGGTTGACGGCAAGGCTGAGGAGCTGACGTGGGAAATCTTCCGCGACACGCTCGTCGAGCAGGCCGAGCAGGGCGTGGATTACTTCACGATCCACGCCGGCGTCCGCTTGCCCTTCATTCCGATGACCGCGAAACGGATGACGGGCATCGTTTCCCGCGGCGGCTCGATCATGGCCAAGTGGTGCCTGTCGCATCACAAGGAAAGCTTTCTCTACACGCGCTTCGAAGAGATGTGCGAACTGCTGAAGTCCTACGACGTCGCGTTTTCGCTCGGCGACGGGCTGCGGCCCGGCTCGATCTACGACGCCAACGACGAGGCGCAGATGGCCGAACTCGCCACGCTCGGAGAACTCACCAAGATTGCGTGGAAGCACGATGTGCAGGTGATGATCGAAGGACCGGGCCATGTGCCGATGCACCTGATCAAGCACAACATGGACGAGCAGTTGAGGCTCTGCCACGAGGCGCCGTTCTACACGCTGGGACCGCTGACCACCGACATCGCGCCCGGCTACGACCACATCACGAGCGCAATCGGCGCGGCGATGATCGGGTGGTACGGCACCGCGATGCTGTGCTACGTCACGCCCAAGGAGCACCTGGGGCTGCCGAACAAGAAGGACGTGAAGGACGGCATCATGGCCTACAAGATCGCCGCGCACGCGGCCGATCTCGCCAAGGGCCATCCGGGCGCGCAACTGCGCGACAACGCATTGTCAAAGGCGCGCTTCGAGTTCCGCTGGGAAGACCAGTTCAACCTGGGCCTCGATCCGGATACCGCCAAGGACTTCCACGACGAAACGCTGCCCAAGGACAGCATGAAGACCGCGCACTTCTGCTCGATGTGCGGCCCGCACTTCTGCAGCATGAAGATCACGCAGGACGTGCGCGACTACGCGGCGGCGCAGGGCGTGAGCGAACAGGACGCGCTGCAGAAGGGCATGGAAGAAAAGTCGATCGAGTTCGTCAAGAAGGGCGCGGAGATCTATCAGCGGGCCTGACGGACTTGCCGCGCGGTCAGTGCAACAGCGTGGCCGCACGCTGATCGACGCGGGTGGAGCCGAGCTCGACGTGTGATTCCATGCCGTTGAGCAGCGCCTCGGCGCGCTCCGCCGCGAGCGGGTGCGACAGGTGATAGCCCTGCCCCATCTCGCAGCCGAGCGTGCGCAGTTGCGCCAGTTGCGCGGGGGTTTCGATGCCCTCGGCGATCACCGACTTGCCGAGCGAGTGGCCGAGCGACACGATGGCGCGGACGATCTCGGACTCCTTCGACTTCGCGCGCAGGTTCTGCACGAAGGAACGGTCGATCTTCAGGCTGTCGATCGGCAGTGTCGTCAGGCAACTGAGCGACGAGTAGCCCGTGCCGAAATCATCGACGCTGATGCCGATGCCGAGGTCGCGCATCCGCCCGAGTGTTTCCACCGCGCCTTCGAGCCGTTCCATCAGGATGTTCTCGGTCAGTTCCAGCGTCACGTGTTCGGGCCGGATCTGGGCCTCTGCGATCGCACGTTGAACGCGATCGACGAAGGCGCCGTGCGCCAGGTCGTTGCCGGAAACGTTGATCTGCATCCGCAGGTCGGCGAATGCGGCGTCCTTGTTCTGCCACCGCCTGAGCTGACGACAGGACTGATCAAGCATGAAGTCGCTGATCGGCACCATCAGGCCGGACTCCTCGGCGACCGGAATGAACAGCGCCGGGCTGATCAGGCCGCGCTCCGGGTGACGCCAGCGCGCCAGCGCCTCGAAGCCCTGCAGTCTGCCGTTCACGAGATTGAAGAGCGGCTGGTATGCGAGGGATAACTCGCCCACGGCGAGCGCGCGCCGCAGGTCGCCTTCCAGCCGCACGCGTTCCGACACCTTGGCGTGCATCCCGGCATCGAACAGTGCATGGCGCGCCTTGCCGCTCGCCTTCGCCTTGTACATCGCGATGTCGGCGTCGCGCAGCACTTCTTCCGGCGTGTGGTAGCCAAAGTCGCTGAAGGTGATGCCGATGCTGGCGCTGGTCGAGATGTCGTTGCCGGCAATCTGCAGCGGCTGGCGCAGCACGTGCTGCAGACGTTCAGCAAGCTGCACGGCAGACTCCTCGCGTTCGATGTCGGAGCACAGGATCGCGAACTCGTCTCCGCCCAGCCGCGCGACGACATCGGTGGGGCGCACGTTCTCGCGCAGCCGGCGCGTGACCTGCACCAGCAGTTCATCGCCGGCGCCATGCCCCATGCTGTCGTTGACGAGCTTGAAGCGGTCGAAGTCGAGGAACATCACCGCAAACTGATAGCGCGGGCTCAGGCGGGCGCGCTCGATCGCGTGCGCCAGGTGTTCGTGGAAACGGCTACGGTTGGGCAGGCTGGTCAGGTTGTCGTGGAAGGCAATGTGCTGCAGCCGGCCTTCGGCCTCGCGTCGTGCGCTGATGTCCTGCGCCTGCAGGATCAGGCACGGCGCCGCCACGCCCGGCTCCGAGAAGAAGCTGCAGTGCAGTGCGACCCACACGTCCTTGCCATCGCGGTGGCGACAGCGCAGCTCGACGGCAGAAGAATCGATGTCACGCTCGTCGACGCGCGCAATCTGCGCACCGAGCGTCTGGATATCCTCCGCGCGCACGAACTCGCCAAAGGCGTGGCCGATCATCTGCTTGTCGTCCATGCCCAGCAGGCGCGTGAGTGCCGCATTGACTTGCAAAACGCGTCCATCGAACGACACCAGTGCCATGCCAATCGATGCATGCGTGAACGCGCTGTGAAAGCGCCGTTCGCTCTCCTGCAGTTCGTGCACGTGCCGCGCCGCCTGCGCTGCCTCGCGCTCGGCGGCCTCGACCCGCGTCTTGCGGCTCAGGTCGTCGGTCTCCTGCTGGCGGAAGTAGAAGTGAAGTGTGGTCAGCAGCATCGCGATGATCGGTGCGGCGGCCAGCAGCACCCCCATGCCGAACTGCTGGAACGTCAGGTATAGCAGCGCGGCGATCGAGGCTGTGCCGGCGTAGGCGATGCCGACCCAGCCGAAGCTCGCGAGCCACTCGCGCCACACGATCATCTGGCTGCGCTTGAGATAAACGACCAGCGTGACGAGGAGCGTGTTGAAAACGAAATACAGCACGGCGAACAGCATCGTGGAGCCGAGCGCCACGCCTTCGTTGTACAGGCCCGAGGCTTTGAGCACGCCGGTCGCCGTGGTGAAGAGCGTGCCGGCGACCAGCATCGACAGGGCCGCCATCGTCGGGCTGGCGATCCGGCTGGTCCAGCGCGTCGACGTGCGAAAGACGCCGACCCCGGCTTCTCCCGCGGATGCCAGGCACGCGGCCGCGGGCCCGTGCATCAGCAACAGCAGGAAGATGAAGGTCTCGCCGGCAGCGAACGAGTTCTTCGAACGCGGGATTTTCAGCGGGAAGGCGCCCGCGACCATCGCGATGGCCGTTCCCACCGCGACCTGCAACATTGCGTCGGTGGGCAACGCAGTGACACGCTGCATCGCATAGATGATGCTCGCCGTGCCGAGAACCACCATCGTCCACCAGTAAACCGCCGCCTTGCGGTTGTAGTCGGGCATCAGCGCCTGATGCAGGCGCGCCCAGGGGGAGGCGGGCGCGGACGGCGCGACAGGCGGGGCGATCGAGCTCATGGGTACCCGTAGTGGCGAGGCCGCGGCGCGTTATGCAGGTGCAAAGCGCCGCAGCCGTGATCAGGCACCGTGTCGCTGACTATTCGCCAAGCAGCGACGAGTCGTTCGAGTTGGTCGGGTTGGGCTGACCACTTTCGCTCAGGATCAGGCCTTCGCTCAGGATCAGGCCTTCGCTCAGGATCAGGCCTTCGCTGAGGATCAGGCCCTCACTCAGGATCAGGCCTTCACTCAGGATTAGGCCTTCACTCAGGATCAGGCCTTCACTCAGGATGATTCCTTCGCTCAGAATGATGCCGCTGCCGCTGGCGATCCAGCCCGACAGCGTCGCGCTCGGGATGAAGGCGCCGGTCTTGCCGGTCGAAGAACTCGTGCCCGCCAGCGCCGTGGCCTGCACCACGCCCGAGGTCACCAGCGACTGGTTTGATGCCGGTGCCCAGGTGATGGCCTTGACGAACGTGTTGGCAGGTACGCCGCTCGCAGCGGGCCAGTACGTCACCGTGTGGCGGCGTGCGACCTTGCCGGCCCACACCAGGCGGTGGTCATAGATAGGTTGGAACTTCGTGAACAGCGCATCACTGCTGACGACCTGATTGCCGCCGACGTAGACGATGCGGCTCCAGTTGAAGGTCTGGCCGGCGATCGTCGAACTTGCCTGCGGCATCGTGTTGCCGGACGCAAGCAGCGCGGCCCCAGCGGCGATGGTGCCGGCCTCGACCGCGGTCTTGACGTCGGTGCGCAGCGCTTTGGCCAGCCGCACCGCACCCTCCACGTTCAGCAGCCCGGCACCCTGCTGCAGCAGGTTGGCACCGGCAATCGGCTGCGCCGAGTACTGCAGGATGGCCTTGATCAGCGGTGGGGTCAGGCCGGGGTTGGCCTGCAGCATCAGCGCGACCGTGCCGGACACGGCAGGCGCAGCGATCGAGGTACCGCTGAGCATCATCAGGCGCTGGCCGACCGTCGTCGAAGTCGGCACGCCCGAGTACAGGACCGAATACTTGGTAGGGAGATTCGCGAGGGCCGTGCCGTCCTTGCTGGTGGCCATTGCCGCGACGATCTTGTTGCCCGGAGCGACCAGGTCAGGCTTGAGCAGGTTATCGATCTGCCGCACGCCAAGCGCGTCGATATATGAGCCACGCGTCGGGCCGCGGGAGCTGAAGAAGTTGACGCTGTCGTCGCTGCGCGCGGCGGTGCTCTTGGTATTCACCGAGCCGACCGTGATCACGCTCGGTTCGTGCCCGGGCGAGCTGATCGTGCCGTAGCGCTCAGCGCCACTGGCGGTCTGGCCGAAGTTGCCGGCCGCCACCACCACGGTGATGCCGGCTGCGGTTGCGCTGCGCACGGCGCGCGCCAGCGGGTCGGTCTGCCAGGTCTCGGTGGAGTCCGCCGCCAGGCTCAGGTTCATGACGCGGATGTTGTATTCCTTGGCGTGGTAGATCACCCAGTCGATGCCGGCCAGCACATCGGACAACTGGCCGAAGCCGCTCTTGTCGAGCACCTTGATGTCGTAGAGGTTCGCGTTGGGGGCCACACCGGTGGAGTCGTTGGCCTGGTAGAAGCCTCTGCCGGCGGCAATCGATGCCACGTGCGTGCCGTGGCCGTAGTTGTCGGTACGACCGACGTTGTCGTTGTTGGCGATATTCGACTCGTAAGTGGCCATCGTGGCGCTGCCGGGGTACAGGCCTGCCGACACGTCGAGTCCCGGCGTCCAGTCGGTCGTGCCTACGGCGGTGGCGTCGCCCACCTTGGTGAACTGGACCGCGCCGCGGATGCGCGTCAGGCCGGCCGCGTCGCTGATGTTCTTATGGCCGCGCCAGATGCCCGAATCGAGCACCGCGATGCCGATGCCGCTGCCGTCAAGGCCGCTGTAGGTGGTGGTGTTGCTGTAGGTGCGCACGGCGGGTGTCAGCGCGCCGATGGTGGCCTCCAGCGTGCTGGCGGTGCGTGCAGTGAGCCGGTTGGGCGAGATGCCCTGCACGTCGCTGCGCGCAGCGATCTCGGCCACGCGGCTGGCAGGCAGCAGGGTCAGCAGGCCGCGCACCGAGGTGTAGCGGTAGTAGACCGAGCCGCCCTTGGCGAGCACGTCGCTGCGTAGCGAGACGAGGTCGGGGTCGGTACTGCTGCTGACGACCAGCACCTTCACATAGCGGATGCCGTTGACATCCTTGGCCCAGGACAGCGACGGCGTGGTCGACGCCGCGATCACCGCCTGCAGATCCTTGGCGATCTTGCTCTGCGCCGTCTGGCCGTAGGCCACCGAGGCACCGAACAGCGACGCGGCCATGCAAGCGGCCATGACCAGCCTGCCCAGCGTACGGCGGCGGATCCAGCTGCGCTCGAGAAGGACCGTGAATTGGCTGATGAGGTTCATATGCATGCTCTTAGTGGGAGCGATTCGGGGTTTGGACGCTGGCGGTAGCCTGACTGCTTTCCGCGCTGCTCTGCGGATGCGCCGGCGCGCTGGCGAAGGCGGCAAAAACAAAGGTGGTCACGATGATTGCGACCATCTTTGCGACGACGCCGAGCGTCTCGCGGCTGCCGTCTTTCGTGGAGGTGTTCTGCTGCAGCGAATTCATCTGTTACTCCGGTTTCTTGATCGACCCTGCGTCGCGGCCCGTGGTCGCAACGCAAAGACGCGAGTTCGATCGGATGAGCCATGTTGACGTGATACCCATGTGTCTCTCAATCATGCGATTGGCTTTTGTGCCTAATGCGAACGTCTGAGTCACGGCCAGGATTCTCGATTTCAGTTAACCCGTTCAATTCAAGGAATAGCGCCAGATTTGCGGCCCTGTTCCACATCCAGACCATCCCGCATCACGCAGCGCGCATGCCGGCTAGTCCTATCGAGGGAAACGGCATCCCGCCGCTAATCTTTAGGGGCGACTCAAGAAGACGATTTGCTTGCCGGCAAGCGGTGGAAAAACGAACCTGAGCGGCAGCGGCTCAGTTCAGCAGCGATCGGTTGCGGATCGGGACGGAGGAACGCAGAACACGGCTCCTGGAAGTAGGCCCCTCGCCCTCTGGGAGAGGGGTCGGGGTGAGGGAAGAGTGCGCGCTTGATTGAAGCGTCGGCAACTGTTTCTCTGAACGAGAAACGGAATCAAGACATCGGCGCGACCGAGGCGCCGCCTACGCAGCACCGCCTTGCAGCAGCCGATCGACATGCGACAGGAACAATCTGACGTCCAGCGGCTTGGTCAGATAGTCATCAAAACCGGCGGCTCGTCCGCGCTCGATATCGGCCTGCATCGCATTGGCGCTGAGCGCCAGGATCGGGGTGGCCTTGAGGTCCTCACGTGCGCGCAGGCGGCGGCAGACCTCATAGCCATCGATGCCCGGCAATCCGATGTCGATCAAGATCAGATCCGGGCGCCTGGTGTTGGCCAGCTCCAGCCCGGTCGGACCATCGGGCGCGGAGATGAGTTTTACATCCGGTCGCTCCGACAATACCGATTCGAGGAGGTCGACATTCGACGGGTTGTCTTCGATGGAGAGCACCGTGCGCATCACACGCGGCGTGAGGGCCGGGGGCGCAGGTACCTGTTGAGGCGGTGCTTGCGCTTCATCGATCGGTTGCGCGCGCGTCAGCCGAAGCGTGAACAGTGCGCCGGCACCTTCCTTTGTGGCCAGTTCAATCCGGCCACCCATCATTTCGGTCAGTCGCTTGCTGATCACCAGTCCGATCCCGGTGCCCTCGACCGTCGCGCGATCGGCGCCAAGTCGATTGAACGGCTGATACAGGGCGCGCAGTTGTTCGGCGGTGAAGCCGCGCCCGGTGTCGGCCACGCCGATTTCCACCCAGTCGCTGTCGACGGCGTTCAGCGTCAGCGTGACCGAGCCGCCTTGGCGGTTGTACTTGACCGCATTGGACAACAGGTTCATGAGCACCTGGCTCAGCCGGGTGTTATCGCCCAGCGCGGCAAGCGGCTCGACGTCGACGGTCCGATCGATCACGGTGATCCCCGCGGCGCGAGCCAGCGGCTGCAAAAGCTCGATGCACTCGGCGCACAGACGCCGCAGTGGAACCGGTTCGCGGCTGACGAGCATCGTTCCGGCCTCGATGCGCGATAGATCGAGCAATTCCTTGATCAGTTCGAGCAGGTGCCAGCCGGCTTTTTCGATCTGTCCGACGTGCTGATCGCGCTCGTCCGCCGATACTGCCGCGCCACGCATCCGCAGTATCTGGGCAAAACCCAGAATTGCGTTCAGCGGCGTGCGCAGCTCATGGCTCATCCGCGACAGGAACTCGGACTTGGCGCGGCTCGCCCGCTCGGCCGCATCGCGCGCCTTGTCAAGGTCGACAATCGTTTTCTCGAGGTCTGCCGTGCGCTCGGCCACACGCTGTTCCAGTACCGTGTTCAGCGCCTTCAGTTTCCCTTCGGCACGCTTGATCTGGTTAATGTCTTCGCGCACTCTGGCCTGAGCAGTCTGCAGACTCTCCACCATCTGGTTGAAGGACTTTGCAAGCCGACCGACTTCGTCCCTGCCTTCGGCGGCGACCCGCAAGTCGAGCCGATTGTCGCGGACGATCGTATTGGCTGCGTCAGTGACGCGCGCCAGCGGATCGACGATCTGTGCGGCCAGGCGGCGGCTGGCCCACAACACCGCCAGAAATACCGCGCCGATGACGGCCAGATAGGCAAGCGCGTAAATGCCCAACATCGAAAAGCGCGGTCCCTGTTGGACATACAGTTCGAGTCTCGGATTCAATTGCGCAAGAGCACCGGAAAGCGCCAGCGTGTCGCTGAGTACCGGCTCGTCGGTGCTTACTGCGCAGTCATGAGGGACTTTGATGCCCGCGCCGCCAACGACCAGGCGAAAGCAGTTGCCGGAAGAAATCAGGGCGGCGTTGTCTTCCATGGCACTTGCGAGATCCATCACGGCGAGCACCGCACCTTCGATGCTGCGGGTCGGTGGAAACACCACGGGCGTCGCGATCACCAGCAAGCGCGCGTCCTGAAAGGCCTCGGCTTGTTGACGCCCGGACGACAGCGCCGATCGCAGCACAGCCGAATGCGCATAGGGGAAATCGGAGCCGGCCTTGTTGCTCGCGATCGGGCGCCCCTTGAAATCGACGAGCCACAGCGTTCCTTTCCAGTCGCCAGGGAACTCCTGGTCGCGCAGGAAAGGGGCCAGGTACTGGTCGCGGCCAAGCGAGTCCACCAGCGCATTGCTGATGAACGCGTTGCGCGCCATCGCCTCCAGCATCCGGATCAGGGCGCGACTCTCGAAATCAACGTGCCGCTCGAACGCGGCCAGCGCGGCCGTTTGCGTCTGCCGGGTGTTTTCGGCAATCAACCGGTGCGATGCGTAAAACGACGCCGCCGCAAGGACCGTTGCCGCGGCCATCGAAATGGTGACCATGATGAACGCCGCGCGATGACGCAGACTGGCGTCCAGCCATCGGCGCAAGGAATCCGGCAGATGCACGTACGGTTCCCGCGTCACGCTATCGGCGCCTTGCCTCGGCCTTGGCCGCCACCGGCACGATGGCCCCATCGGCCGGGTCGAAGCGCGTGATCACGATGTCAGATTCCGTCAGGGCGTCATGGCGCTCGCCGGTAAACGGGCGCTCATAGCGCTTGATCAGGCCGTCATAGCCACGAACTTCTTCCAGCGCCGCGCGCACCGCGGCGCGTTCTGTCGTTCCGGCGCGATCGATCGCAAGCGCCAGGATGTGCGTGAGATCGTAAGCGTGGGCGACCCCCACCGGCGACGGCACCGCACGGGCGCCATCGATGCCGAACAGTCGCTTGGCGGACGCCAGCACCTGCTGCGTCTTCGGTCGCTGGTCGCCAATGAAGCTGTACGTCTGCACCATGACGAAATCGATGTCGCGCAGCGCCGCGCCCGCGGCGGGCGGCATCGGACCGCCCGAGACACCCCAGTGCGAAAGCATGGGCAGGTGCTCCGACTTCGGCAGCCGGCTGACTTCCTGCAGCAGGATGAACGTCTCGCGAGGATTGGTCGCCAGCAGAATCGCCTGAGCACCGAGACGCTTCAGTTCGAGGTATTTTTCCACGAAGCTCTCGTCCTGCCAGTTGACCCACTGCACGCCGACAATCCGGCCTCGCCCCACCTTGGCGAGGTAATTCTCGGCCGCCTTCAGGTTGCCGCGTCCCCAGGTCGTGTTCAGCACCAGCAGGCCGAAATTCTGCAAGCCCCGCTGCTGAGCGTGTCGGATGAGCGACGGCATTGCACGGTCATCGCGCAAGGCGAGGCGGAATGTGTAGCTGGGTTTGAATGAGTGATCGATGATGATGTCGGCCGCAGACCACGGGTCGAGCAGAATCAGCTTCAGCCGATGAATCGTTTCGAGGCCTTCGACGACGACCGGCGAGAACCTGCCGCAGTAGACCGCGACCAGGTCCTGCATCGCGGCGAAGCTCTCCAGGTTCTCGATGCTGCGCGCCGGGACCGATCCGTTGTCCTTGCTGACGAGCTTCAGCGGCCGACCGCCAAGCACGCCGCCTTTCGCATTGATCTCGTCGATCGCGAGCAGGATTCCCTTTTCGATGGACTGTGCCGACGTGCTGTCCGGCCATGAAAATTCGGCGTCGAGACCGATGAGAACCGGCGCTCCCGACGCGGCGGCCGCCACCGCCGCCTGGCAATTGACGATCATCGCAATCGCCAGCAGTGTTCGAGCGCAACGCACGAATCTGTTCAGCATCTTTTCCTCATGTCGGCCCAAGCACAACAGGAGGTGAAGCGTACCAAGTCAGCGGCCGGGCCATTGAAGTCGTTCGCTTTCGCTGCCAGCTTCTGCACGAACGAGGCGTCGACCTTCAGGCTGTTGATGGGCAGGGTGGACAGGTAGCTCAACGACGAGTAACCGGCACCGAAATCGTCGACGGACAGCGCCACACCCAGGTTGCGCAGATAGGTCATCGTCTCGCGCGCGCTTTCGGGATCGATCCGTCATTTGAACGCGCCCGGCGCGCCCACGTGTGGCTCCAGGTCACCGTCCCCGAGTGCCGATCCGGACAAAACGAGTAGGATTAAATCCTACGCTCTGATACATCGCGGAAGCATTCATGCGCACGACCCAGCAGTTCAGCATCACCCTCCCAAACGACATGGCCGAGGCCGTACGGGCCAAGGTCACTTCGGGCGAGTACGCGACCGAGAGCGAGGTCATTCGCGACGGACTGCGTGCATTGATGGCGCGCGACCATGCGGTCGAGCATTGGCTGCACGGTGAGGTTGCCGCGGCCTACGACGCCCTGAAGGCGAATCGCTCGCGGGCGGTCAGCGCCTCGCAAGTGCGAGCTCGGCTTGCGGCCGAGCACAAGAAATCCACGGCCAAGACGTGAAGTCGTTTTCGGTTGCCTTCACGCCGGAGGCGGAAGAACAACCGCTCCCGCTTTACCGATACATCGCGAGGCAGGGGTCGCCGGCCCTCAACCTCTATTGCTTTGCCGGCGGGAGAGGCGCGGCGTGAGGTAGAAGTGCGCGTTGATTTGAGTCGCCCGCCGCCTCAGCTTTGAGCGGGAAACTGGATCAGACGGTCGACGCTGTGTTACAGCAGCGCTCAGGCAAACAGCGAAATGACCTTCGCCTCGCTGGCGCGATTCAGGACATCGCGCAGCGCGTCCGTCGCGACGGGGACATGCGCCATCTGGGCACCCGTCACGGGCTTTGACAGGTGGAAGCCCTGGCCGAGTTCGCAGCCCAGGTCGCGCAACAGTTGCAGTTGTGCCGGTGTTTCGATGCCTTCCGCGATCACGGATTTCTTCAGCGAGCGGCCGAGCATCACGATGGCGCGCACGACCTCGGTGTCGTTCGCGTTCGTTGCCAGCTTCTGCACGAACGACGCATCGATCTTCAGGCTGTTGATCGGCAGGCTGGACAGGTAGCTGAGCGACGAATATCCGGTGCCGAAATCGTCGACGGACAGCGCCACGCCCAGGTTGCGCAGATAGGCCATCGTCTCGCGCGCGCTTTCGAGCCGGTCCATCAGGATGCTTTCCGTGATCTCCAGCGTGAGCTGGTGCGGCAGCACACCGGCGCGCAGCAGCGCCTTGGTCACGCGCTCGGCGAAGGTCTTCTGGCACAGGTCGTAGCCGGAAATGTTCACGTGCATGGTGACGTTGGCCAGGTCAGGGTTCTGCTCCCGCCAGGTGCGCAGTTGCTGGCAGCTCTTCTCGATCGCCCAGTTGCTGATCTGGAAGATCAGGCCGGATTCCTCGGCGATCGGGATGAAGGTCTTCGGTGCTATTGCGCCGCGCACCGGGTGATTCCAGCGCACCAGCGCCTCGCAGGCAGTGAGCTTGCCATCGGCCAGGCGGAAGATCGGCTGATAGACGAGCGTCAGTTGATCGTTTTCGATCGCGCGCCGCAGATCGTTTTCCAGATGTAGCTGTTCGGTCACCTGCGCATGCAGGCTCGCGTCAAAGACGGCGTGGCGCGCCTTGCCCTGCGCCTTGGCCTTGTACATCGCGATGTCGGCATCGCGCAGCACGTCGTCCGGCGTGCGGTAGCCAAAGCCGCTGAACGTGATGCCGATGCTCGCGCTGGTGGAGATCTCGGACCCGTTGATCAGGAACGGCGTTCGCAACGCTTCCTGCAGGCGCTCGGCCAGCACGATCGCCTGCTGCTCGTCTTCGATGTCGTTCATCAGGATCGCGAACTCATCACCGCCCAGCCGCGCCACCAGGTCGTTGGTGCGCACGTGCGCGATGATGCGCCGCCCCACCTGCACCAGGAACTGGTCGCCGGCGCGATGCCCAAGGCTGTCGTTGACGATCTTGAAGCGGTCAAAGTCGAGGAACAGCACCGCGAACGGATGCTCCGCGCCGCTATGGCTGCGCTCGATCGCCTGCTGCAGGCACTCGTTGAAGCGGGTCCGGTTGGGCAGGTTGGTCAGGCCATCGTGATAGGCGATGTGCTGCAGCCGGGTCTCGGCACTGCGCCGGGCCGTGACGTCCTGCGCCTGAACGATCAGGCAGGGCGCGCTTGACGTGAAGTCCGAGAAGAATGCGCAGTGCAGCGCCACCCACACCTCATTGCCATTGCGATGGCGGCAA
>Ga0209464_10000091_pt1 | contig 30646 bp, 21 predicted proteins | sample DOMMetBare1Fresh_2_FD_187473 | JGI IMG/M metagenome (GOLD analysis project Ga0209464, IMG submission 187473) | Wetland sediment microbial communities from St. Louis River estuary, USA, under dissolved organic matter induced mercury methylation -... | ecosystem: Environmental > Aquatic >...
CGCTTGCCTGGGCGGAAATCGTCGCCCAGGGCAACGCGCGCGCCGTTGCCGCCCGTCTTGCGGGCGCGGTGCTGATAGGCACGGCGGTTTCGGCCGCGTTGGGGAACTGCAGCGTCTTCTTCAGGGCTCCTATCGGCGCCGCGTTGCTGGTGGTTTCCAGCATCCTGCTGGTAAAGATGCGTACGGTCGTTTTACCGGTTGCGCAAGGTGCCGAAGAAGATTCCGTCCGTGAAGCACCGAAGAGCATACGCGCGGCCTGGTCATTATATAGCGATGCCTTTTCCGATCTGGCCGATTCGCTGGCTGCGTTCTTTGTGTTGGAGGCCGTTATCGGGCTGCTGAACAGCTTCATGTATGTGAACGGCATATCGTTTCCGGCATCGGGTTCCGTTTCGACGATTGCGCCCCTGTGCGCAGCCGGGGTGTTCTGCGTGTTCGTGTTCTGGCTGGAAAACATCCCCACGGCGTCTACGGTGTTCCGTGCTATGGTGTCGCCGTTGGCTGCCATGGCCGTGTTTTTGCCGTTCATCAGTGAAACCTACAATCTGGTCTTCCTGTTCGCCTTGCTTGTCGGATATTCGGTGGTGGGCGTGTTGGCCACATACCGCTGCATGACCGCCGCGGGCACATACCGTCTTTCGCCCGATGTCCTGCTGGGGTTTTCGTCAGGTGTCGCCAGCGTATGCCTGTTCATCGCCTTGGTGGTGGGATGGCTTGCGGGGTCGATCCAAGGCGGCTCGGGGGATGGCGCCGATACCATGCGGTATTTGGTCGTGGTGATGGCCGTGGTCTATGCGCTGGTCTTGGCGACGGTGTTCCTGTCGCGCAATCGGGCGGCCACCCGTTTCTCGCTGCGGCATCCGCGCCAAGCAGCCCTTGACGTGGCAACAGAATCGGTGCCGGCGGCCGATGCGGCGATGTCTGCTTTGGATGAATGCATCGCGCATATCGTCGACACGTACGGGTTGACCGAACGGGAAGGCGACGTAATCGCATGCCTGGCCCGGGGGCGTTCGAATTCCAATATAGCCAAGAAGCTGTTCATTTCCGAGAACACGGTGCGTAGTCATGTGCGCAGCATCTATTCGAAACTTGATGTGCATACGCGGCAGCAAGTGATCGACATGGTCGAAGAAGCCATAGGCGGTCCGGCTCTGTAGCCTGTTCCACGTGGCGGGTAGGGTTGAAGGTAGCGGCTCGGTATCGGCTGTTCTCTGGCTCCGCGCGGCTGTGTGCCCTTTGCTATAATCAGGATGAAGAGTCTCCGGGTGCTGCCATGCGCCGTCCGATCTCCCTTCCTGCATAATCAATTCCCGCGTGCCGTTGCAAGCAGCGAGCTTGCCCAACGGTTTCGCGTTCAACGCCGTACCTAGTGCAATCAGATGCTTGCATCTGATTGCACTACCTCATGCTCTCTTCGAGCGACGTGTGCGCCTTCGTGGGAAGTGCATCGACGTGAAGGAGGTCTTGATGGATGACGGTCGTATGAACGTCGGAATCGGGTTTGCAACAGGGAGAAAGCAATTTCGCCGGATACTGCGCACCTATGTGCGAGATTGGGAAGATTCCGGTTTGGTCACGGATGAGCGGGTCGGATTGAACGTGTTCGTTGCCTACGACCTCGCATACCACGATACGAAGAAAACCGACTACACATGCATTGATGACGATGTTGTCCCGCGCTTGGACCATGTCGCATGTATGGGGCAGGCGGAATTCCGCGTCCTGAAGGATGATTTGGCGGCGCGTGGCGTGGTGAGTCCGCGCGAAGCCGATGATGCCTTCGGTCGAGGGTATGCAGCTCAGAGAAACGTCCTTCTGTACGAGGCTTTGCGCAACGGCATGGATTGCCTGGTGTTCTTTGACGATGACGAATACCCCCTGGCGGTTTCTTCGGAAAACGGCGGCATGGTCTGGCGCGGCCAGCATGTGCTGCAATCGCACATCGAGCACATCCAGCATGCCGACATTACCTGCGGGCAGCATTGCGGATGCGTATCGCCTATTCCTCGCATCGAGTATGGGGAAGCTATCGATGAAGATGCGTTCCGGCTGTTCATCGAAGCCATTAGCAACGATATCGTAACCTGGCCGGCCGTGCGGCATGCTATGGACCAGGAGGGCTTGACCTACGCTGACGCGGACGTTCTCGAAAAAGGTCGGGCGGTCGAACAGCAGCAGATCGCTCATGCGAAGTTCATTTCCGGATCCAACCTAGGCATATCCCTTGTCAATCCCCAGCGGGTGTTTCCTTTCTTCAATCCACCGGGTGCGCGCGGGGAAGATACGTTTTTAGGCACGTGCTTGGCGGACCGGACGGTTATGAACATCCCTTGCTATGCATTTCACGATGCCTTCTCGGCGTATTCCGGCATTCTGGATGGTACGTTGCCGACTCGGCCGAAGCCTATTTCCGCCGATTTCGATGGCAACACCTGGCGGTTTTTGCGTGCATGTTTGGGGTGGGTGCGGTACAAGCCGCTTCTGATGTTCATCACCGACCGATCTTCTTATCGTCAGCGCATCTGCAAGATGACGGATGCACTTCAGCGCACCCTGCCGGCTGTCTGCCGCTATTTTGGTACCGATGCGTTCATGCGCATTTTGGATGAGGCGCAGAAATACGATCGGCTGGTCGAGCGCCATTACCGATCGTTCGTACGTGCGAAGCAGGCTTGGGCAAAAGTGATGGCTTCGTTTGCATGATGTTGTGCCGGGCGTAGAGCGGGCGAAATGTAGTATGTTAAACACTCATGGATCTTCGCCGGTTGTGTTTCAAAGTACGTCGACTGGATCCCTTCGCCCCGTCGGGCGATCCTGATCGACATCCCGGAAAGAGGATTCTGCACGTGAAAAAGAGCATCGTGTTTATTTTGGCCGCTGCATTTTTGTTCGGCACGATGGAAGTTGCGCTGAAGCTGGCAGGAAGTACGTTCGACCCGTTGCAGCTGACGTTTCTGCGGTTCATGATCGGCGGATTGTGCCTGCTGCCGTTTGCCATCCGCGACATGCGGCGCAGGGGGTGCCGGCTTCATGCGGGCGATTGGGTGTATTTGTTCTTGCTGGGCTTCGTCAACGTCTGCATCAGCATGGTGCTGTTCCAGGTAGGCTTGAAGTGGTTGGATGCGAACCTTGCAGCTGTCATCATCTCGACCAACCCGGTGTTCACCATGGTGTTCGCCCGTGTGTTCCTAGGCGAATCCTTCACCCTTCGCAAAGCCGGCGTCTTGGTGCTGAGCATCATCGGGCTCGTTATCGTCGCCAATCCACCCGCGCTGATGAGCGGCATGTCCGACTTGCGCGGCATCGCTTTAGTGTTGGGGGCGGCCGTCATGTTCGGCCTGTACTCGGCACTGGGCAAAAAACGGGTTGCGAAGATCGGTGGTTTCGCGCAGAACAGCCTGAGCTTTATCTTGGGGTCGGCGGCTCTTTTTCCCGTCTTGCTGCTGACGAACCGGCCGGTTGTCGGCGGTATCGAGCTTTCGTCGCTGCCTGTGCTGCTGTACCTGGGCATATGCGTGACCGCTTTGGGGTATTGCTGTTACCTGAAGGCCATAGAGCTTTCGGGTCCCTCTACTGCATCCATGGCGTTCTTTATCAAGCCGGTGATCGCTCCGATAATCGCATTCACGGTATTGGAAGAACCGGTCACCATTAATCTGGCCGTTGGCATCGGGTTCGTCCTAGCCGGATCGCTGCTGGGCTTTGCCAAGAGCTCTCCGAAAAGCGAAGATGCCGTATGCGCTGCCGGAGCCGGTCGGCTCGAATGCCTCGATGATGGAGCAGCGTAAGAATTGATTTTTAAAAAGAGCTTCTGACTGCTTTGATGCTGTTTTTATGCAATGAAATCTAGTCAGATCAGTGGTTGTGAGCTGCTTTTGTCGGTAAGGAATTCAGCTACGTGCATATTTGGAAAATACACTAGTGCAAATGAATTGTATATAAGGTAGACTTAGCCCGTTAAGCTGGCCCTTCATAAAATGAGCGTCAGACATAGTCTGCCGTTCAGCGAGGAGTAGTCGACATGCTACGCACTTCTTTTGGGGTTTGGGTTGTCTCTCATGAATCTAGCAACAAGCTTATCTTCTCGCAGGCGCTTGCAATCCTCGTGGCCAGCATTCTGACTCTCTCGCTTTTTCCTGCATGTGCCTTGGGTGCAGACAGCTTATCTGGAGGTACAGAAGATTCCGATATTCATCCCGCCTCCTATCTTCCGGTCGGTACTGTTTTCACCGGCTCTATTCTTGTAGGTGGAGTATCCTATGACTGCAAGTATAAAACGACCGGTGCAGGTACTGTGCAGATCGGAAGCGGCGATCCCCTTGACTCTGCTACAAACACTTCAATTGCAGGTGCGCTCGAAATTCCCGCCACCGTACCTTATGGTGGGGATTCATATACGGTAACTTCGCTGGGGGACTTCGCTTTTTACACTTGCGCTTCTCTCACCTCCACTGGCCTCGCCACCAACACGACCGTGACTTCGTTGGGAAGCAATGCTTTTTCCGGCTGCACCTCCCTCACCTCCACCGGCCTTGAAGCCAACTCGGCTGTGACCTCTATGGGGGGCAGTGCTTTCGCCAATTGCACCTCCCTCACCTCCACCGGCCTCGCCACCAACTCGGCTGTGACCTCGGTGGGTTTTGCCGTTTTTTGCTACGATACCTCCCTCACCTCCACCGGCCTCGCCACCAATTCGAGTGTAATCTCGTTGGAACATGGTTGCTTTGGCGGCTGCACCTCCCTCACCTCCACCGGCCTCGCCACCAACTCGGCTGTGACCTCGATGGAAGATGATTGCTTTGGCGGCTGCACCTCCCTCGCTTCTACCGGCCTTGAAACCAATTCGACTTTGACTTCGTTGGGAGATAGCACTTTCGTCAATTGCACCTCCCTCACCTCCACCGGCCTCGCCACCAACTCGGCTGTGAACTCAGTGGGGGCTTCTTGCTTCTCCGGTTGCACTGCCCTGTCGGGCGACCTTGTTTTGGGGAGCCACATCTCTTCGATTGGTAATATGGCTTTCGACGGTGCAGGTTATTCGGCGGTATATTTGCTTGCGCCGAATCCCGCTTCTGTTTCTATTGCAAGTGCCGTTTTCCAGTTTGATGGGTTGGCTGACCCTTCCCCTCTCTATGTTCCCGCTTCATGGGATGGCACAGGGTCCTTCACTACCGGGTATTATACGTACAGTGCCGCAAACGGCTCTCTTGTCATAATGTACGCGCCGAAAATATCAGAAGCTACTGCCTCGCGCATATCGGCGCAAGATGCCTCGGTGTCGTTTAGGTCATCTGCTGCGGGTGCTGTCCATATTTCTGACAATTCGGGTGCTTCGGTATGGACAGGGCCTGTCTCGGCGAATACGCCTATGACCGCTTCTCTTTCTGGAATTGAATCCTCTGCTGCTTCCTTTGGGGTGGAGGTAGCTGCTGTCTATCCGTCATCAGCAGTTCCCACTTGGTACAACTCCTCAAGTGTCTCAGCTGTTGTCGACGTGCCCGCTTTTACTTATGCCATCACTTTCGACGGCAATGGGAGCAGTTCGGGCTTGATGGCGGATCAGGCGATGCTTTGGGGCGCCTCGGAGAACCTAGGGGCGAACGGCTATGAGAAAAACGGTTTTGAATTCGCCGGGTGGAATACGGCAGCAGACGGCTCGGGTGCTTCCTACGCAGACGGGCAAAGCATATCTAATCTCGCGAAAACTGACAAGGTCGTCTTGTACGCCCAGTGGAGGGGGACTGGCGTTAATGCGTCTTCGATATCTGCTGTCGGTGGTAGCGTGAATGCGCAGGATGATTCTGCCGGCATCATTCAGAATGCATCTCCGGTGGCGATGACTGGCGATGCAATGCAGGGCGTTCTGGGTTTCTTTGCACTGCTTTCAGCGGGATCGTTTCTGATTCTTGTGTGCTTCGGATTTTATCGCAGGTATCGCGATAATATTTAGCTTGCAGATTCGAGCAATATAAGTGCCGCTCGACGCTTTGGAGCTGCCTTGCTGCGGCGCGCACGATGACAGCGCGAGCAGTGCAGCCAGCCCATCTCTGGGTTTGATACATTGTTGACTGATCAGCTGACTGGCACGTGTTTGTTGGCATTTTTTCGAAAGTACGCGAAGGCGCCTTGCTGTTTCGCTGGGTGGTGACGAATTCATTGTGCTGATGCCGCATGCAGCCGCTCATCAGGTTCTGGTTGTAGCTGAACGGGGAAGGGCGGGAGGTCGATTTGCGAGGTCCCTGTGTTGGTCTGCCGTTGACGGTCGGCTTCGGGATGTCTCTCTATCAACTAGGCGAAGACATCATCGAAGGGTGAATCGAGCGAGCGGACAGAGCCATGTACCGTGCTAAGCGGGCGGGTGGTGGCACCACGCGAGGTTGAAGGTCGGACGTTGCCCTGTGTTTATCCGTATCCGCGATGCGTGTAAAACCGCAAGCCGCCCGTGTAGGGACCTCCGAATGTTCGAGCGCTCCCAAACCTGTTTCATCTGCTATACTGCGCCGCGAGAGGTATGAAAATGAGGTTCGGGATAAGGAGATGCGCAATGGGAAGCGCTGTTCACCAAGGTAAAAGCGCTAGCCGCCCAGTCGTTGGAGGGGATATTCCCATTACCCCGCTGTTCATGCTCCTGTTCGGTGTGTTCACCTCGCTGTATGGCGTGCTGTTAGTTCCCATTTCGATGGGACTTTTGCCGTATGACAGCGTCAGCGCAGACTCGCTGCTACTTATCGTGTTTGCCATTATGATCGCGTTCTTCGGGGTAACGCCCGTCGGTACGTTCGTACACTCGTGGTTTTTGTTTGCGGTGGGTATGTTGCTTTCGATACTTGCCTCGCTTTCGTTTTTGGCTCCCGATACGTTCGGGACGGCTTCGTCCATGGTGTTCGGCGTCATCCTCTTGGCTATGGGCTTCGTGCGTATGCCGTTGTTCTTGGCCAAACGGGCGCAGGAATTCGCGCAGCTGCCTTCGTCGTATGTCGTTTTGTTCTACCTCATGCATGTGCTGTGCGTGCTGCTGGGATTGAACGAGCTGCTTCCGAATATGCTGCCGCAGGTTGTTTCGACTGCCTCGCTCATTCTGCTCGGCACGGTTCAACTTGCTTTAGGTTTTCTCTCCTTCCGTATAGAGCGGGAGAACCCGGGAAGCGTCCCTTCTGCCACGAAGTTCGGCAAGGAAGCCGAAGGAAACACCCCCGAGAATGTGTCGTTGAAGAACATGCTGTCGCTGCTGCTCGCTTCGATTATGATCCTGACTGCGGTGATATCGCTTCTGGGTGCCTTCCGCATCCTGCACGTGGGAACCGAAGGCACGAATGCCCTCTTCCTGTTCGTTACGGCTATGCAGCTTATGCTTTCCGGCGATACGCCAGTGGGGTCGTTCGGCCCTTCCAAAACGCTTGTCATCTTGGGCGTCGTTACGGCGGCCCTCGCCATGGCGGCCTCGATTGTCCCCGGGGTGTTGGATGGCGCGCTGGGCACGGTTATGGGCGTGGCCAACCTGCTTTCGGCCGTGTTCGGCTGCTACCACATGGCCAAGTTGGTCCGGGATACAGCCGGACATCGCTCCCGCGCGGTTACCGGCAGCATCATCACGGGCACGGCGTTGTATATCCTTCTGTTTGTCTTTGCCGCCAATATGCTGGTGCCGGGCTTGGTTCCCGGTTTGCTGATGCTGCTTGTGCTCCTGTTGAGCGGCATTATGATGATCGGCGTCGTTGTTTTGACCCGGAAAGCGTAAAAGGGTTGTTCGCAAAGAGTTGCGGCTTTATGATTGATGAAGCCTATACGCTCCTTGTTTAGCCATTGCATGGAAGTTGCTGTTCATTTCCCAATGAAAAGCACGCCTGCCCCTGCTCTTGCTAGAATTTGCGGACTAGGGAAATACAACGTGCCGAACGGCGTGCGGGTTTGAGAGGCAGCATGAAAAAGGATCTCGATGCTATCGTCGCATATGCAGAGGAATGCATAAAGGTGCATCCTGATGGGATTTTCTGCATCAACCACCGTGGCGTCATCTTATTCTCGAATGAAAGTTTCGCGAAGATGGTTGGCACGACGGTTGAAAAGCTTGTGGGCTCCAGCGTCTTTCGGTTGTTCCCGTCGGTTAATCCTTTCGATGTCTCGTTCGCGGAACGTGTGGGCCGTGGCGGATTGAATAGGGCGGAAGTGCCCCTTGCCCGCGCCGATGGTACGAAAACACCCGTTGGCGTTACTATTTCTTCTGTGCGGGAACATAACAGTCGGCACCATGTCGCTTTTTGCTTTGTGCGTAATCTGGGCGAATTCGAGCGGATGGCGCACGAGCTTGAGGAAGAAGTTGCGAAACGGAAGGAGGCTCAGCGCGAATTGGAAGAGACAAACGAGAGATTGCGGGCGCTTTTGATGGCCGATGAACTAACAGGGGCCGCGTCGCGTCGCTTTTTCATCGATGAAGCGGAGCGCCTTTTGGCCGTTGCAAGCGATTCTGATGAAAAGATATCCTTAGCTATTTTGGACGTCGATTTATTCAAGCAGATCAATGACCGATACGGTCACTTGGCTGGCGACCAGGCTTTGCAGAGAATCGTCGCAGTGATAAAGGCCAACATGCGTCGCACCGACCTGATTGCACGATGGGGTGGCGATGAGTTCGTCATCCTGCTGTCCGGCACACCGCTCGAGGGCGCGCAGGCTCTGGCTGCCCGCATGCGCAAAACCATCGAAGGAACCGATTTCCAAGATGGCTTTTCGGTTACGCTGAGCATCGGCGTTGCCGAAAACCGCCAAGGCGACGGGGTGGATTCCCTTATCGCCCGGGCTGATGAAGCACTGTATAAAGCGAAGCGCGGTGGCCGCAACCGCTTCGAGCTTGTAGATGATGATGAAAAGAAAGACCAGATAACTGGCACTAAAGACAAGCGCACGAATTATTGAGGTAGCGGTCTTGTAGGACTGTGGAGTATCATTCCTTCGTTGTACGGACTTTCTCTCGCTGCGCGCATGCACGGTTACCGAAGAAGTAAGGGGATACCGGATGGACGGACTAGTCGGCGGATCCGCTGGTGTCATTCGACACACTTTGCTTTTCTCGAACGCCCAAGCGCTGCTCTGGCGTAACCCTCGCAGCCGCCTTGTTTTCGGCTGGTTGAAGGTTCATGGTCCTGACGAGTATATCGAAGAAAACCTTTTGTTGTCCTCGGCTGACGAGGAATTCATCGAGGCATGCCAATCGGCCCTAAGCGACCTGCTAGGTCATGATGCGCTCTCTGACCGTTTGTGGGCAGGCAACATAGGCTTTTTCGTAGATGCGGACGGGTTTGACCCGTCCGCCTTGTTAAAAGGGCTTGAAAAAGCTCTTGTGCGCGTTTCTGAACAACGGGCGCTGCCGGGGAAAGGATATGGGCGCTTGAACATAGGGCTATGCGGTACTGAGCACTTTGAGACGATAGACGAACGTCTTCTTGCTTTTGCCGGGCTTGCGATGTTCTCCGCGCCTGCTACGGGCGGCAGCTCGTTTCACTGGTACGATGAATCCCTCTTCAAAAGCGCTGATTCCCGACGCATGATGGCAGAATGCATTTTTCATGCCATCCACCAGAAGCAGCTTTCCGTGCGGCTCCAACCGGTATGCGAAAGCACGACGGGCAGGATCGTTGCTGCAGAGGCTCTGGTTCGGTGGACATATCCGGAGTTTGGTGAAATGTCTCCCGCCTTGTTTCTTCCTATAGCGGAAAAGCTGGGAATGATGGGGCAGATTGATTTATTCGTCTTGGAAGAAGTGTGCCTTTTCCAGACCGGCCGTATTCGCATGAACGCCCCTTTTGTCCCCATCGCCGTCAATCTTGCCCGCAGCGATCTGATGTTTGATCCCGATTTTGCGTCTCGGGCTATAGGGCTTGTTGAAAAGTACGGACTCGACCATTCGTCGGTGCAGTTCGAATTGCTGGAAGGATCCTTATCGTCTCGCGATGGTCAAGGGCATCTGGTTGCAGTGGCATCTCAGATATCCCTGCTGCGTGAGAGCGGTTTCAAGATATCGATCGACGATTACGGGGCAGGTGCCAGCAATATAGAAACGCTGTGTTCGGTGCCCTTCGATGTGTTGAAGTTGGACAAGAGCCTGATCGACCGGTGCCATGACGTCACGGTTGCTTGCTTGCTGCGCCATATTTCTCTATGCATGGATGAACTGGGAAAAGATGTCGTCGCCGAAGGTGTCGAAACGTTCGACCAGCTTGTTCGGCTTTCGGTCATGGGCTATTCTTTCATGCAAGGTTATCTGTTTTCAAAACCCCTGCTCACGGTCGATTTCGCCAATCTGCTCGATGCAGGCGGCATCGATATTTCGGGGTTGGCGGCTAGGGCATAGCCCAAACGAATGGTTCGCTGGGCACAAGACGGTCGGAGGAATCTCCGGCAAAGCTCCCGATATCGTTTGAGAGCGGAAGCCGCATAACCGGCGTGCCTTCTGCAAACGATAGCGTCGATGCATCGATCCATGTCAGATACGGACTCATCGTCGATTCGAAGTAATAGGTCAGATCCGTATGGTCGATAACCGTCCGCCAGAGCGTGGGCGAAGTGTCGGCATGGGGTCGGCTCAGATCAATGAACGGCTGGGCTACGTTGCGGGCTACGCTGATAGCGCCGGCGATGGCCTCCAAAGCGGAATTCGGTGTGCGCAGATGCTGCATGTAGTAGGCGGCCCTGACAAAACGGTCGGCCGCATCCGATGTGCCGGGCAAATCGGCGGTGCCGCCAAAGCCCTTGTACTGCTTCAGGTTCTCGATTTGCTTTTCGAACACTGGGGAATTCGTCATTACCCGGTAGGCGCGATCGTGGAATATGTTCAAGGTTCCTTCGACGTATTCGAATACCGCGATATCTCCCGTTGAATCTTCGAGTTGCAGATGTGCCGTGGCGGCATATTCGGCACCGCTGAACGGCACCGTGACAACTTGGAAGGGGCTTTCATGCGCATACTGCACCGATTCCGCGACGGTAGCAAAATTATCGAGGAAGAATTGGCCCCACAGGCTTATGCAGAGTCCCGGAAGCGCGCTATCCCGCTGTCCGTAATCGGCTTCATCTAGCCAGAGCATATGCATGCCCAAACCAGCTTCGTTCACGCCATCTGCAGTGGCGATGTCGTAAACGCTTGCCGCGATGCTGCCATAGCGGGAAGTCCAACGCAATGGATTCCCGTCGCTTTCGGGCAATCCTGCTCTTTGCATGCCACGGGGGAATACCCACACATCGGTGGCCATGTTCTCGAACCAATCCATGTTTCGTGCGGAAACATCGGCGATTCCGTTATCGGCCCAGACGACGATCGTGCACATGCCAGCCTCGTTTCAATGGGGGATGCTGCATCTGACAGCGTGTACTATAGCAGAACCGCAATCGGGAAAGAAGCGATGCGGAATCAGGCGGCCTTACCGTTCGTCTTCGATCAAGCTCATAAGCTCCTGCTTGCTGTGAACCCCCGTTTTCGCGTAGATGCGCTTCGTATGGGTCCATGCGGTATTTTCGGATATCACCAAGGTTTCGGCGATATAGCGAATCGAGCGCCCCCGGGAAAGGTATTCCAGTATCTCGCGCTCGCGTTTGGTTAGGTCGAAGCGCTCCGCGAATGCGGCGGTTCGGTCGACCTTCGTGTTTTTGGCAGTGTTCTGGTCCGTTGCGCCTTCTGGGGTTTCTACCTTCCTGTCCCGCTTCAGCAGCAGCATGAGCACGAGGATAAGGGGGTATATGGCAACGAAGGCCAACAGGGTGAGAAGAGAGAAGCCGAAGCTTGCGCTAAGGGCTTGCAACCCCAGGCCTATGCCCAATCCTGCAAGCAGGAAGCTGCTCGATCCGATCATATATACGCACGCTAGGAAATAGCTCGATAGCCTCAGGCGCCGTCCTTCTCTTACCAGGAAGAAGAAGAACACCATCCCGCAAATCTCGTAGCAGATGATAGCTATGGTGCCGGTGGGTGCGCCCGGGGCTTCTCCCAAAAACGGCATCAGGGACAGGATGGCAATGAGCGCAGGAAATAGGATCTTGAAAATGGTGCTGGGGTTTACCTGTTGCCCCATCAAGAACACGATGACCAGAAAGGTCATGACGGCCACGATGCGTGCAGACCACATAGGCACGGTGGCGATCATCGATTCGGATGCCGAGCCTAGGACGGACGTGTGCATAAGTCCGACGACACCTGTCAGCACGAAGAAGCAGACGGCTATGGCGATGAACGAAAAGCGTTCATCAGGCGGTATGGCAAGCGTGGAATAGCGGTCGGCCATAACCGTATCGCGCATGGTGCGCACCACCAAGCTGGATGTTAGTAGGAATATGAGCGAGAGAAGGGCATCCGGCATGGTCGGCAGAAAAGCGAACAGACAGGAGAGGATGGCGTACATGATGTACCCTACGACTATCTGCTTCAGCACATCTGAGGCGCTGCTCTGCGCAATGAATATCTCCAGCCACGCAGCACAGAAGATCATGAAAGCGAATCCGCACAGTACCGCGCTTGCCAGATAGATGGTTTCTTCGACAGCAGGCGGCCAGAACGGGTACTCGTTCAGCACCAAACCGACGGCGACGGCTGCGATTGCGGGCCATTGGGGAATTGGGCGGTTCGCAAACCGTCCTGCATGAATTGCTGCCAGAAGGAACAAGGCGGCAAGGCAGAAGCTGAGGTTCACTGCGAACACGAAGCCCAAATCGGACACGAATCCCGTGGAGACATCGACCGAGCCCATACCGGTATTGTAAAGATATGTAGCAGCAGAACGGTAGAGGCAGAATCCGATGCCCCCGAGTGCGATTGTTTTGGGTTTCCCCTCCATAGGCAACCTCCCATCGAGTGTCTCACTATACATCGCTCAAAGAGATTTCACCAAATTGCCGTACGAGAATGAAACTTATTAAGTTCAAATCTCCGAATATCACCGAAAACTGTGTACGGATTTAGGCAAGAGCACTTGTTATCGGCGATTACGCGCGAGGGCTTCCCGCGCATCATCAGTCTATCGTCGAGGGTCCGGGCGACCACAGATATTCGGGGCCCGCAAGGAACGGGAGAAAGGTAGAAACCCCATGGAGATGAACCGCAGGAATTTCCTCAAAGGAGGATTGGCTATAGGTTCTTTGGCTGCGTTGGGCGGCTTGGGAGCATGTGCTCCGACGAAGGATAAGAAAGATGACAGCAAATCTTCGAACGGCACCCCCATACCGTCCAGCTTCACTGATGGAAAATGGATTGGCCGTGCGATGGGCCATCGCGACTATCTGACGGTAGAGGTTGATGTCAAGGATGGCGACATTGCCAAGATCGGCATGCTTCGATGCGACGAGACCATCGGCGTTGGCACGGTGGCTGCTCCCATAATGGCAAAACGCATCATGGATACGAAGAACATCGATGTCGATACCGTCAGCGGTGCGACGCATACGTCTATCGCCGTGCGCCAGGCTGTTTCCGAAGCCATTAAGCTGGCTGGCGGAAACCCGCTGGATTATTCCAAGGGTACAGCTGCCGTCTCCACGACGGGTACCGCCCATACCGAAAACGTGGATGCTGTAGTTGTGGGTGCCGGTACTGCCGGCCTTGTTGCCGCCTGCCGCTTGTTGGAAGCTGGCAAGAAGGTAACCGTGTTGGAGAAGCTGGATATCGCCGGCGGTTCGGGCAGCATGACGTATTCGGGTATCATCGCTGTCGGGTCCGACATGCAGAAGAACTACGCCCTGGGTCGTTTTTCGAAGACAGCCGACTACAGCATGGATGCCAAGATTCAGGCGACGAAATCCTACACTACGGCAGCCAACAACCGCTTCAACGGTGACATTCCCTACCAGACCGCGCTATACGGCAATTCGGCCTCTCTGGTGAACTGGATGCAGAAATCCGGAGTCGGCTTCTGCACGATGGGTGTGGAATACGGCACGACGCCGGTGCTTGCCCCGGGTATGTATATGGGTGGCGCGGGCTATGCTATGCAGTTTATGGCCGATCGTGTCACTGCGTTGGGCGGCGAGCTGAACTACGCCACCAAGCTGACTGAGCTGATCATCGCTGCCGATGGCCGCGTTACCGGCGTCAAGGCCGAAGGCAAAGACGGTAGCACGTGGACCATCAACGCCAAGGCAGTCTGCATGACGACCGGCGGTTTTGCGGCAAACAAGGATATGGTGAAGCAGTATTACCCCGATCTGGCCGATTTCACCTTCAACTGCTGTCCCGGGTCCACCGGCGAAGGTTTGCAGATGGCGCAGAAAGCCGGTGCAGCTATCGAGTGCATGGGTCGCCAGCTGGGCGCGTTCAACGCCACCACGTCCGATGCGGCGGGCAGCCGTTTCGAAATCGCGTTCTTGTATATGTTCGCGCCGGGCGTCATGGTCAATGCCTATGGCGACGAATTCGGTCAAGGTTCTTTGAGCCATGCTGCGATGGCTAAGGCGATTCAAGACAAGTCGAATGGGGATCGCTTCTTCCACGTGACCGACCATGCCGGTGCCTTGAGCCTGGAAAAGTTCGACACCTGGGGCGGATGCACTGACTACGACGCTCTGTTCAGCCGCGGTGACATCGTGAAATACGATAGCGTCGAAGCAGCAGCCAGCGCACTGAACCTGCCCGACCTGCGTGCCACGGTTGACGCCCACAACCAGCATGCGCTTGATGGGAGCAAAGACGACTTCGGTCGTGCCTGCACCTTCATCAATGAAAACGAGGGCATCTGGGTGGTAAGCTGCATGCCGACGTTCTATGTGACCACGGGTGGTATTGCCATCGATACGACGTGCCATGTTTTGAAAGATGGTGGAGCAAATATCCCCGGCCTCTATGCTGCAGGCGATATCTGCGGATCAATCGAGGAAAAAGACGGCAATGTGTACGGCTACGGATTCGATTCCGCACTGACATACGGCTATATCATGGCCGATACCGTTGCAGCTGAAGTATAAGCGCCATTGAGAGTGAAGCAACTCTTTTAGCAAAGGGCTCCTGTCGCGCCGACCGGGGGATTCTCGGTCGGCGCGATTGCTAGAAGGGTCTCTATCTACTTTTTCAAATCGACAGCGGCGGTATTTCCGGCCAGTACGCCCGAAGCCAATGATAATCCGTTGCATGATCCGCCCTGATAGTAGGGCACGCTCCAGAAATCTCCATCGACGCCTCCGACGTATAGTCCGTCCACGGTCTTATTCGTAGAGTCGAGTGCGCGGCAGAAGCCGTCTGTCTTGATGCCACCCAAGGTTACCCATGCGCCGGGATTGTATTCGAAGACATAGAATGGGCCTTTTTCAATGGCGTGCATATAGTCTGCGGGAAGGAAGAAGTCGTCGTCGATGCCTTGCGAGCAGGATTGGTTGTACTTCTTCACCGTTGCGGCCAAATCGGGCAGGTTAAAAGCTTTCGCTAGCTCGTCGATGCTGCTTGCCTTTGCGGCCCATCCTTGGGATACGGCTTCGTCGACGCTCTTGTCGAAGTCGCTCAGCGTGACACCCTGGAAGCCCATGAGCAAGGCCGCTCCCATGTTGGCCTTCGTGCCGGCCGTCAGGAAGTCGAAGACGGGCTTGCTCTTCACGGTATCGAGATATGCTTGGTCGATAACGGTGTAATACGTTGAATCGCGCAGCATGGGCTCGCCGCTGTACATGGTTTGCTCGGCCATCTGCTTCTCGTTCATGAAACGGTTGCCCTGTGCATCAACGAGCACATTGCCAAAAAGCGGTAGATAGAAGCAGGGGTTGGTGCCACGACCGGGAGCCCAGGAATACATAGGCGATGCCTTGAAGTTCGCTGCGCCCATCTCATTGCAGGAAATCGAGAAATTCTTCCCAATCTGAGCACCGGCGGTTTGGCACATCTTGATGCCGCCGCCGTCATTTTGACCCATTCCCTGATTGACGATGACTGCGCCCGAAAAGTGCTCTTTGATCATGTCGGGGTTGGAAAGAAACCCGCCTGTGCAGACGATGACTGCTTGGGCTTCTATCTGGGTGATGGTGCCGTTGTCATTGCAGATAAGGCCCGTCACATGTCCGTCGGTATCTTTCGTCAGCTCGGAAGCCTTGCAGCTGAACAGGGTGGTCAGATTGGAACGTTTGCTGCACATATCACGGAAGTTGTCGGCGCGCGGCGTTCCCTCTTCGAGGTAGACATGGCCTCCGCGGTTGAGCATAGGAGAGTTTTCGTCGCTGCCTGCAAATGCATACATCAGCTTCACGTTGCCGTCTATCAGGTAGTTGGCTGCTTGGGCGCTCGACCTGATGATATTGCGTACTGCTTTGCCGTTGCACTGGTAGTGCGTACCGGGTTCGATCCATTCGAATGCTTCTTGCTGAGTCAGATAGTGAGGGTACTTCAGCTGCTCTTCGCTTTCGATCATCCAAGCACCGGTAGTGTGCGTATTGGTGGTTCCTTCGAAGCTTTGGGCGGAATCGATGGCGATGACCTGGGCTCCCTTGTCGGCAGCAGCCAGTGCGGCCATCAGGCCCGATGCTCCTAGGCCGATAACGGCAACATCGGCTTGTTTCGTTGCCGTAGGCGTGGGTGATTCTTTCGCGCCGCCTTGGCTCTTCGAGCTTCCGCAGCTAGACAACGCTCCTGCTGCGGCGATGCCGAAGGCTCCTGCGACACCGCCTTTGATAAACGAGCGTCGGCTGATGTCAAATGTGCTCATAGTATTTCTCCTTGATCGTTGGGAACCGGCCCCTTACCGGTACTTATGACGATAGGTTCTCTGCCTGCTGTAGAGTCAAGCTTGTTTCATCAGGCAAAAGAGCAGGAGAAGTGTACTTAGGGGCCCTGCAACCTTGCAGTAGCTGCAAGGTCAGGCGTGGTCGACTGGCACCCAGAGCTCGTCGTACCGGCGGGATGTATCGCCGTATTGAGTAATAAGACGATGCGTGAACGGGCGACCGTTGCAGATCAGGTCGTGTTGTTCTAGATAAGAAAGGACGGGTGCGAACCGCTCTGTGGGAATCGTAAAATCCTCGTTGATTTCTATCTGGGTGTAAACGGATTTGCGGGAAGGGAGGAATATCGTGCGTGGGGTGCCTGCAGCGATTTCGGTGAATTTGCGGGCGATGCCATAGCCGATGCTCGGTCGAATGCATCCAGATAGCTTCGATGCGACAGCAAGGTCATCCGACGCGAGCAACAAGCTGGAATCGGCGAAGGGAATGACGAAGCCGGATTCTTCGCTGGGGATTTTAGCGATAAGATCGTCACGTTCTCCGGGAATCCAGAGCGGTTCCCAATAGAAAGCCGGCGATTCGGCCAAGGCGACAGAGGTGTTGCCCGAAGCGGCTTCCTCTAAGGCCGTGATGCGCTGCCTGATGAACCCTTCGAGATTTTCCTTGCGGATGATTTCGCGATGCAGACGCTGCTGGCATGCCTGCAGGTGCTCGATTGTTTCTTGCTCTGTCTGCGATGAGAGCATGGCAACGACTTCGTCGGTGCCGTATCCGCATTCGCGATAATTCTTGCAATCCAGCAGCCTAGCGACATCCTCAAGGCCGAACGATCGATAGGTTCCATCCCTGCCGTATGTCGGGCTGATGATATTGCGCTCTTCGTAATACCGGATTCCGCTTGCTGAAAAACCAGTCAATTTCGAGACCGTTCCGATTTTCAATTTCATGAAATTCCCCTTCGCCCCCGCGCGTTGGGTCTCATTATCTCCGACTGGCGGGCGGTGCGGGGACTTCAGTCGTTTTCGGGTCGATTCTGCCTGTGTCAACGGTTCGCAACCGAAAATTGCGTAGAATCCTGGCTATTGCAAAGAGGAAATGCTGGAGGCAACTGCGCCGCAACTCCAGAATCGATGATGAAGAACTTACCAGTAAGGAGCATCATCGATGGAAGCAGAAATGGAAACAGGAATGAATCAGCAGGGGCAAGGTGTGGGTGGCCGTGCGGTACCGCAGCGATGGTTGGCTGTGGTCGCCACTGTGTGGACGGGTTTCGCCTTCACCATATTCACCAGTATGGCAGCCAACTATTCGGCGGTGTGGTACGTTACCCAATCGACGGAAAGCGCCATGGCTCTGTCGCTAGTGTATGTATGCGCCTTCCTGCCGCAGGGATTGCTTTCGCCGGTTGGCGGCATGGCGGCTGATCGGTTCAATCGCAAGACCATCATCATTATCGCGGATGCGTTCGTGGCCCTGGTTGCTCTATCGGCGGGCATTCTTATAGAATTCAACAGCCTGTCATTCGGTTTGATCTTGGCCGTTGTTTCGCTATGCAGCGTCGCGCAGGCTTTCCGCACGCCGGCCTTCAATGCTGCCATGCCGTTGATCGTTCCCGAAAAGTACTTGCTGAAGATCAACACGCTCGATAATATTCTTTCGAGTGTGGCCATGATCTGCGCTCCTGCTTTGGGTATTTTCCTCTATACCGGGTTGGGCTTCCAATCGGTGATGTTCTTGAATGCTGCTGGCGCCGCCGCTGCTGCGCTCACCATACTGTGCGCTCGCATTCCTACTGTGGTGTCCGAGCATGCGGCAAGCCAAGGCGCTGCGGCCAATATGAAGGAAGGCCTGAATGCCCTGATTGCAAACAAGGGCCTGCTCCTGCTGGTGCTTGGCATTACGGTGGGTATGATGGCGTATGCGCCTATCGATTCGATGCTCCCCTTGATCGTATCGACCCAGTTTGCCGGCGATGGATATATGGCCTCTTTGGTGGCTGGCGTGTTCGGTGCAGGTATGCTGATCGGTTCGGTAGCCCTTATGGTGGGCAACGGCAAGCATCATCTGGTGGCCATCATCGTTTCGGCATCGCTGGTCGTGGGGGCCGCTACGTTTGTAGCGGGGTCGCTGCCTTCGGGCATGTTCGCGATGTTTGTGGCGATGATCGGCGTGATGGCTGCGGCATGCGCCGGTTTCAACGGTCCGATGATGACGCTGATCCAAAGGCATGTCGACGAAGACAAACTCGGCCGTGTCATGGGATTGTTCATGATGTGCATGGGTCTGGGCGTGCCTTTGGGTACGGCGTTGGGCGGTGCATTGGCCGAACATGTCGGGGTGACGACGTTCTTCATGATTGATGGATTGATTGTTCTTATCCTCGGTGTCGCGCTGGCGCTTCCGAAATGTGTACGTGCGCTGGATAAGGATTAAAGGCAGAAGAAGCTGATGGCTGGTTGCGGGGTTGCTAGGATGCGGAATTGACCGAGTCGATTATCTCCTGTTTCGAATGCACGTCGAGAAGCATGTAGATGCGCTTCAAGTGCGTGCGCACGGTATTTTCTGAAATGAACAGCTTTTTTGCGATGGACGGTACGTCATATCCATGGACCAGCAGTTCGAGTACCTCTTCCTGGCGTTCCGAAAAACCATGCGCCTCAGCTAGGTTCTTTGCTCGGATGCTGAGAAAGTCAACATCATGGGAGGGATTCGAGCTCCTCGGATCTGCAGTATCGTGATCGGCGGATTGTTTTCTCAGTACGAAGAACATGACAAGCGAGCATGCATACAGAAGAAGAAATATGATGGCCATGAACTGGGTTGCCTGCAAAGTCGCCGTCTTCATGGCTATCGATATGATGATGCTGCCCACGCCTTCGGCCAGATAGAGCGAGCCTGCAAGCAATCCGTACACTTCGTCCAGACTCAAGCTCGTTTTTTCTGAAAGCGACATGCTTTGCATGGGGACGACCATGGAAAAGACGACGAAGGCAATGCTGCTTGCGGTCGAAAGGATGATATGGGAGCTTGTCGGGGCGATGGTGAAAAGCAAGAAGATGGTTGCCAAGATGGGAAATACCACGGCATAGGCGGTAGTGAGCGTTATTTCTCGCGCGGCCGCTAACCAGCACATGGCCAAGATGATACTTGCCACCATGTTTTCGGAATGAATGATGAGGGCCTGGGTGTCGAACGAGGGCAGGGGGTCACTCCCGGTCATGCCGGATATGCCCGACACTACGGCGGCAACTGTGCCGATCATCGTGACGCATAAAATAGGCTTCGCCAACATGCGCACTGATCCGCGGGAGGCCTCGGGGTTTTCGGGTAAAGCTGCATCGAGTGCAGGAAATGCGCTGCGTGCGGCATAAATCAGAAGAATCGTGGCAAATGCCATGACGAACACCACGAACAGTATGCCCGAGGAAGGGACTGACAGATAAAGCAGAAACGGGATAAACGAGCAGGCAGACCCGAGCACCAGAACCCATTTTGCGCGATGCAATCCAAGACGCGAAAAAAGCCTGATCCAGCAAATGAAGAGAAACGTGGTTCCTGTGCCCATGCAGATTCCCGACGCGATGGATAGATATTGATTGGGAGCGAGCACTTCCCCCAATAGAAGAATCAACCCTGCCGAAACAAACAGGGTGGCAATGAACAGCGCATCAACCCGTACCCAGTGCGGACGGAATCGGGCGCAGACGGCTAAGGCGAAAAAGCAGGCTATGTTAGCAAGCGAAAGAGAGGTGCTCCACAGGCTTGCGGGTTCCCCACCCAACAGTCCTTGGGGAAGGAATGAAAATCCCCAGAGCGAAAACGAGTTGAGGGCCAAGAAACAAGCGTAGCCGGCAACGGCTATCGCAAAACCTCTCCTATCCCGATGCATGCGCCCTCCCTGCAACAGCTCGAGTTTTCCAGCAGACGGCTGTTTGGATCGCAATGCGACACTCGAAACGGCGCGTGGAACCGATTATCGCACAACGTCTGCCCGATCAAGGGGCGAAGATGAAAGTCTTCCATCGTCCCAGTTCAGGGTTTCACACAATACAGGTGATTCTGGAAAACACGGCATTCGTGTGAAAGCTTGATAGGACTCGGCACGCTAGCATTCTGCAAAGAAGGCGTCGAAAGAGCGCGCTAGCATTCTTCCGACGGGGAAACCGAATCAAGGAGGATTCGATTATGCAGGATATATCGCGTAGGGGATTTTTGACGGGAGCAGGTGCGGCGGCCGGTTTGGCAGCTGCTGCGGGAATGGGATTGGCCGGGTGCTCGCCTGCATCTTCCGGCTCTAAGGCGGCTTCCTCCGATGCCGCTTTGACAGCCTCGGCAGCTTCAAAGCAGAAATGGAGTTTCGAAACCGCTCCGAGCATGCCGGCCGATTCCGAAATCAAGCAGACCTACCAGGCAGATGTAGTTGTTGTCGGATCGGGCGTTTCGGGTATGTGCTGCGCCGTTTCCGCCGCAGAATCGGGCTGCGACACCATTGTTGTTTCCGCTGGAACGAAAGCTGTCGGGCGGGGTGGATCCAACCAAGCTATCGGATCGAAGTACCAGAAGCAGATGGGCATCGAGGACAGCGTCGAAGCTCGCCGCGAGCAGACGATGATCGAGCAGATCGCTGCTACGATGTTCTGCGATAAGCGCAAGTGGGCTCGCTGGGAAAACAACTCGGGAGCTTTTATGGACTGGATGGTCGATAAGATGACGGCCAAAGGGCTCAAGGTGTCTTTGGAGCCTGCGTACATCGATCCCGACGGTGTTCTTTCGAGCCCGGCAGCCTCGCACAACTTCTGGAACGATGCGCAGCCTTTGGGTGTGTTCTACGGCGCTCCCCTGATTGCGCAGGCGTATGCGGACACGTTTACAAACAATCTGGGCGGCAAGATGTACTTTCAGCATAACGCATATTGCCTGGTGCGCGACGATAACAACAAGGGGCGTGTTTCTGCTCTTATCGCCAAGAACGCCGATGGCGACTACGTGAAATTCGAAGCTAAGAAGGCGGTTGTCCTTGCCACCGGCGATTTTTCGAAAAACGAAGATATGATGGCCCGGTACTGCCCTTATGTCTATGGGAAGATGAAAGACAAGTTGATGTTCGGCACGCCCGATTACGACGTGGAGATGAACTACAGCGGCTTGATGGACGGCCGGGGGCAGCAGATGGGCTTGTGGGTCGGTGCTGCTTGGCAAAGGACGTTCCCGAATCCTTGCGCCATTAACGGTGGTGCATCGGGCCCGGCCCATTGCGTGGTCGATAATTTCTGGGGCATCAACCTTGCGGTTGACGGCAAGCGCTTCATGAACGAGAATACGAATTTCGCGTATGCGGCCTATGCAAAACTGCAGCTTCCAAGCCAGACGGTGTATGCAGTTTGGGATACGGCTTATGCCAGCACGCAGGATGAATGGGAAACGTTGGGCTGCACTATCGGCGAAGTAAATGGGATTCCGAAATCGACACCCGATATGCTGGTTGCTTCTTGGGATAAAATGGTCGAATCTGGGAGCTATGTAAAGGCCGATACTCTTGACGGTTTGTTGGCGAAGTTGGATGGCCTCGATGTCGACCAGGCGAAGAAGACCATTGCCACCTACAATGGATATGCAGAAAAGGGATTGGACGAAGATTTCCATGTGAACCCCAAACTGCTCTACCCCATCAAAAAAGGACCTTTCTATGGCAGTAAATCGGAAGGGGCTACGTTCCTGAGCACGATGGGCGGTTTGCGAACGAATGATGGCATGCAGGTGTGCGAAGAAGACGATACTCCCATCAAGGGCCTGTACAACGTGGGCTCGATGATCGGCGACTTCTACGCCAACTCCTACAACTTCGGTTTCCCGGGGCAGAACCTGGGCGGTGCCTGCGGATGCTTCCCTTGGCTGTTGGGGCGCGACTTGGGCAAGTTGTAGGGCGCAGCAAGGCACTGGGCTAGGCAAAGGCATATTCGGCAAGATGGCTCAGCCGTTCGGCTCGGGCCATCTTGCGTTTTATGCAAGCGCATTGGCTACAAGCATGCAACCGGAAAGAACCAGCAGAACGTACGTGAGCTTCATGAATGCGTCTTGGTTGATGTGCTTCTGCAACAATCCTCCGGCTATGGTCGCCAAGATGATAGGGCCTATGCCGATGAGCGCATACTGTCCTGCTTCGTAGGATATGCGGCCAGCGAAAAAGCTTTGGATGAAGATGATCAGGTTCAGCACCAACCAAAGTGCCGAGAGGGTTGCCCGAAACTTTTCTTTATCGTGCAGAACGGTAACCGCATACACTATCATCAGCGGTCCTCCCGAAACGAACATTCCCTGCATCAATCCTGCGGCAAAAACGATTGCTCCCATGAGGGGACGGGGGATAGGCGTGTTGCGGCGCCCGCGCAGGTACCATATTCCTATGGCGGCCACAACGACTCCGTAGGGTATAAGCAGCTGGTCGGCAGGGAACAGGCTGTACGCCGCCATGCCGGCCACGATGCCGGGCATGATGAACAAGATCATGGTGGCAAGCTTGCGCCATTCGATGTCTTTGCGGAACCAGATGGTCATGAATGCGCCGCTGAACAGCGACATGATGTTCAGGGCGCCTCGGGCGGTGTCGACTCCCAGCAAAATGGCCGACGGAGGCATGGCTATCACGTTGCCGGCAAAGCCGGTTATCCCCTGGATGGTATTGGCGACCACGAGGGCGAGTATGTAGAGGGCTATCGTCATGAATGGCTATTATGGCAGAAAGTCGGCGTTTATGGTGCCGGGGCCTCATTCGTCCAATAGAAAGGTGGTGCCGCAAGGCTGTCACCTGCGGCACCAAGAAAGAGTAAGCCGATTACTTGATGTACTGGGCCATATATTGGGCAGCAAGACGTCCCGACGACATCGACAATCCCGAGCAGGATCCTCCGCAATCGTAATAAGGCGTGCAGAACAAGCTGCCGTTCTCAACGCCTCCCATATACAATCCAGGAATAGGCTCGAAATTCGCTTTCAACACACGGCACTGAGCGTCTGTGCGCGGCCCGCCGAACGTGTTGAATGCACTGGGGTTGTATTCGAACACATAATAGTTCTGCGAACCATCTTCGATCTGTCGAAGAAATTCCTGCCGCTTGTAAAAGAGGGTGTCCTGCCCAGCTGCAACCATTTTGTCGTATTCGGTGACAGTGCTTGACAGGCCGGGTAGCCCTGCAGTGCTTGCCAGCTCGTTGATCGATCCCGCCTTGAAGCACCAGCCTTCATCGACGGCGGTCTTCAGGTTCTTGTCGAAATCGGCCAAGGGGGCGTTGAACATCGTGGCGGCCGATGTCCATACCGCCGGCGAGCCTATGCTCGCATAATAGCTGGTGTCCTTCATGCCGTTCAGCACGTTCTCACTGAAGATCGCATAATACCGCTGGACATGAAGAGTAGCTTCGCCGCCGCCGCTCATCGGCTCCTGGGCAAGCATGTATTCGTTCATGAACCGCTGTCCTGAAGGATCGACTACCAACCCGCCATAAAAAGCCAACTGCATGAAAGGATTCGCGTTGAAAACCGAAATAGTGCTTTTCTTGTTCATCCCATAGATGTCGTTCATGCCCAGTCCGTGGATGCGATCTTCGATGCCACCCGCTTCCAAGACCATTTTCTGGCCGTCTCCGGTGTTTTTGATGTTGCCCATGTTGACAAGCTCGACATCGCCATAGGTTTTTTTCAACATGTCGTCATTGGCCATATATCCGCCCGTGCATACAAGAACGGCTTTTGCCTCGATGTCGATGACCTTTCCGCCCTGTTCTATTTGGACGCCTGTGACTTTGTCGTCTTCCATGAGAATGTGCGTTGCCGGAGCGTCGTATACGAATTCGACACCCTTGCCCGTCAGGTAGTCCGCAACAGGTTTCCCCTTGTCTTTGGTGACGTAGCCATGCACGCAACTAAAGCCGACGTTGTAGCGGTCGCCCAACAGCATCGTTTCAACCCCCATGGTCTTCAAAATGGAGATGTTATCCGACAGCATCATCACGCAGTCTCGCACAAGCTTGGCATCGACCGTCCAGTGGGCAAATTTGATCATGTGGTTGAAGAGGTCGACTTTTGTAAACGTCTGTCCGATTGCCGCGGTTGCGTCGGTTTCAACGGCGCAGGTGCCGCTAATCTCATTGAAGTTAGAATCGGTTGCATTGCCGCTTTTGGTCACAATAGTGATGCTCTTGATGCCTGATTCGATGGCTTGGTAGGCGGCCATGCATCCTGTGGCACCCGATCCGACAATAACGATATCACTCGAGCGGGTTTCGTCTGCCTGCTTCGGGGCGCTTGATTCCGTTGAAGATGCATTCGACGATTTTCCCGAAGGCGAGCAACCTCCGAGTACGGTTGACCCGGCGATTCCTATGGCTCCCAATGCGGCTCCAGTAAGGAATTTGCGTCGGGAAATGTCCCATTCTGTCGTTTTTTCGTTCATGTCTTTCCCCTCCATTGTGATGTTCGTGGATGGGTAAAACATAAAGCGCAGTTGAATTCCTGTGAAATACCTATTTCATTGAATCTTATAAGATTTTATTATGATCGCAGATAGATCAATGAAAATCCTAGATTGTTTTTTCAAGAAAGCGACCGAACAGAGGTAATGCTGGGTTTTCGTTTGTATCCAGGCAAGCCCAGCATGTTCCCATAACGGCATAGTGGCCGGGTATTTGCCGGAAAACACATGTATCCGAAACGGCAACTTCTTCCGGCATTGCTTGCAGTCCTGCTCCCATAAGCATCATCAACCATCCTATCCCTTGATCTTCGGCGTAGAGGAGCGGAGTTGCGGAATGCTCTTTGAGGTATGGGTAGGTTTCATACAATGTTGTTTCACCGACATTTTTAGCGATGATGTGCGGGTATCGGCATAGATCTTCAACGGTGGGGTTGTCCTTGCTTGCAAGGGGATGGGTTTTGGACATGCCGATTACTATTCGCGATGTTCGGCAGGCGATTTTCTTGATATTCGGAATAGGTTCCACCATTGAAGATGCGGCTGGAAGGATATCGTATTCGTTTTGTTCGAGTTGGGTTTCGATTTCGGCTGATCGTGCACGCTTCAACTCGATTGTGATCTGCGGGTATAAGAATCTGAAGCTATTGAGAATTTCCAGCAGGCCTGCTTGGCTCGAGCTTGCGACTCCGATACGGAGCAAGCCGGTCGTTCCCTGCGACACGGCTTCTGCATGTTTTTGGGCCCTGTCAAGCAATCTTATAATGTTGGAAGCTTCGCGATAATATGCTGCGCCTGCCTCTGTGGGTTGCGTTCCTTTGCTGGTGCGAACGAGAAGTTCGAACCCGAGTTCTTGCTCGAGGGCTCTTATTTGCTGGCTTATGGCCGGTTGTGCGACGTGGCATTTTTCGGCGGCAGCGGTAAAACTCGCATTATCGACGACGGAGCAAAAGTATTTCAGTTGGCTTATTCTCATGGGCGGTTCTTTCGCTTGGTTTGACCAAATGCCAGGTATCGTTTGCGGCGTGCTATAGGGCTTTCGAAAGGTCGATATCCATATCGACTGGCGTGCTGACGCCCGCAACGGTTTCGTTGTTGGCGTATTGCCAGATGGAAAAGTCGAACTGCGCCGTAGGCAGCTGATCGTAGGCCGCATACCAGACGGTGCCGGAAGTAAGCGCTGGTAAATCGTATCGCGCCATATCCTGGGCGTTGCCATACACTGTAGTTGCGTAGCCCGCCTTTGCAATCTCGCTGCAGAAGGCGTTGGCGATGGCTGTCATGCTGCTTTTGCTCAAGCCATCGGTGCGTCCGGACTGCCCGCTGACGGTTTCCGAATCGAAAGCGACCGGGTAGGCGAGCTTCGTGCCCGCTAGGTTCGCGACGACGAAATCGGCTTCTTCGCGGGCTTCGTCTTCGTTGGTTGCCTGGGAAAAGAAATACACGCCGCAGGGGAGGTTTGCAGCCTGCGCCTCTGCGATATTCTGAGCATAGAAGTCGTCAAGGTATATACCGCCTTCTGTGGTGCCGCGATATCCAAGGCGTATGTAGGCGAAATCTATTCCGTCGCCTGCGACTGCAGGCCAATTGATTTCTTGCTGGTTGCTCGATACGTCGATGCCCGTTTTCGATCGGGATACGTTGTCGACAACATAGCTGTATCTACCATTGGTAGAAGAAAGGCAGTTCCAGTTGTAGGGACTGACGTATTCCGGTTGCGTGCTGGCAGATCCGGTGCCTGCTAGAAAGCGGGCGCATGTCGAAAACGCGCAGCAGAACAAAAGGATCGAACCTACGACCAAGGCAGTGACGAGAACGGCTTTGTTCGGTCGGGTGCGGGGTGCGGGGATGGGTCGGGCCGAAGGGCGCACGTGTTTCGAACGCTCGGGCGGTGTGCTGCTTCGATTCAAAAAGACTCCTCTGCATATACGGTCGGTCTGCCGATAAGTGTAACCACATGCATAGCATCGGGGTTTCGAAAACGCAGCTTTCCCATCTAACCGTAAACGGGCCAGCATGCAATCCGCATGCTTTTCGCCAGTCTGCCGAAGTCGGTGCTTGCACTTGTGCGCGCGGTTACTATAATCTGTTTTAGCACTCAAAGGGGCCGACTGCTAAAAACGAGCCGGCTCTCACGTATTTTTCGGAAAGGTTGGTTGCATGCGCAAGTTCAAAACTGAGAGCAAGAAGCTCCTTGACCTGATGATCAACTCCATTTACACGAATCGCGAAATATTCCTGCGTGAGCTTATCAGCAACGCATCGGACGCGGCGGACAAGCTGTATTTCAAAAGCTTGACTGATTCGAGTATCCAGCTGGGAAGAAACGACCTTGCTATCAGCGTTTCTTTCGACAAGGATGCCCGCACCGTTACCGTTTCGGACAACGGCATCGGCATGACCGAAGCAGAATTGGAAAAGAACCTAGGTACCATCGCCCATTCCGACAGTTTGGAATTCAAGCAGGCTGAAGCGGATGCCGAAACGGATGACAAGGCTGCGGCAAAAGCGAACGATATCGATATCATCGGCCAGTTCGGCGTCGGCTTCTATTCGGCGTTCATGGTGGCCGACAAGGTGCGCGTCGTTTCGAAGGCGTATGGGGCCGATACCGCTTATGCATGGGAAAGCGACGGCATCGAAGGGTATACCATTGCAGAGGCCCAGAAAGATGGGCAGGGGACCGACGTCATCTTGAACATCAAGCCAAACACAGATGACGAGAACTACGATGTCTATTTATCCGAGCACGGGCTGAAAGATCTGATCAAGCGTTACAGCAATTACGTGCGCTACCCCGTGCGGATGGAATGCACCAAATCCCGCCAGAAGCCGAAGCCCGAAGATGCCGGCGACGACTACAAACCCGAGTGGGAAGACTACACGGAAATCGACACGATCAATTCCATGATTCCGATTTGGAAGCGCCGCAAATCAGACGTGAAGCAGGAAGAATACAACGAGTTCTACAAGTCGCAGTTCCATGATTTCACCGACCCTGCGCGCACGATTTCGGTACACGCCGAGGGGGCTATTTCTTACGATGTGCTCATGTTCATCCCCAGCCGTCCGCCGTATGATTTGTACAGCAAAGAGTACAAGAAGGGCTTGGAGCTATACAGCAGCAACGTGCTGATCATGGAAAAATGCGAAGAGCTGCTGCCCGATTACTACAACTTCGTGCATGGCGTGGTGGACAGTCAGGATCTTAGCCTGAATATCTCCCGCGAAACCCTGCAGCATAACAGTCAGCTGCGCGCTATTGCCAAGAAGATCGAGAAGAAGATCACGAGCGACTTGCAGCATATGCGCGATAACGACCGCGAAGACTACGAGAAGTTCTTCGAAAACTTCGGTCGCGGTTTGAAATACGGCATCTACAGCAGCTACGGCATGAACAAAGACGAGCTGGCCGATTTGCTCCTGTTCTACTCGGCCAAGCAGCAGAAGATGATTACGTTCGATGAGTATTTGGAAGCAGCCGGCGAAGACCAAGCGGCGATCTACTACGCGGCCGGCGAATCGATCGATCGGCTTTCCAAGATGCCAATGGTCAAATCCGTACTCGATCGCGGCTTCGACGTGCTGTTCTGCACGCAGGATGTCGATGACTTCTGCTTTACGGCGATGCGTGAGTATAAGGAAAAGCAGCTCAAGAACGTGGCCGGCGGTGATTTGGGTCTTGAAACCGAGGCTGATAAATCTGCTGCGGAAGCCGCGACGAAGGAAAACGAGGGCCTGTTTGGCGCGATGAAGGTGGCATTGGGCGACAAAGTCTCGAAGGTCGTCGCCTCGACGGTGCTGTCGGACGCGCCCGCTTGCATCAAGGCCGAAGGCCCCATCAGCCTCGAAATGGAAAAGGTGATGGCGGGGTCGCCCGACGGCCACGATGTGAAAGCCGACCGCGTGTTGGAAGTAAGCGCCTCCCATCCCGTGTTCGAGACCCTGAAGGCGGCGCAGGAAGCGGGCGACACTCAGAAGGTCGATCGTTACACCGACATCCTATACAACCAGGCGCTGCTCGTAGAAGGCTTGCCTATCGAAGACCCGGTCGCATACGCGCAGGAAATCTGCGAGTTGATGAAGTGAGCGAAACCGAAGGGGCTTCGTCTTTGCGGCACGAAAAGGCGGAAAACATGGAACGTACGCCAGATGCGAATAGCGGAATTCTCGATGCCGAATCATTGAGAATCATTCGCAAAGCCCAGACCGATGAAGAAATAGGCGCTGCGACGTATGCCTTCATGGCATCACGCGAAAAGGACCCGGAAAATGCCCGGGTCCTTGCGCAGATGTCCGAGGATGAGGCAAGCCATGCGGCGATGTGGCGGGAAATCACCGGCGAGAACCTCAGCGCACCGCGCGGCACGATGCTGAAGGTGAAGCTGCTGACCGTACTGCTGGGATTCACCTTTGTGATGAAGAGCCTTGAAAAGGACGAAGAGCTGGCCCAAGGTGCCTACGCCCGTCTGCAGGACCGTTTTCCCCAGGCGACGAAGATGCTTGATGATGAATGCCGCCACGAACAGGAACTGGACGGCATGCTGGACGAAGGGCGCCTGCATTATGTGGGCGCCATGGTCCTGGGTTTGAACGATGCTTTGGTGGAGTTGACCGGGGCTATTGCGGGCGTCACCTTTGCATTGGCCGACACGAAGCTGGTGGCGATGACCGGTATCGTCACCGGTGTTTCGGCCACCATTTCCATGGCGGCATCGAATTTTCTGGCGGAGCGCGCCGAGGGGCATGATGATGCGGCAAAATCGAGTCTCTATACCGGGATATCCTATCTGGTGACGGTTGCGCTGCTGGTGCTGCCGTATGTGCTGCTGCCCAATGACATGTACCTAGTGGCTTTCTTTGCGATGATCGTTATCGTAATCGGCATCATCGCTGTATTCAACTACTATATCTCGGTTGCAAAGGAAGAGCCGTTTGCGCGCAGATTCGGTGAAATGGCTGCTATTTCGCTCTCGGTTGCGGTCATTTCCTTCTTGATAGGCCTGGCGGCAAAAGCAATTCTGGGCATTGATGCGTAGCCGTTTCGCTTTTGTTCGGCCTTGAGTGGAGAGGTTTGAACCAAAACATTGAAAATGATTTCTTTATTATCCTTGACAAAGGATAATAAAGGGTCTAGATTGAAGTCACTCTTCTGAAGGCTCAATGCTTTCTCGTCTGGTACGGCAGCTGCGTTCGGCACAGCTGCCGTATTCTTTTGCGTACGGGGGAGCCCGTTAGCGCGGGTCTGGGCAAGCAGGCAACGTTTTCAATGCGGCCCACACGCGCTGCTTCCCTTCGCTGCTTTCCATCAAAGAATCCAGGTTGTCGAATCCGCGTGCTTCGCGACCCATCAGCCGGCAGCGAGCAAAAGGAGGCAACGGCATGCGGTAGATGTCCGCACATGTCTTCCAGGACGCAGCATCGGCTGCCACTATGCATAAAGGATCGAGCCCTTCTATCAGCTCGAGTACTTGGGTGCTTTCAAGAATGCAAGATCCC
>Ga0209464_10000093_pt1 | contig 30472 bp, 27 predicted proteins | sample DOMMetBare1Fresh_2_FD_187473 | JGI IMG/M metagenome (GOLD analysis project Ga0209464, IMG submission 187473) | Wetland sediment microbial communities from St. Louis River estuary, USA, under dissolved organic matter induced mercury methylation -... | ecosystem: Environmental > Aquatic >...
TCGGGAAGAGGGCGAAGTTACCTTCCGTACATATGGTATGTCGGGCATCGTCGCGTTCAATATGTCGAGGCTCGTCCAACCGGGCGCGGCGCTGCTGCTTGATTTTGCCCCCCAGTGGGGCGCAGGTTCTTCGATCGAACGTCTGCATGACCGCTTGGATGCCCTTGCTTCTCGTACGTGGGCAGATTTCTGCGTAGGTATGCTCCTGCCTCTCGTGGGACAGGCGGTTTTGCGTGCTGCAGGGCTCGATTCCCAGGCTCAGCCCCATCCGAGCGATATACCGGCATTCGAAGCCGCTCTCCGCGCATTTCCCCTAACGGTACGGGGTATAGGAGACGAACGGCTGTGCCAGGTGAAGCGGGGGGGTATTGCCGTGGGGGCCATTGATCCTGCTTGCATGGCTGTAAAGAGCGCCCCCGGCCTGTTTGCAACAGGCGAAGCCCTCGATGTGGATGGGCCGTGCGGCGGATACAACCTGCATTGGGCATGGATTTCAGGAATTATTGCAGGTTGCGCCGCGGTTGAATCGTCTATTGGACCTTCAGCCTATCTGGAGGGGCCCTCTCTATGATACGTATCTCGAACATAGCATGTCCTCTTGATTGGGAGTGCGATATCCGTGGCGGAATGGACATCGCATCGGGTCCTTTGATCGGAGCCATCGCCCATAAGCTCGGTATGCAAGAAGAGGATATCCGCTCCGCCCAGGTTGTCAGACGCAGCGTCGATGCACGCAAAAGATCTCATGTTCATTTTGATGTTACGGCTGCGGTGGAATTGCGGGATAGCACTGCCGAAGACGCTCTCGTGAACGATGGCCCCGCGCAATCCTATGAGCCGTACCAGCCGCTCGACATCGTTTCGGTGGAACCGCGTGCAGAATGCTTCCGCCCGATTGTCGTGGGGTCGGGTCCGGCGGGCATGTTCGCGGCCCTCTATCTTGCCCGCGCCGGTGCCCGTCCTATTCTCTTGGAACGCGGCTCCGATGTGCGGCGCCGCGCAGCGGCCGTACAGTCATTCAATCGAGGCGGTTCCCTCGATCCTTGTTTGAATATACAGTTTGGTGAAGGCGGTGCGGGCACGTTTTCCGACGGCAAACTCACAACCGGTACCAAGCATCCTATGGCCCCCCATGTGCTTCGCTGGTTCGTCGACGCTGGCGCGCCGCAGGAAATACTATGGGATTCAAAACCTCATATCGGAAGCGATCGCCTGCCGGATGTTGTTGCCTCCTTGCGCGCTTCTATCATGGAGGCTGGCGGTACGGTGCTGTTTGACACTGCATTGGTCGATTGCTCGTTCGAGGCGGGGCGTCTCGTTTCCATTCGAACGGCAGATAGCCGCACCGGTGCGATCGAGGACATTCCCGCTCATACTATGGTTCTTGCTTGCGGGCATTCGGCTCGAGATACGTTTTACCTGCTCGAACGATGCGGGGTTCATATGGAACGCAAGCCTTTCTCGATCGGCGTTCGCATCGAGCATTCCCAGCATGCTATCGACAAAGCGCGTTGGGGTTCTGCGGTCGGCCATCCTGCTCTCGGCGCCGCCGATTATAAGCTGGCAATGCATGCGGCAGGCGGTCGCAGTGCCTATACGTTCTGCATGTGCCCGGGTGGACGGGTCGTGTGCGCGGCAAGCGAGGAAGGCGGGACGGTTACCAACGGCATGAGCGATTATGCACGCGATGGGGTAAATGCCAACGCTGCCTTGCTAGTGAACGTCGAACCGTCCGATTTCGGCGGATCGGGTCCGCTTGCCGGTATCGAGCTGCAACGCCGCGTCGAGCGTCGTGCCTTCGATGTTGCTGCAGCTGCTGGCGGTGCTCCCTATCAGGCACCTGTGCAGACGGTCGGAGGGTTTTTAAGGAAGCATCAAGGCGCGGCGGACCGTTCGATCAATCCGACGTATGCGCGCGGGGTGGTGCCGTGCGACCTGCACGACATTCTTCCTTCCTTCGTGTGCGAGACGATTGCTGCGGCTCTGCCCGTCTTCGATGCGAAATTGCAGGGATTTGCAGATGAAAATGCAGTTATGACTGCTCCTGAGACGCGATCGTCATCGCCGGTGCGCATCTGCCGGGACGATTCGCTGCAGGCTTCGATTTCTTCCTGCGGATGCGGCATCTATCCGTGTGGGGAAGGAGCGGGGTATGCCGGCGGTATCGTATCGGCTGCAGCCGATGGATTGAGGGTTGCCCGGCAGGTCGCACTCGATGCGGCCGGTGATACGCATGCTGGCTGATTCTTTTCAGGAGGCGTGCATGTCGGGCGGAACCATTCGGTCGCATGCTTTCGACGAATGCCACCCAATCGTGCCCGCGGCATTCTTCGTTGCTGCAACCGTGCTCTCCATGTCGGTGGTGCATCCGGTCTTCTGCGCTCTCTCCCTCGTTTTTTCCGCCGGATACGGCTGCATAGCCCGTGGCCCCCGTGCTGTGGGGAAAAGCCTGTTGTTCATCGTTCCCCTTGCAGTACTGGTGTCCCTGCTCAATCCTTTTTTCTCGGCTTCGGGGACGACACAAGTAGGCAGCCTGTTCGGCCATCCCCTGTATGCCGAGAGCTTGGCTTACGGTGCCTGCATGGGTGCCATGATGACGGCTGTGCTCCTGTGGCTTCAGGATGCAGCTGCTGTCATGACAAGCGAAGGTGCCCTTGCCGTGACAGGAAACGCAGCCCCGACGCTGGCGCTCATGTTGTCGATGATAGCGCGGTCGATCCCTCGTTACCTGCGTCGTGCCCACACGATAGCGGCGATAAATTCAGCATGCACGGCGGCTTCGGCTGGCGACGCCATCGACAAGGTGTCCGATATGGCGCGCCGTTTCGGCATCCTGCTTTCGTGGTCGTTGGAAGACAGCCTCCAGACGGCTGATTCCATGGCTGCGCGTGGATGGCGTTCGTCGGGCAGGCGGACCTTCTACGTTCGTCGCGGTTTTGCCGTGTCCGATGGTCTGCTGATTGCGGGCATTCTCGCACTTATGTGCGCTTCTGCCGGTGCCGCGTGGGTCGAGGTCTCGCGCTTCTCTTTTTACCCGGTGATGCCTGATCTGGACTTTTGGTGGGGGTATGTTCCCTATGCGCTGTTCTGCGCCATTCCGCTCTGTATGGAAATTCGAGGTGCGATTCTATGGAAGCGCTGACATTCGAAGGATTCGGATTCTCGTATCCCGGGTGCGAGGCGGCTCCGGTTCTTTCCGATGCTGATTGGCATGTTTCGTGTGGGGCATTTGTCCTGCTCGAAGGCGCGACAGGATGCGGAAAGACTACGCTTTTGCGATCCGCCCACCCGGTTCTCGCACCTGCGGGCAACCGTGTAGGAAGGGTGTCGGTCCTCGGCACTTCATGGGAAGATCTGCGCGCACATCGCAGCGTGGGGTCCATCGCCTATGTGGGCCAGCATCCGGCCGAGCAGACGGTGTGCGACTCGGTTTGGCATGAATTGGCATTCGGTCTGGAAAATGCCGGCATCGACCAGCAGAGCATGCGCCGCCGCGTGGCCGAGGTGGCTCATTATTTCGGTATAGAGCCATGGTTTCATCGGCCCTGCGATTGTCTGTCGGGAGGCCAACAGCAGCTTGTCAATCTAGCTTCGGCATTGTGCCTGAAACCGCGTATCCTTCTCCTTGACGAACCGACCGCCCAACTTGATCCGGTGGCTGCTCGCTCGTTTGCCCATGCCCTGTTTCGCGTTAATCGCGAGCTGGGTATCACCGTGGTCGCCGCCACCCATGATGCATCCATCCTGCGGCCGTATGCCACAGGCGAGTATCATATGGATTCCGGTCGTGTTCTTGTCGGTCCCTCCAGCGTTCCTCGTGCTGATATTCTCGTTCGCGCACGTGCGGCGCAGTCCGAGAATACAAGGGCTCCTTCGATGGTGGCGTTCGACCATGTGTCTTTTCGCTACGACCGCACCGCGGAATGGGTGTTGCGCGGATTCGATTGGCGGGTTCATACGGGGTCTGTGCATGCGCTCGTCGGCGGCAACGGCTCGGGGAAAACCACGGCACTCATGGCCGTAGCAGGGGTCCTGCACGTTCAACGAGGGTCTGTGTCCAATGAATCGCACGCCCAGGCCCTACTTCCCCAAGATCCTAAATCTCTCATGGTGTGTGACACGGTTTTAGGTGAATTGAGGGAATGGCAGGATCGATGCGGGTACTCCGACCAGGACATCGCCTGCTGGGTCCGCCGTTTGGGGCTCGGATCGATATTGTCTCATCATCCCTACGATGCCAGCGGTGGCCAGCAGCAGCAAATAGCTTTAGCGAAGCTCCTTTTGACGAAGCCCGACCTGCTTCTGATGGACGAGCCCACCAAAGGGCTCGACGTTCCGACGCGCCGGCAGCTGATCGACATTGTCGCCGAGTCGAGAGTCGATGGCATGTCGATAGTGCTGGCTTCCCATGATCTGGCTTTTGTCGCGGCTGTAGCCGATGAGGTCACGATGCTCTTCGACGGACAGGCTGCCTCAACCGAGTCCTGTGCGGATTTCTTCGAAGGGGCGTTGTTCTTCAGGCCGACGATGGAGGAGTGTGTCGAGCTTGGCGTGGTGCTTGGCGGGGGTTCGATGTGATGGGCCTGTTCGCGCATCCTTCACATGATGTTTCGGACGGTGCGGTCCACCGCCGGCTCATAGACGTAGTGGAAATTCCCCTCCTGCTGGCTGTTCCCGTGTTGCTCGGAGTGTGCGCGTGGCATCAGATCGATCAAAGCGCGCTTGTGACGGCTGGTGCGGCGATTGCGTGCCTGGTGTGCCTGCTTCTGGGATTCGATCGGAGCGAACCTGGGTTACGGCAGGTCATGCCCATTGTTGTTTTAGCAGCCCTCGCCTGCGCTGGTCGCGTTCTCTTTGTGCCCTTTCCCGACATGAAACCTGTTTCGGCCTTGTGTATACTCGCCGGTGTGGTATTCGGGCGTCGCAGTGGATTTATGGTGGGCGCTTTGGCTGCGCTTTCGTCGAATTTCTTTTTCGGGCAAGGTCCTTGGACTCCTTGGCAGATGTACGCATGGGGTCTGGTCGGCTATTTTGCCGGCGTTCTATTCGAATCGGGCATCCGCGAGCGCCGTTTCGCGGTGCTTGCCTACGGGTTTGCGTCGGGGTTGCTCTACGGTGCCATATTGAATTCATGGTATATCGTAGGCTATGTGCACCCCATTACGTGGGAGTCGGCTGTCTTAGCCTATGGCGGTGGATTCCCCTTCGACGTGCTCCATGGCACATCAACGGCCTTTTTCCTTATTTTGGTATACATGCCCTGGAAGGCGAAATTGGAACGAATTCGTCGCAAATACGGCATGCTTCCCGTGTAAGGCGTGCAATGATTGCCGGCTTGCGCTACTATGCTTCTTCCAACCTGATAACGTCCGGAAGAGCGTGTCGCCGGGCGAATCGGAAGAATCGAGGCGGATATGGCTGCGAATACGGATTTCAATAAGGCTGTCTCCCAGTTGAACGCTGGGCATGCCGTTGTTTTCCCTACCGATACGGTCTATGGATTGGGAATCGCCGTGGAGAAGGCACCCACTCCCGACATTATCTACGACATCAAAGAACGCGATCGTCGCAAACCCATCGCGTGGCTCGTCGGCGGCATCGAGGATTTGGATGCCTATGGCAAAGTTGTGCCTGAAATCGCAAAAACCCTTGCTCGTACGTTTTGGCCTGGACCCCTTACGTTGATCGTTCGTGCAGGCGATGCCGTTCCGGAGGCATTCAGGTCTCCGTCTGGCACCATCGGCTTGCGCATGCCGGCAAGCGAGACGGCCCGCAATCTCATCGAGCGGGTAGGGTGTCCCTTGGCTACTTCTTCTGCCAACCTTGCCGGGGGTCCTTCTCCGCGCGCATACGATGAGCTTGATCCGGCGTTGCTGGCCAAGGTGTCATGCGCTTTGCGTGACGGCGAGATGAAAAGCGGTATTTCGTCGACGGTGGTCGATTGCTCGACCGGGCATGCTGTCGTTTTACGCGAAGGGGCTATTACTATTGCCGACATTCAGGCCCTCTGCTGACGATGTGCGCGGTGCTTTGCTCATCAGGCGGGTTTGCTTCCTGGAGCGATCGCGGTTTTCCCTTAGGCTATACTTGATCGGTAATGAAACGGAGGGGTGACATGGACGAGGGCGCATCGGTGCAGGCGGAAGTTTCGCGCGAGGCGGTTTATTATGAATCGAGCGATGGGACGACGCGCATCCATGCATCGGTATGGCTGCCTGCGGGTGCGGCGGCCGATCAACCGCGTGCGATTGTCCAGCTCGTGCATGGCATGGCCGAATACGTGGGCCGCTACGATGATTTCGCGCGCTTTCTTGCAGCTTCCGGTTATGCCGTATGCGGCAACGATCACATCGGACATGGTGAAAGCGTCAAAGATCCCGCCCGGCTCAGCCTTTTGCCGGAAAACGGCGCGGCTATCATGATTGACGATGTTCATGAGCTGCGCCGATTGTTCTCCCAACGTTTTCCTGCCGATACGCCTTATTTTATATTCGGCCATTCCATGGGCAGCTTTATCGTGCGCGCGTATCTCGCCCGATACGGCCGGGGTTTGACGGGGGCCGTGGTATCCGGTACCGGCCAGACGCCGATCGCCGTATCCCGGGTGGCGGGGTTCTTGGCGCGGCGTATCGGGGCTCGCAAGGGCATGGATTATCGCAGCGCGTTCCTCCATGCGCTGGGAGACGGTTCGTATGCTAAGAAGATACCCCAGGCTCGCACTGATTTTGATTGGCTCAATACCGATTCGGCTCAGGTCGATGCCTATATTGCCGATCCGGCATGCGGTGTCATGTTCTCAGTCGGCGGGTATGCATCTTTGACCGATTTGACGGCTGAGGTCGCTTCGAAGGAATGCGCGTCGGCAGTACCCGCTGGTTTGCCTGTTTTGTTCATAGCAGGTGCGCACGATCCAGTCGGCGCATGTGGTTCGGGGGTAGCGGCTGCCGCTCGCGACATGCAGCGGTATTCGAAGGCCCAAGTCGATGTGCTTATGTATGAGAATATGCGTCATGAGGTGCTCAACGAGCCCGATCGTCTCCGCGTGTACGATGACGTGCGCGATTGGGCCGAACGCCAGATGCGCGTCGGCGGGTCTGTGGGGCAATCCAACCCGGTCGGCGGGGAAGAGGCGTAGGTATGAGCTGCATTGTTGCGTTGGACCAAGGAACTACCTCGTCGCGGGCTCTTCTGGTCGATGAGTACGGTGCTGTTTTCGGCTCTTCGCAGATGCCCTTCGAACAGCATTTCCCTCAACCTGGTTGGGTGGAGCATGATCCATTCGATATTCTCGGCACTCAGCTAGCTGTTTTGGATGACGTGCTGGCGGCTCATGAATTAGGTCCTTCGGACGTTGAAGGCATCGGCATTGCAAACCAGCGCGAAACCACCATTATGTGGGATCGCCGCACGGGCAAGCCGCTCTGCAACGCTATTGTGTGGCAATGCCGGCGTACGGCTCCTATCATCGAAGAGCTGTGCTCGTCTCCTGACGTGCGCAAGCGAATCATCGATACAACGGGGTTGGTTCCCGATGCCTATTTTTCAGCAAGCAAGATCACATGGATGCTCGACAACGTGCCGGGTGCGCGGGAAGCCGCCGAGGCCGGCCATGTGCTGTTCGGCACGGTTGATTGTTGGCTGATCTGGAATCTCACCGGTGGTGCGGTGCATGCGACCGACTACACGAACGCCAGTAGGACGATGCTGTTCGATATCCGTAAAGGATGTTGGGATCCCTGGCTGTGCGACCTGTTCGGCGTACCGGCGTCTCTGCTTCCGGAAGTGAGGCCCTCATCGGGCAGCTTCGGCGTAACAGCGGTGCGCCCTGATCGGTTCTGCACTGGCATGCGCGGCTCGTGCGCGCTCCCTTCGGTCCCCGCAGGCATTCCCATCTGCGGAGCAGCCGGAGACCAGCAGGCCGCCCTGTTCGGCCAGTGCTGTACGCGTGCGGGTCAGGCGAAGAACACGTATGGGACAGGATGCTTTCTGCTCATGCATACTGGAGGGGCGGCTATACGGTCGCGCAGCAACCTCGTTACCACTATCGCCGCCTCTGCTCCGGGGACGGATGGCTTGGAATACGCTTTAGAGGGCAGCGTCTTCATGGGCGGCGCCCTCATCCAATGGCTGCGTGACGAGCTTGGGCTGATCGAGTCTGCTTCCGAAAGCGAGAGTTTGGCCTTGAGCGTTCCGGATACGGCCGGGGTATATATCGTGCCCGCGTTCACGGGGCTTGGGGCTCCGTACTGGGATGCGCGTGCGCGCGGGGCTATCTATGGGCTTACGCGCGGGACGGATCGGCGCCATATCGTGCGTGCTGCGCTGGAGGCGCTTGCCTATCAGGTAAACGATCTGATACGCGGCATGCAGGATGATTCTGGCATTGCCGTTGATTCTCTGGCCGTTGACGGAGGGGCCTGCCGCAATGACTTCCTCATGCAGTTCCAGTCGGATATCATGGACGCTGCTCTGGTGCGTCCTTCGAATATCGAGACCACGGCTGCAGGGGCTGCGTATCTTGCGGGCTTGGCATCCGGGTTTTGGGCCGACCTTGACGATATTCAGGTCAGGCGGTCGATTGAGGCGCGGTTCGACCCGCATATGGATGGCGCCCGGCGCGACGCCTTGCTTGCGGGCTGGGCTGATTGCATACAAAGAACTCGAACGAACCGATAGGATGAGGGCATGATCATATCCATGGGAAGCGACCATGCGGGCTTCGAGCAGAAGCAGGCGCTCAAGGTGTATCTCGAAGGGTTGGGCCATACGGTTGCGGATTGCGGGTGCTTCAGCGAAGACCGGGTCGATTACCCCGATTTCGCCGTTTCCGTTGCCCATGATGTCGCATCCGGCCGTGCCGAGCGCGGCGTGCTGGTCTGCGGGACAGGCATCGGCATGGCGTTGACTGCGGATAAGGTTGCCGGCATTCGCGCGGCGAATATCATCACGCCGCAGTTCGCGGTATTGTGTCGAGAGCACAACGATTGCAATGTCATCGCCCTTTCCGGCCGGTTCGTCGACGAACAGACGAATAAAGCTATTCTGGATGCCTTCCTGTCTACCGCATTTGGCGGCGGCCGACATGCCGGGCGGGTCGCCAAGATTATGGAACAGGACTAGGTTCCTCGTTTTTCGACCAGCCGCGTCTTCATGTATTGCGTGCGCCGACAGCTTGGATGAAGCATCCAAGGCCGTTGTGCTGTGCTAGGATAAACCCACCTGTAAATCTGCCCGACCCTACGCCGGGCGCAACGTGCGAAGGGGCGTCGCCATGCCGATGAATTACGTTTCCAGAACAGATTCCGAAGTTGCGAATGCCATTTCTCGCGAACTCGGTCGACAGCGGACGAGCGTAGAGCTTATTGCTTCCGAGAACTTTACCAGTCCTGCCGTTATGGAGGCCATGGGCAGCGTCCTGACAAACAAGTATGCCGAAGGCTATCCGGGACATCGGTATTATGGAGGTTGCGAAGAGGTCGACGTAGTCGAGGATCTCGCTCGCGACCGGGTGAAGAAGCTCTATGGAGCGCAGTTCGCCAATGTTCAGCCCCACAGCGGTGCCAATGCCAATCTGGCAGCCTACTTCAGTATCATCGAACCGGGCGATACCATTTTGGGCATGAGCCTCGATCAGGGCGGGCATTTGACCCATGGGTCACCGGTTAACTTCTCGGGTAAGCTCTACCATGTTGAAGCCTATGGCCTCGATCCCGAAACCGAGACCATCGATTACGATGCTTTGGAAGCCCAGGCCAAGGCCTGCCGTCCGCGCGTTATCGTCGGAGGAGCTTCTGCCTATCCGCGCATCATCGATTTCGAGCGCATGGCGGCTATCGCGCATGAGGTTGGTGCCTACCTCATGGTCGACATGGCCCATATCGCCGGCTTGGTCGCTACCGGCGCGCATCCCAGCCCGGTTCCCTATGCCGATATCGTTACGTCTACCAGTCATAAGACCTTGCGTGGGCCGCGCGGCGGCTTCATCCTCACCAACGACCCGGCCCTTGCCAAGAAAATCGACAGTGCCGTGTTCCCTGGAAGCCAAGGTGGGCCTCTCATGCATGTCATCGCCGGCAAGGCGGTCGCGTTCGGCGAAGCGCTGCAGCCTTCCTTCCGCACTTATATCGAGCATGTGGTCGAAAATGCCGCTAAGCTGGGCGCGGGTATGAAGGATGCCGGGCTTCGCCTGGTATCTGGTGGTACTGACAACCATCTGTGTCTGGTCGATCTGACGCCGGCCGGCGTCACCGGCAAAGATGCCGAGAAACTGCTCGAGCGTGTGGGTCTTACGGTTAACAAGAACACCATTCCCAACGAAACCCTCTCGCCATTCGTAACCAGCGGTATCCGTGTCGGCAGTGCGGCTGCTACGACACGCGGATTTACGGCGGAAGACTTCTACGAAGTGGGCCATTGCATCGCGGATGCCGTTTTCAACGCTGGCGATGAAGCTCGTTTGAATGACGTGCGTTCTCGCGTAGATGCCATGCTGGCTGCCCGTCCGCTCTATCCCGAGTACGATTTTTAATTTCTAACCTGGTAAGGCCCGGGCTTGCTTGTCCGGGTTTGTCAAAGCGATTGTATCGAAAGGAAATATGCATGACTGAGAAGTACCCGCGCGTCACGCTGGTCGACCACCCGATGGTGCAGCATAAGCTCTCCATCCTGCGAGACAAGGAGACGTCGAGCAACCAGTTTCGCGTGCTCGTAAAAGAACTGGCGCTGTTCGAGGGCTATGAGGCTACACGTGATTTGGCATTGATGCCGGTCGAGGTTGAAACTCCTATCTGCAAAACCGAATGCCACCGTTTGAAGGGTCGCAAGATGGCCGTTGTGCCTATCCTGCGCGCAGGACTCGGCATGGTCGACGGGGTGCTCGAGCTCGTTCCCGCTGCCCGCGTGGGGCATTTGGGAATGTACCGCGATCCCGAAACCCACGAACCGCATGAATACTATGCGAAGATGCCTGAAGATATAGCAAGCCGCCATGTCCTGGTAGTCGACCCTATGCTTGCCACGGGCGGATCTGCGATTGCAGCCATCCAGTACTTGCGTAAGCAGGGCGTTTCGCAATTGAAGCTGATGGTTCTCGTTGCCGCGCCCGAAGGCATCGAAGCGATCCTCGCAGCCGACCCCGATGTGCAGATATATACGTGCGCCATCGACGAGAAGCTCAATGAAGATGCCTACATCGTCCCCGGCTTGGGCGATGCTGGCGACCGCATTTTCGGAACCAGGTAGCAGCATCCGATCGGATGCTGCTCCGGTCGGGTCAATGGGCGTATCTGTACGGTGCGGCGGCTTGCCTGTTCGTCGAATCGCCGCACCACTGTCGGTTTTCGGTAGGAGGAAACATGGAATTAGGTGTCGACCGCCCTTCGTGGGATGAGTACTTCATGACGCTTGCCGAAGAGGTGGCTACGCGTACTACTTGTCTCCGACGCGCCGTGGGCGCCATCATCGTCAAGGACCGCCGTATTCTTGCCACCGGATACAACGGCGTGCCGTCGGGGTTGCGCCACTGCAGCGAAACGGGGTGCTTGCGCCAGAAGCTGGAGGTTCCCAGCGGCCAGCGCCACGAAATCTGCCGTGGGCTGCATGCCGAGCAGAATGCCATCATCCAAGCTGCACGGTATGGCATCGACATCAGCGAAGCGTCCATCTACATCACCACGCAACCGTGCGTGGTGTGCGCGAAGATGCTCATCAATGCGGGCATTCAGGAAGTCGTCTACCAGAACCCCTATCCCGACGAACTGTCTCAGGAATTGCTTGCTGAATCGGGCATGAAGATGCGAATCTATCCGCCTTCTTCGAATGCGTCATCTGTGCATGCATAAAGATTCCTCCATCTTCATCTTTTATGCATTTTTTCGCCAAAAGAAAGTCCGTTCACCTCTTTTTTATGCTTTCTCACGGTAGCGCAAGTTAATTCAGCTATGATAATCGGCGTTCTGTTGGCGAATCAGATGAGAAAGTGTTTCTGTGGCGTTAGCAATCATTATCGGCATAATCGCCGGCGCGTTGAGCTTCCTGCCTTTGCTGGGGGCTCTTGTCATGACGCAGCGCTTGAGCAGCACTTCCAATCTTTCGCATGCGAGCACTCTGCTGCTTGCCGTGTTCGGATCTATGGTCGTTCTCTTTGGGTCGGCTGTGATCTGCATTTTTATAGATCGAGCGGATATTCTTCCGTTCGCTTTGGGCGAAGCGGTCGGCATCATAGTCGTCGCTGTCGTCTTTGGCGTGCGCAAGTTCATCCTGGGTAGGAAAAAGTAGGGGAAAGGTCGGTTGTGAACGCACTTCAAGAACTCGCCTCGTCGGTGCCGGAGCTGAAGGAATCCTTCGATCCGACATTCGTATTCGGTTCGGTAACGCAGTACACGCTGTGGATGTTCATCATCTTCGCGTTGGTGCTCATTATCGTGTTGACCGCGGCAAAGAAGATCGCCCTTGTTCCGAACAGCAGGTTCGTGAACATGGTGGAATACGGGTATGATTTTGTACGCAGCGACATGGGGGAAAACGCTATCGGGCATGGCTATGAGCGCCATATGCCGTTTTTGGCAACCATGTTCTTCTTCATCCTTATCGCCAACTTCGTCGGCCTTGTTCCCGGGCTCAAAACGCCTACGGGCTCGATCAATATCACCTGGGCGCTTGCTGCCATCTCGTTCGTCTACTTCAACTATTACGGTCTCAAGAAAAGGGGCGGTTTGGGCTATCTCAAGTCCATCGCGCCGTCCGGCCTGCCCATCGTAATGGTTCCCATCATCTGGTTCTTCGAACTGATATCCCTGCTGCTGCGCGTGCTTACGCTGGCAGTTCGACTCTATGGCAACATGTTTGCCGGCCATATGGTGTTGGGCATCTTTGCTCTCGCTACGAGCGTTTTCATCGGGTCCGCGATTCAAAACATGGATTTCGTGACTGCGCTGCCGTCGATCGGCTGGTTTGCGCTTCTACTTGCTATGTATGTGCTGGAGACGTTGTTTGCTTTCCTGCAGGCATATGTCTTCACCATTCTTTCTGCCGTCTATATCTCGCTCGCTGTGAGCGAAGCCCACTAGGGTTTCAAGCGGACGGCCGCCTTCGTCCGGGGCGTTAAACGGGGCGTACCGTAGGATCCTGGTCGGCTGTGCCGACTGATCGAAGTATAAGGAAGGTTCCGGTAAAGGTCCGGGATCGGTCAAAGGAGGAAACAAGTGGATATCACCTTGGCAGTCTCTGCACTCAAGGTCGTCGGCTATGGCCTTGGCGCCATCGGCCCCGGCATCGGCATCGGCATCGCCGCCTATGGCTGCTGCGTTGCGACTGCACGTCAGCCTGAACTGGCTGGACGTATCTTCACCGACTTTATCATCGGTGCCGCTATGGCCGAGGCCCTGGCCCTTATCGGCTTCGTTCTGACGTTCATCCTGTAATTTCAACCTTATGCACGGTAAAGCCGTAGTAAGGCTGAAAGGAGGAATGACCGTGGAATCGAAGACGAACAAAGCGTTGATCGGTGCAGGCGGATTTGCCGTTGCCGCGTCGACGTTGAGCGTCCCCACTGTCGCTTTCGCAGAGGGAAGCAGCGGCGGAATCGGTGCGATTCTGCCTAACATGGTGGAATTCATCCCCATGCTGGTTGCTTTCATCATTCTGTGGGTGGTCCTCGCGAAGTTCGGCTGGCCCGCTTTCGATAAGATGCTTCAGAAGCGCGCCGACACTATTCAGGAATCCCTGGAGAAGTCAGAGGCTGCTCGCGTCGAGAGCGAGCGTGTTCTCGCCGAATACAAGCAGGAGCTTGCGGATGCGAAGAAGCAGGCCTCGCAGATTGTCGCTGAAGCCAAGAAGACCGGAGAAGCGGCTCGTGCCGATTTGTCCGCTCAGGCTCAGAAAGAAGCTTCCGAGATGATCGAGAAGGCTCGCATCGCCATCGAAGCGGAGAAGAAGGCTGCTATCGCCGAATTGCAGGGCTCTGTTGCCGATACCTCCATCGCCATCGCGTCGAAATTGATCGGCAACGATTTGAACGATGAAGAGCATCGTGCCATCGTCGAGCGCTATGTGAACGAGGCGGGTAGTTTCAATGCCAACTAATCGTCATATCGCAAAGGCGGAAGCCGATCTGTATGCGCAGGCGCTCATCGAGGCCCTGAAGAATGAAGGCGGCCTCGATGCCGTCATGCTCGTTCGCAGCCAGCTTGAGCAGATTCTCGCATACAACAGGAGCCATGTCGATCTTACTGACGCGATGGCCGATATGGCCTACACACCCGAAGAGCGCAGTGCGCTGATCAAGCGCGTTTTTGCCGACTGCCAGCCGGCTTTGCAGAGTGTGCTGGGAGTGATGGCGGAACGTGGCGATATAGACAAGCTGCCCCGCGTGTGGGAAAGCTATAACCGGCAGGTAAGCGAGCAGATGCACATCACCGTCGTTGACGTGACGACGCGTGTGCCTTTGGACGACCGCCTGCGCCAGGTTATCAAAGAAAAGGCCGGTGCTGATTTCGGTGAGGATGTTGTTTTGCGTGAGCAGATCGACCCCACTATTTTAGGCGGCATAATCATGAGCGCAAATGGCAAGCGCATCGATGCCAGCGTAACTACGCTGCTCGAAGGGGCTCGCAATGTGCTGAAGAAAACAACTGATGGAGGTGAATGCTAGTGACTGAAATCACCGCACAGTCGATTGACGACGCACTGCGCAAGCAGCTCGATGCGCTGAATACCAGCGTAGAGTCCCGCGAAGTCGGTACGGTTATTCAGGTCGGCGACGGTATTGCTCGCATCGACGGCTTGAAGAACGCGATGGCTGGCGAACTGCTCGAGTTTACCGGGGTCGACGGTCAGACTGTCTATGGTTTGGCTCAGAACCTCGAAGAAGACGAAGTAGGCGCTGTATTGCTCGGTGACGTCACCGCAATCAAGGAAAACGATCAGGTCAAAACGACCGGTCGTATCGTGGAGGTTCCCGTGGGCCGCGCTATGCTCGGCCGCGTCGTGAATGCTCTGGGCATGCCGATCGATGGTAAGGGTCCTATTCAGACCGACGCAACGCGTCCGGTCGAGTTCAAGGCCCCCGGCGTTATCGCCCGCCAGCCTGTGGGCGAGCCCATGCAGACCGGCATCCTGGCTATCGACTCGATGATTCCTATCGGTCGCGGCCAGCGTGAATTGATCATCGGCGACCGTCAAACGGGTAAGACCGCTATTGCGATCGACGCTGTGATCAACCAAAAAGGCGAGGACATGATCTGCATCTACGTGGCAATTGGCCAAAAGGCCTCCACGGTTGCAGGTTTGGTGGAAACGCTTGAGAAGCACGGTGCAATGGAATATTCCATCATCGTTGCTGCGACCGCTTCCGATTCTGCTCCGCTGCAATACATCGCTCCTATGACCGGCGCTGCAATCGGCGAGTACTTCATGTACAACGGTACCGATGGCAAGCCTGCGTCGAAGGAGAATCCGGGCGGACATGTCCTGTGCATCTACGACGACCTGACGAAGCAGGCTGTGGCGTATCGACAGATGTCGCTTACCCTGCGTCGCCCGCCGGGACGCGAAGCCTATCCTGGCGATGTTTTCTACCTGCATTCGCGTCTGCTCGAGCGTGCTGTCAAGATGTCCGATGAGAATGGCGGCGGCTCTTTGACCGCGCTTCCCATCATCGAGACGCAGGCTGGCGACGTAGCTGCCTACATTCCCACGAACGTGATTTCTATCACGGACGGGCAGATCTTCTTGGTGACCGACCTGTTCTTCCAGGGTCAGCGTCCTGCTGTCGATGTCGGCATTTCGGTGTCTCGCGTCGGCGGTTCTGCGCAGACCAAGGCTATGAAGCAGGTTGCCGGTTCGCTGCGTTTGGATCTGGCTGCTTATCGCGAGCTGCAGGCCTTCACTCAATTCGGCAGCGATTTGGACAAGGCGACTCAGCAGCAGCTGAACCGTGGTGCCCATATGACCGAACTGCTGAAGCAGGGCCGTTACGTGCCGATGCCGTTCGAAGAGCAGTCGATTGCCATCTATTCAGGCAGCCATGGCTATCTCGACGATATTCCGGTTGTCGATGTCGTTCGCTTCCGCGGTGAGCTGCTGGACTACCTGCGTGCTGCTCATGCGCAGATTCTAGCCGACCTGCGGAGCACCAAGAAGTTCACGGACGCTATCGAGAAGGATCTGAACGCCGCCATCGAGCAGTTCAAGCAGCAGTTCGCTCCGACGGCTCAGGATTAGGCGGTAGAGCATGCCGAACCTTCACGATTTAGAAAGGCGCATCAACTCCGTCAATTCGACGAAGCAGATTACGCGCACCATGGAAATGGTGGCCGCCGCTAAGATCCGTCGCGCAAGTGAGCGCGTGGTCGCAGCTACGCCGTATGCCGAATCCATGGCAGAGATACTGGCGAATGTCGCCGAACGTGCAGGCGGCTCGGAAAACGCGTTGCTTCATGAGCATGATGAGGTTAAGAATGTTCTGGCTATAGCCGTGGTCTCAGACCGCGGCTTGGCCGGCGGCTTCAATTCGAACGTGTTGCGGCATGTTGAAAAGGCAATCAAAGCCAAGACGACGCAGGGCATCAACGTGCATGTGGTCGCCTGTGGCAAGAAAGCTATTACGTATTTCAACTTCCGCGGCATCGCGCTGGACATGGTCTTCAAGGATATGTCCGCCGACCCCACGGTCGAAGAGGCAATGGCCATTTCGAACCGTGCTATCGATGGCTACATCAATGGCGAATACGATCAGGTCGTTCTGGTCTACAACCATGCGAAGAATGCCGCCGAGCAGCAATTGCGCGAAGAGGTTGTGCTGCCCATCGATGTAGAGGGCGTTGCAAGGAAAGAAGATCTGTCCGGCGTAAAGGACAAGGGTATCTCTGCTGAAGAGGGAACCCCCGATCCTCAAAGCGACGTGATCTTCGAGCCGAGTTCTGCTGCAGTGCTGGACAGTCTTCTGCCTGCGTATGTGAAGACGATGATTTACCATGCGTTGGTTGATAGCGCCGCAGGGGAGCAGGGTGCTCGCCGTACCGCTATGAAGTCAGCGACCGATAATGCGAATGATATGGTGGATACCCTGCAAAGGTATTACAACCGAGTTCGTCAAGGTGCCATCACGACCGAGATCAATGAGATCGTCGGTGGCGCAGCAGCTTTGGAGGAATAAATGGCTGAAGAAACCAAGAATATCAAGAAGGGGGCTGTGGGGCGCATTGTCCGTATTGTCGGACCTGTCGTCGACGTTGAGTTTCCGCAGGATGCCATGCCTGCTATCTACAACGCGTTGACGATTGATGCCACCACGCCCATCGGCGATGTCCATGTCGTCTTGGAAGTGCAGATGCATCTTCCTGGCGATCTTGTGCGCACCGTTGCCATGTCGTCTACCGACGGCTTGGTCCGTGGGTTGGACGTGCAGGATACCGGCAGCCCGATCATGATGCCAGTGGGCCCTAGCACTTTGGGCCGCATCTGGAACGTTGTCGGCGAGCCTGTCGATGGCAAGCCGATGCCCGAGGTCACCGAATGGATGCCTATCCATCATCCGGCGCCTGACTATGACACGCTGACCACCACGACCGAGATCTTCGAGACAGGCATCAAGGTCGTCGACCTTATCGAACCTTTCATCAAGGGCGGTAAAACGGGTCTGTTCGGCGGTGCCGGTGTCGGCAAGACCGTTATCATCCAGGAGCTCATCAACAACCTGGCTCAGGAGCACGGCGGTACGTCGGTGTTCACGGGCGTAGGCGAGCGTACTCGTGAAGGTACGGACTTGTTCATCGAGATGAGCGATTCTGGTGTCATCAACAAGACCTGCCTTGTCTACGGGCAGATGAACGAACCGCCGGGAGCTCGTCTTCGTGTCGGTCTGGCCGGCCTGACGGAAGCCGAATACTTCCGCGATAAGGGCCAGGATGTGTTGCTGTTTATCGACAACATCTTCCGCTTTACCCAGGCTGGTTCCGAAGTATCCGCTCTACTCGGCCGCATGCCGTCTGCTGTGGGCTACCAGCCTACGCTGGCTACCGAGATGGGCGATTTGCAGGAACGCATTACGTCGACCGATGTCGGTTCGATTACATCGGTACAGGCTGTTTACGTGCCTGCCGACGACTTGACCGACCCCGCGCCGGCTACCACGTTTACGCATTTGGATGCAAAGACCGTTCTTTCCCGTTCGATCGCAGAGCTGGGTATCTATCCGGCTGTCGACCCTCTGGAATCAACGAGCCGCGCTCTCGATCCTCAGATCGTCGGCCAAGAGCATTACGATGTGGCCGTGGGCGTGCAGCAGCTTCTGCAGAACTACAAGGACCTGCAGGACATCATTGCCATCTTGGGCATGGACGAGTTGTCCGAAGAGCAGAAGGTTGTTGTGAACCGTGCTCGTAAGGTTCAACAGTATCTGGGCCAGCCGTTCCATGTGGCCGAGCAGTTTACGGGCAACCCGGGTATCTACGTCAAGCTCGAAGATACTATCCGCTCCTTCAGGGAGATCTTGGACGGCAAGTGCGATGAGATTCCCGAGCAGTGTTTCCGTTATAAGGGAGCCATCGAGGATGTGTACGCTGCCTACGAAGAGATGAAGAAGGGCGAGTAAATGTCTACGTTGATCTGCGATATCGTCACTCCGGCCCAAAAGCTCTGTGCACTTGAGTGCTCTATGGTAGTTGTGCCCGGCGTCGAAGGCGAGATGGGCTTTCTTGAAGACCATGCTCCTTTGGTATCGACGTTGGCCGATGGTGTCGTTCGTGTGCTTACGGATGACACGACGGTGGCTGCGCGGTACGCACTGCAAGGTGGGTATGTCGAGGTGACTGGTAAGAAGGTCATTGTGCTCGCCGATCGTGCTGTCTCCATCGACGGCATCGACGTAGCGGTGGTTAAAGAACAGATCACCGATGTCCAGGCTAAGCTTTCCAATATCGCCGATGAGGCTGAAAAGCAGGTTCTGGAAATCGATTTGAAGTGGTACCAGCTGCTTGAACATGCTGTGCAGGCCAACTGAACGCTGACTGAGATTCGGTTGTAGGAAAACGGGCGCCCTTAGGGTGCCCGTTTTCTCTTTTTACCGACAGAAACAAATACTTCTTTCGCGGAGAGACCGAACGATTACAACGTTTTTCAATTGCCAAGAGAAGTGACGGGACTGAGAACCTTGGGTCGATGAGGCTCAATTCTTGATGGAATGTGCGCTCTTGTGATGCGCTCGAAGATGAAAGCCCCAGGCAAGCATAAGAGGAATCAGGATGGATAAGGCGGCGGACGGCCCTTCTCCGAGCAGCTTACCCGGCATTCCCAGCAGCATGCCGCAGATATAGGGGACAAGCCAGAAAAGCCAGACTACGATGCTCAATCGATGGAAGTTCGATTTCTGCCGTTCGCTCCCCCGCATAAGGACCGCTGTGGCCCAGAGGGCATGGAAGAGCATCAGGCCGATGGCGAGCATGCCTGAAATGGCGTGGAGGGAAAGCGGGGGCGTGCCCGATGACTGGGCAATGAACGTCATGATGGAAGTGCCCGTTGTGTCGCAGACGAGGCCGCACCAGAAAAGCACCGCATGCATTTTTGAAAGCATTCCGCTTCTTCGTTCTCCAAAGACGCCCAAGGAATAGAATACGAGCGCAGCAGTGATGGTTATGATTGCGGCGATAACAGGCATTCCCATGATTATGCAATCCATTCATTGTTATGGCACCGTTTCCGCGACAAGCATACTGCGGCGCTATTCCGAACACTGTTCACTGAACAATGTTCAGTATAAAAGAGAAGATCAATACGTCAAGAGCGAGAAAATTGTCGATCAAGCATATCTGCCCGTCCTATGGGAATCTTGCAAAATCTGAATTTTGTCACCGACGGGCTTCGGAAAAATGTCCGGGATGCTGCTATCATGTGCTTGATATATCTAAGGCGCAAAACCTTTTCAAGTACGGTATCGGAGCGCATGACAAGTTGATTCGAGGCATAGTCTATGGCATTCGTGCATCTGCATAATCACAGCGAGTATTCTTTACTCGACGGTGCAACACACGTGAAGGATATGGTCAAAAGGGCGGCCCAGCTGGGCATGCCTGCTGTTGCCTTGACCGATCACGGCGTGATGAGCGGCGTTCCGGAATTGGAAGATGCCTGCACATCCGTCGAAAAGGATACAGGCATCAAGGTGAAGCCGATTTTCGGATGCGAAGTGTACTTCACCACGGATGAGGAGCTGAAAAGAGAAGGAAAGCCCAAACTATACCATATGGTTCTTTTGGCTAAGACCAACGAAGGCTACCACAACCTCGTTAAATTGGTCAGTGAATCTCATGTCGACAATTTCTATTACAAGCCTCGTACCACCTACGGTATGCTGCAACGCTACGGTAAAGGACTTATCGGCACCAGTGCCTGCATTGCCGGCATCATTCCTCGGCTTCTGGATAATATGCAGTATGAAGACGCGGTGGCATGGGCTCGCAAGCTGGCTGATTTGTTCGAGCCGGGCGATTTTTATATTGAATTGCAGGATCAAGGCGTTGTCACCGATGCGGGGCATACCCAGAACGAATTGAACCGCCAACTTGTCCAGATAGCCTCTGAGCTGGGTTTGAAGACCATCGCCACCAATGATTTCCACTATCTGACCCAAGAGGATGCTCGCGCTCAAGATATCATGCTCTGCATCGGCACCGGGTCGAACATGGACGATGTCAACCGCATGCGTTTTTCAAGCGATCAGTTCTATATGAAAACGGAAGATGAGATGCGCGAAGCGCTTCGCGAGTTTCCCGAAGCATGCGACAATACGGTCGAGGTCGCCGAGAAATGCAACGTCATTCTCGAGCGTGAATCGATTCTTCCCCGTTTCCCCTTGCCGGAAGGCGAGACGGAGGAAAGCTATTTTCGCAAGCAATGTGAAAGCGGCCTGATCAGGCGCTATGGTAAAGGCGCCGTGACAAGTCTCGACCAGCTGCCCCAGGATGTTCTCGACCGGTACGAATACGAAGCGGGCGTTATCATCCAGCAAGGGTTTCCTGCATACTTTCTGATCGTGCAGGAATATATTCAATGGGCGAAGGATAATGGCATTGGCGTGGGTCCCGGGCGTGGATCGGCTGCCGGATCGATTGTCGCATTTGCCATGGGTATCACCGACTTGGACCCTCTTTCAAACGGTTTACTGTTCGAGCGATTCCTGTCGGTCGAGCGTGTGGAAATGCCCGATATCGACGTCGACTTCGACGATCAGCATCGACAGGATGTTATCGATCATGTGCGCCAGGTATACGGAGAAGACCACATCAGCGGCGTTATCACGTTCGGCAAGCTGCAAGCTAAGAATGCTATTCGAGATTCTGCCCGCGTACTAGGGTATCCCTACAATGTCGGAGACCGGCTCTGCAAGCTGGTGGGCGACGAATTGGGCATCACCATTCAACAGGCGCTTGATACCAATCCCGATTTGAAATCCGCCTACGAAAGCGAAGCGGACTCCAAAGCGGTTATAGACGCAGCGCGTTCGATCGAAGGGCACGTCCGCGGTGAAGGCGTGCATGCATGCGCCACCATCATCTGCCGCGACCCGCTGTGCGATCATGTGCCGGTCAAGCGCGATACCAAGGGCGGCGGCCTCATTACTCAATTCGACGGTCATTATACGCCCGACCTCGGCCTGCTGAAGATGGACTTTTTGGGCCTGCGTACTTTGGGCGTGATTAGCCGCGCTTGTACCAATATCAAAGAACGTTTCGATGTCGACATCGACCCGGCCGAAATACCGCTCGATGACGAAAAGGCATTTCGATTAATGGGCGGCGGCAACATGGATGGGCTGTTTCAGGTGGAGAGCGCCCTGTATGTGCAGTTGTTTTCACGCATGAAGCCGAAGCACTTCTCGGACATCGTCGCTTCCATTGCGTTGAACCGTCCGGGTCCTTTGCAGAACGGTTTCGTCGATGACTACGTCGATCGTGTTTCAGGCAAGAAACCCGTCGTGTATTACGACGACCGTTTGCGTCCCATTCTGGAAGAAACGTACGGTACCATCGTCTACCAAGAACAGTTGATGCAGATATCGATGGCCATGTCGGGATTTTCCGCTGGCAAAGCTGATAAGCTGCGCAAGGCCATGGGCAAAAAGAAGCTCGAGGTTATGAAAGGCCTTGAGGACGAGTGGAATACCGGTGCGGTTGAGAATGGGTATTCGCTTGAGATAGCGAATAAGATTTGGAGCGATGCCGAAAAATTTGCCCAGTATGCGTTCAATAAATCGCATTCGGCGTGTTATGCCGTCATCGTTATGCGTACCGCATACCTGAAGGCTCATTACCCGAACGATTTCATGGCTGCCGTGCTGTCCAGCTATATGGGTTCCAATGATAAGCTGATCCACTATATTGCCAGCTGCAACAGCAGCGGCATCCAGGTGCTGCCTCCCGATATCAACAGTTCGAATCTGGAATTCACGCCGACTGACGACGGTATTCGTTTCGGCTTGGCCGGCGTTCGCGGCGTGGGCGGTAAAGTGGTTGAAGCTATCATCGAGGAGCGTAGGAAAAACGGTTCTTATACCAGCTTGCATGACTTCGTGAACCGCCTTGATTCGAAATGCTACAATCGCAAGACGCTCGAAGCGTTGGTGAAGGCTGGAGCCTTCGATTCAACGGGATACACACGCAAGCAAATGATGTACTTCGTTGACGATACTCCGCTTCTGGAGGGTGCCGCCAAGAGGCAGAAAGACCGCGATTCAGGCCAGACTAGCATGTTCGACCTCTTTGCCGATGACGATGATGCTGGTTTTACCGAAGAGGTTCCACCGCCAGATGGCATCGAATGGGATAAGCGCACGAAGCTCGCCTTCGAAAAAGAGATTCTGAAAATCTATGTTTCGGATCATCCTTTGCGCCCTTATGCAGGGGCCCTTGCGAAGCTGTCGAAATTCCGATTGGGCGATCTGGCTGAACGCGAGCGCGATATCAAGAATGCAACGTTTGTCGGCATGGTGTCTGCTGTGGTGACGAAGCTGACTAAGAAGGGGACCCGTATGGCCACCTTCACTTTGGAAGACACGACAGGGCATGTTGATTGCATCTGCTTCAAATACGAAGATTATGCCGATGCCATCGTTGAGGACGCTGTTGTCAAAATCAAGGGGAAGTTTGAGATCAACGACCGGGGCAATCAGCTGATGGCGTTTGAGGTCGAGCGTATCGAACTCGATGATTCAGAGGCTGATGCCAAGCCTCGAACGGTTGAACTGAGCATTATGCAACGCGATCTTTCTCAGGATACGATGCAGTTCTTGAATCGGATTCTCCAGCGGTATCCAGGTCAGGATGGCATGGTTCTCTACGTCCTTCAGTCCGATGGCCGGAAATTCCGTGCTGAGCTTCCGTTGACAATCGACTCGCATAACCGCGGATTATTCAGCGAGCTTCAGCAGTTATTCGGACGTCGTGTGTGGAGTGCTGCTTCCTAATGGCGGTTTTGGCTCTGACAGTATCTTACAACGGGGCCCCGTTTTGCGGGTTTGCTCGGCAGCCGGGTATCTGCACGGTTCAAGGCAGTTTGGAAGATGCGCTGGCTCTGCTCTATCGTCGTCCCGTCGAAACAACATGCGCGGGCCGCACCGATGCGGGGGTGCATGCTTTAGGTCAAATGGTCAGCTTCGAAGTGTCTGATGCCGAACTTGCAATGAGGTCTGAAGAGTCGCTTCTGCGCTCGCTCAACGCCCTCGTCCATGAAGATATCGGAGTGCGTCGGGTTGAGAAGAAGCCTAATGGGTTTTCTGCTCGATTCGACGCGAGGGCTCGGGAGTATCGGTATTTCATTTCTTCGGAATCGGCTCCGCCTCTCGTATCCCATGATTTTTGCTGGCATCTGGCAAAGCCCCTTGATACCGACGCTATGAACGAGGGGGCTCGATGCTTGATTGGCGAGCACGATTTCAAGAGCTTCTGCATGGCTTCCTCGGCTATTGGGAAGCCTACCTGTCGAAACGTCATGGCTATCGAGGTGGCGGAACTTTCAGTGATGGGGGATTCTCTTACGTGCGTGACGATTACAGGCAATGCTTTTCTCCATTCTATGGTGCGCACGGTCGTTGGAACGCTCGTGGCTGTGGGCCGCGGGCGCCGCTCGCCTTCTTGGGTGAAGGACGTGCTTATGGCATGCGATCGGTCTGCTGCGGGTGAGAAAGCTCCAGCTCAGGGGCTTATTTTCTGGTCCGTTACCTACTGAGGGGTACAATGGCGATATTCGTTCAAGCGAGAAACGGGTTGCATGCTTAAGAAATGGACAACCGAGAAGGCGATTATTCGCGGGGCGGACCGTTTGGTTTCCTCGAAGGAGAACCTCGATGCGCTTTCTTGGTCTCGCGTCGAAGAAATAGCAGATCGCCTGCGTGGTGGATCTGCGAGTCCTTCCGAGTGCTCCGAACTTGCAAGAGAGTTGATTGCGATTGCCCAAGCGAATAAATCAGCTTTGGGCAAATTGGGTCTGGCCGATGCCGAAGGTCCTGCATTTTGTGCGGAACCGGCATCAGGGGTTCTTGCTGGGCGCGACAGCATCGCGGAAGAGAATGAAGCTGCAGAAGAAAACAAAGATGAAGGGCAGGCAGAAGGAGCGTCGTCCCTGTTGTTTTCGGTCAAGCCTGTTATGGTCGGCTCCTGTGCTGACCAAAGAACGAAATTTCCTATTCCAACCCATCCCGACGATTCGCTCAACCTGCCTGAGTGGGCTGTTCAGAACAATGAATCCGATAGCGTTGCGGCGTTCTTTGCCGGTGAGGGAGAATCGGCAGATGCTATCCGACCGGTCATAATTCCCCGCGGGGAAGGGCGTGAGGTACCTTCGGACACCCAGCTGGACATCGAAGCGCCTGATGGTGCGTGGGGGGATGGGGCGATGCCTCCGTGCGATGCCTTATCTGGCCAACCTGCCGAACCGGTGATTCTTGCAGCAAACTTAGAACTGCAGGATGCTTCGGATGACTCTGGAGCCGTCTCGTCCGAACCTGCTCAGTCCCCGCCTGATCAGGTTCATCGTTCAGAGAACAAGAAACCGAAAGTCGGCAAGAAGGGCAAGTCGAAAAAGTCGAAGAAGGCGAAGAAGTCGAAGAAGGACAAGAAGGGCGATAAAGATAAGAGTCATTCCTCCCATGAAACCCCTCCTGATGAGGATGCTTGTCGCAATCATAAAGAAATACATTCTCAGGAAGGCGAGACTATGGCGGAAGAAGAGAAACCCCAGATCGACGCTTCGACCGAGCAGGATTCTAGAATGTGCTCAGGTTCCGGCGATCCTGCGGGCTCCGATGGTTGCAAGAGCGATAGCACCTCGGACGTTCCTGCTGATTTCGCACGGTTTCGCAGCATCTACAGTTCTCGCGATGGTGCCTTCGCCCTCTTCGAAGATCACGAGGGCCATATTACCGCAGTCGACACATCGAAGCTTGCTTAGCCTGTTCTTTTCTGTGGGCACGGAAGCCGGTTCCTTCCATGCCCGTGCATGGGGTCGGCTTCCGTGTGGGTCCGTCGTTTTGCCCGAGGTTAGACGGCGGGTGCTTCCGGCACGGTGCGATCGATGAAATAGATGCGATACCATAGCAGGAACATGGCGATGATCCATATTTTGCGGGAATTGTCCTTTAATCCGGCTTTGTGCTCATCGAGCAAAGCCATGAGGATACCGGTGTTGAAAAATTCTGCAGCGGTTTCATTGGTGAGCATCTCTTTGATTTCAGCATAATGAGCGTCTTGAGCAAGCCAAAGCTTCAACGGTACGGGGAAGCCCAGTTTCTCCTTTTCAGCCCAATCTTTTGGGATGTAGCGCAGGGCGCTTTCGCGCAGGGCTTTTTTGGTCCGCTGGCCGTCGGTCTTGAACGGCGTCGGTATGGTGCGCGCGATGTTCCATACTTCTTTGTCAAGGAAAGGAACACGGCTTTCTAGGGAATGGGCCATACTCATCTTGTCCGTTTTGAGCAGGATGTCGCCTATGAGCCAAAAATGAAGATCGAGGTATTGCATACGGGTCGTCTCGTCTTGATCTTTCACTTGGGCATAGGTGGATGCGCATAGTTGCTGAGGGGTGACATCGGTGCTTGTGTGCTTCAAGAGCTGCTGTGCTTCTTTGAATGAGAAGGCAACCCCGTTCGCATTGGTGTAATACCAGTCTTCTACGGTTTCGCTGGCTCGTTCCAGATAATTCGCCCCGCGGACATGCAACGAGCGGAGTATGGAAGACGCGCCGTGCAGCAAGGGCTTGGGAACCCATCCCAGCTTGCGGTTGGCGAAAGGTGTTTGATATATGCGGTATCCGCCGAAGAATTCGTCAGCGCCTTCACCTGAAAGGACGGCTTTTACTTTCTTGGCGGCTTCAGCATCGACAAAATACAAGGCGACGGCACTGGGGTCTGCAGAGGGTTCATCCATGTGCCATTGAACGCGCGCCAGACTTTTCCAGAAGTCGTTTTCATTGATGAAGCGAGAGTTGTTTTCGATATGCAGTTCGTCGGAAAGCTCTTTTGCCCACGATATCTCGTCGCGCTCGCCAGAATACTCGGAAAACCCGACGGTAAAGGTCTTTATTCTGTCGCTTTGCTTGTTCAGGCTGGCGGTCAGGTAACTGGAGTCGATGCCGCTCGAAAGGAATGAGCCGACTTCAACATCAGCTACCATATGGTATTTCACCGAATCCTGCATGACGGTGTCGATGGCGTCGATCGTCTCATCATACGAACGCTTTTCGTCGATGGCGTACGAGGGCGTCCAATACCGGCTGATGTCCTTCGTTCCGTCTGCGTGCACGTGCATGCAGTGGGCGGGAGCCAGTTTGAAGATTCCCTTGAAAAATGTTTCAGGGAGTGCGGAAAATTGGAAGCAAAGATACTGGTCAAGTGCTTCTTCATTCAGCTTCCGCTCGTATGCGGGATGCTCCAAGATGCCTTTTATCTCGGATGCGAAAATGAAATGTCCGGCGGCTTGCGTGTAGTAAAAAGGTTTGATTCCGAAGAAATCGCGGGCGCAGAATAGTTCTTTGCTGGTCCTGTTCCAAATGGCGAAAGCGAACATGCCCCGGATGCGCTGCAGTACCTCTTCACCCCAGGCGATATAGCCGACCAGCAGTACTTCGGTGTCCGATTCGGTTTGGAATGTCCAGCCTTCCCGCTGCAGCTGTTCGCGCAGGGCGCGGTAATTGTACAGTTCGCCGTTGAATACGATGGCGAACTCGCCGCTTTCGAATGTTGCACCGCCTTGGGCGCTGGGGCTGGTCACACGAGCATTCGGTGCACCCGTTTCGCGCACCATGGGCTGATTGCCGCTTTCTAGGTCGATGAGGGACAGGCGTCTATGGCCGAACGCAATGCCGTCGGCGAGGTACTGGCCTTCTCCGTCGGGCCCGCGATGGGCCATGATGTCGCACATGCTTTTCAGGACGGCTGCGTCATCGACGCTTGCACCGGTAAAACCGCAGATACCGCACATGGGATATTCGCTCCTTCTCGAGTTATCGGCGAAGGCGCTTTCCCCGACTATGCCACAGGGGCTCGGACGATGCCTGCCGGCAATCCGGTTCTGCGGTTTTCGTTTCGAAATAGACGATGGCGCCCCGCAATGGGAATTATGATAACGCAGCCTTCCCTTGTCAGTATTTCGATACGCTGAACTCACAGAAAAGAGCATAGCGAACTTGATATAACGGTATACTGCTCCCCCTGTCTATTTTCCCAGGAGGTTTTCTGCATGGTTTCATCGGATGCACCGGCACGGTCTTCGTGGTCGGGCAAGTGGGGTTTTATCCTCGCAGCTGCGGCGAGTGCCGTTGGGCTGGGCAATGTGTGGCGTTTCCCGTATCTGGCGGCTAAATACGGCGGCGGTGCTTTTTTGTTGGTGTATGTAATTCTGGTCGTGACGTTCGGTTTTACGTTGATGATGGCGGAAACGGCGCTGGGGCGCAAAACCGGGCAGAGTGCAATCGGCGCATTTTCCAGCTTTGGTAAGAAGTACGCCTTTATCGGTGTATTGGCCAGCCTTGTCCCTTTTATCATCACGCCTTATTACTGCATCATCGGTGGTTGGGTCACGAAATATATGGTTGCGTACATCGCAGAGCCCGCTGCAGATTTAGGAGTATCTACCTATTTCACTAGTTTTATCGTTAACAACAACGAGACGTATCTCTGGCTGGTCGTCTTTTTGATGCTAACGTTCTTCGTGGTTGCTTTAGGCGTGCAGCGGGGTATCGAGCGTGTGAACAAAGTGCTCATGGTCGCACTGATTGTCATGTCTGTTGGGCTGTCTATCTATTCGGCCACGCTGCCCGGTGGTCTTGACGGTTTGGCGTATTACCTCATTCCTGATTTTTCCAAAATGTCCGTTGAGCTGGTGGTCGCTGCAATGGGTCAGATGTTTTTCAGCTTGTCGTTGGCTATGGGAATTATGATCACGTACGGTTCGTATTTCCAAAAAGACCATGATCTGGAAGCTTCCGTGCGACATATCGAGATATTCGATACGGGCATCGCTATTTTGGCTGGTTTCATGATCATCCCGGCGGCTTTCAGCGTTACCGGAAGCGCGGACGCCGTGGCTGCTAAAGCGGGCCCGGGACTTATGTTCGGTGTCTTGCCCCAGGTATTCCAAAATCTCGGCATTGCAGGCAACATCATCGGGTTCATCTTTTTCGCCCTCGTGTTTTTCGCCGCACTGACTAGTTCGATCAGCTTGTTCGAGACCTGCGTTTCGATTGTCTGCGACAAATTCGACATCACGCGCAAGATGGCGATTATCATCGCTGCGGCCGTCATTTTTGTGGTAGGTATCTTCGTCAACATGGGGTACAACAATCTTCTATGGATGGATCCAATGTACTCGCTATTCGGGTTTGGAACGTACCAGGGTTCGCAGTTGCTCGACTTCTTCGATTTTATTTCGAATACGGTTCTTATGCCTATTGTGGCATTGCTGACCTGCTTGTTCGTCGGCTATATCATCAAGCCGAAGATACTGATCGAAGAGGTAAAACAATCTTCGCCATTCCATGCGGAGAAGCTGTTCGTGGTTATGGTCAAGTATATCGCCCCGGTGTTTATGGTCGTCATTCTGGTCAGCTACATTTTGAATGCAGCTGGCATCATCAATCTCTGATAGGGTCTGCATCCGGCTTTGCGAAGAGGGCTTTTCCGGGCCCTCTTCGTGCTATCATGGCAGAACCGTATAGCTTCAGAAGGAGTTCACCATGTCGCTTTCCATCGGCATCGTCGGCCTGCCCAACGTCGGTAAATCGACGCTGTTCACGGCTCTTACCAATAAAGGCGGCTTGGCTGCCAATTATCCGTTCGCCACGATCGAACCCAACGTCGGTATCGTCCCCGTGCCCGACGAGCGTTTGAACCGGCTAGCCGAAATCGATCATCCGGCGCGCATCGTTCCTGCAACGGTGGAATTCGTCGATATAGCCGGTCTGGTAGCGGGTGCTTCGAAGGGGGAAGGGCTGGGGAACCAGTTCCTGGCCAATATTCGGGAGACCGATGCTATCTGCGAAGTCGTCCGTTTTTTCAGTGATCCCGATGTCGTGCATGTCGGTGGCAAAGTCGATCCATGCAGCGATGCCGAAACAATCAAAACCGAGCTTATCCTTGCCGATCTGGCTACGCTGGAAAAGGCGATGGGGCGTTTAGAAAAGGAAGCGAAGCGCGATAAAGGCCTGATGTTGCGCTTTCAGACGGCTTCCAAGGTCGAGGAGGGATTGAACGAAGGGCATCGCGCCCGTACCCTCGGTCTTTCCGAAGAAGAAGCCGAGAGTATTCATGATCTGCACCTGCTGACTATGAAGCCCATGCTCTATATCGCCAATGTCGACGAGGATGCGCTTGCAGCCGATCTTCCAGAAATCGACGGAACGATTCCAGTTCCCATCTGCGCCAAGGTTGAAGCCGATCTGGCAGAGCTCGATCCTGCGGAGGCCAAAGAATATCTTGAGGCTTTGGGTTTGAAGGAAAGCGGTCTTGCCCGGTTGATTCGCGAAGCCTATCGGTTGCTGGGGCTGCAGAGCTACTTTACCAGCGGTGAAACGGAAACCCGTGCATGGACGGTTGCCATCGGGGCAAAAGCGCCTCAGGCGGCTGGGGTCATCCATTCCGATTTCGAACGCGGGTTCATCAAAGCCGAAACGGCTTCGTTCCAAGATTACAGCGATCTTGACGGTGAAGCGGGGTGCCGTGCAGCTGGCAAGTTGCGCCAAGAAGGCAAGGAATATGTGGTGCAGGACGGCGACGTCATGCATTTCAAGTTCAACGTCTGATGCTTGACGTATGCTTCGCGAAGGTATGGCATCGAATCGCGCTACCAGGGGCGGGGCTCGTTTCAGGCAGGAAAGGGGTTATATGGACGAGAAGCATGTACGGACGATGCTTGCAGCCGTTGCCGACGGTTCTTGCCCGATCGATAAGGCTCTAACCAGTTTGAAAACGGCTCCGTTTTCTGATTTGGGG
>Ga0209464_10000095_pt1 | contig 30250 bp, 21 predicted proteins | sample DOMMetBare1Fresh_2_FD_187473 | JGI IMG/M metagenome (GOLD analysis project Ga0209464, IMG submission 187473) | Wetland sediment microbial communities from St. Louis River estuary, USA, under dissolved organic matter induced mercury methylation -... | ecosystem: Environmental > Aquatic >...
GTACAATTGAGGCAATTGCAGCAGGAACAACAAACACCGAAACAATGCTGCTATTCTTAATCTTCCGATTAAACACCTCTACCTCATTCTGCATAAATGGGATAAGGGGTTTAACATACTCGAACGATTTATCTTTTAAAAAGAACTCGTGCGGTATAAGGGTAAAGTGCTGACTAACAAACATGCACTTAACCTCTTTGAACGGCTTGCTCAGCAGCTCGTCTTCCCTAAAGACCTTGTCGAGCCCAAAGCAAAGCTCATCAATAGTACCCGATAGGTTTACAATCGAGTAATCTTTTAGCGCAACAAAGCGCTTAGTTCTGTCATCCATACAGCAAAAAGAAAATCCATTCAGGCTAACCTGAATGGATAACTTATACTGTTCGGTTTGCTCTAGAACTAGCTTCTGATCAAGAAGTTCTTGCTTAACCATAGTTTTTACTCCCAGTTTCCTGCGTTGTTGGTTGCTTCGGTGAGTGAACCTACCTTCAAACCTGGATACTTATCAGCCTTTTTCTTTTCAGCTGTTTTGTTTACCAAAATTTGCTTATAGCGATCATTGTCAATCACGAAACTTCTAAAAATTACTGAATCAGCCGCTTTTGCCTCAAACACCTTAACAGGAACCTTTGAAGCAGTCATAAATTCACTAGCACCAAGTTCGAAGCGAGCACCACCACCATAAGGGATGAATGGAAGCGAATCGGCCATTGTGGTTCTACCCTTGAAAAGAGAATCGAGAACCTTAACCTGAACTTTAACACGCTTAAGCAACCCCTTAGATACAGCAACTGAGTCGTCAGCCGATCCGATACGTTGTTCTACGTTAAAATGTCCAGTTTTCACAAAGTTTACTAGGGTGTCGAAGCTTCCTGTAAACTTACCAAACTCAGACTTGTATGCTACCTGAGCAGCACGAATGTCTTTCAATCTTTCGATTACTTTGCCGTAGCGTTTTGCCTGCTCTTCTTCGTACTGAATAGGAGTTGCAATGCTCTTATACAGCAAATATCCTAAAACTACGATTGCTAACAGCAGGGCGATCTGAAGCACTTTTTTCATTTGACAGAATTAGTTTATGTTTGTTGACAAATATATAAAAAATTCCAATCGGGGTTTAAAATCTACATTCTCATGGTAAAAAAATATGTAGAAGAGCTAATTTTAGGTGAGTTTGGCTTTGAGCCTACCAACGATCAAGCAAAAGCCGTTGATGCGTTGGCTAGCCTTGTTGCCGACAGCAGCTCGTTCTACATCCTGAAGATACATGGCTATGCTGGTACTGGCAAAACCAGCCTTATTGCTGCATTTGTGAGGATGCTCCGAAAGCTAGATTTAAAAGCAGAGCTGCTCGGCCCTACTGGGCGTGCTGCAAAGGTACTTACCTCCTACTCTAGCGAAATTGCATTTACGATTCATAAAAAGATATACAGGCAGAAGACCAGCGATGGCTTTGTTGCAAAGTTTTCGTTAGATCGCAACCTTGCATCCGACACGTTTTTTATTGTAGATGAATCGTCGATGATATCGGACGCAGGAACCGACTCGAGCTACTTTGGTAGCGGCAACCTGCTAGACGACCTGATTACCTACGTGAAATCGGGAAAGAATTGCCACCTAATTCTAATAGGTGATAGCGCACAGCTACCACCAGTAGGGATGGAAAATAGTCCTGCACTAGACAAACGCTCGTTACAGCGATATGCAGACGTTGAGGAGGTTTGGCTTAAAGAGGTAGTAAGACAAGCCTCCGAATCAGGAATCCTTGAAAATGCAACCTACATCCGATCGCTTATAGACGAAGAAAAGATAGAAGTTCCACAGCTTAAGCTGGATGGCTTTACCGATATTGAACGTGTTGCAGGAAACGAACTTATAGATGTACTTGGTAGCGCATACGACAAGCAAGGCATTGAAAATACCATTGTGGTTTGTAGATCTAACAAGCTGGCAAACAGGTATAACCTTGGCATAAGAAATAGAATACTTTACAGAGAGGAGGAGCTAGTACGAGGCGATCTGCTAATGGTGGTAAAAAACAGCTACTTCTGGACCGAAGGCTCAAAGGAGCTGGAGTTTATTGCCAACGGAGATATTGCCGAAGTGGTACGTATAAAAAAGTACTACGAAAGGTACGACTTTAGATTTGCAGAGGTTACGGTTAGGTTGGTTGACTACGGCGATTTAGAAGTTGACTGCTATATAATGCTCGAGGTACTACATTCGGAGGCTGCTGCGCTGTCGTACGAACAGGGAAAGGAGTTTTTTCATAAGGTAGCAGAGGACTACATGCATATCCCATCTAAGCAAAAAAGATACAAGGAGATGCGAAAAGATCCCTTTTTTAATGCACTTCAAGTAAAGTATGCCAATGCCATTACCTGTCATAAAGCGCAAGGTGGCCAATGGAATACCGTATTTATAGACCAAGGCTACTTTACAGACGATATGGTAAGTAAAGAGTACTTACGCTGGCTCTATACAGCCCTAACACGTTCAACCAGCAAGGTTTACCTCGTTAATTTTCCTGACAAATTCTTTTAGACAACGGCAACTATTGCGTTTTAAGCATTTTAGGGGCTAGCTGAGATAAAAAATCGCCATAATTACACTTTTTCGTATAAAATGTGGAGTATTTGAGTACATTTGCCGCATTACTTGCTCTATGAGAGTAAGCGTACAGGCTGAAAACAAAAGGGGGACAAGGACTGTCTGGTAATGCTGCTGCGAACCTTTTCGGGAGACAGCGCACAGCCATTAATAGTTCTTGATGTTTTAATCAGTAAGGTATGTAAGGCCGATTGGCGTTGGATTAACAGAAAACTGGAAATGAAATGAACGGAAAAGCGTTTTTGAATCAGTACTTTGATAAGATCTACGTGCTTACTTTACGGCGTGCAACAGATAGGCATATTCAGGTTGCGCAAGATCTTGCTGGCATTAACTTCGAATTTTTTTATGGAGAGGACAAGCAAGCCTTTACCATTGAAGAAGCCGTTAAAAGCAAAGTTTACTGTCCACAAAGAACAAAAAAGGAGAACCGATTTTACCCTCAACTCTCCCATGGCGAGGTGGCATGCGCATGGTCGCATTTAAACATCTATAAAGATATGGTTCGCAACGGTTATCAACGAGTTTTAATATTTGAAGATGACGTTGTTACCATAAATGATAATCTCGAAAAGATTGCGGATTCGCTTAAGCAGGCACCCCAAAGCTGGGATGTTATATACTTAGGGTATGATAAGTATGGACGTAAGCCCCGCAAAACAATAAAGCACCTTTTCTACAAAGCCATTGGAGCGCTTAGAATTACACCGTGGACATACAAAATGTTCTGCAACTACTACCCTAAACACCATTCAGAGTATTTTTTAAAGGCAGGCTATCATAATGGAGCCTATGCCTATGCTGTATCGCTAGAAGGAGCCCAAAAGATGATAAGCTACCAAACTCCGATTGCATTTAGCTCTGACACCATGATGGCCTACGCAACAATGAAAGGGCTTATCAATGCCTATCTTCTGAGAAATAAGGCATTTAACGAAAACGGCATCTCCTACATCTGGAGGGAGTACGAGCAGCTTTCTGCATAAAAGCAGAGAACCTGCTATCGTATTTTTTTGTATAGAAAACAATACGAATAGCGACTTCTGAAATAAACCTCAACGATCCACCACCATAATTATTTATACCAATGAATATTACATTATTAACCTTTGGAGAAAAGGTTGAAACCCACAGCCAGGCAAACTTAGCAATCCTAAGTTTGTTAAATGATCCTCATCACTTTAATAAAATTATTGTTGTTACAGATAATGCCAAACTTTACACCAAGCTTTTGGCGCATCCCCAAATTGTAATTGAAGAGATAGCAAATGATACGCTTAAAGATTGGCTTGGCCGATACAGCTTTTTCTGGAGAATTAAAATAAAGGCACTTGAGCTAATTGTCAATAAGTACACTGATGCCCCAATTATGTACCTAGATTCTGACACCGTGCTAAAAGGAAGCTTAGCAGAGCTAAAGTCAATGCTGGACGCAGGTCACCATTTTATGCACCTTAACGAAGGCTACCTTTGTAAGGCTAAAACAAAGACTGAAAAGTTGATGTGGAAGCAGGTTGCAGGAAAAACCTTTGGTGGAGTAACAATTAGCTCGCAACACTGCATGTGGAACGCAGGAGTTGTCGGGATTCCTCGACAAACCGCAAAACAAACTATAAGCCAAGCGCTACAAATTTGCGATGATATGTGTGCTGCAAATGTTACTAGAAGACTTATCGAGCAATTTGCATTCTCGGTTGCTTTAAGTGAGACCAACATGCTAAAACCTGCCGATAGGTACTTTGCACACTACTGGAGCAACAAGTCGGAATGGAACCTTTTTGCAAACCTATTTTTTGCTGAAACACAGCTTCTGGGATTAGGTATTGAAGAAAGCATTGAGAACCTCGAAAGCAGAAGAGCAGATTTCCCGCCTATCAAGGTGAAAATATCGAGCACAAAAGCTAAGCTTAACAGGCTACTAGATAACATATTTGAGAGAAGGATTTTAGACTAATCCTTCTCCTTGCTATGCTAGCGTTAGGGCCTACTCTCCAATAATCTTAACTAGAACACGCTTACGACGTAGTCCATCGAATTCGCCATAAAATATCTGCTCCCAAGGGCCAAAGTCGAGCTCGCCATTGGTTACAGCACACACCACCTCGCGTCCCATTACCTGACGTTTTAGGTGTGCATCAGCGTTATCTTCGTAACCATTATGGCGATACTGTGAGTGAGGCTTTTCGGGTGCCAACTTTTCTAGCCACACCTCAAAATCGTGATGTAAACCAGCCTCATCGTCATTGATAAATACCGACGAGGTAATATGCATTGCATTGCAGAGTAGCAAGCCCTCTTTTATGCCACTTTCTTTTAAACACTTCTCGATTGTAGGTGTAATATTTACCAGCTGACGGCGGCTATTTGTCTCGAACCACAGCTCTTTTCGGTATGATTTCATTTTGCTAAAGCGTTGTTTACTATGGTACAAAAATAACACCCTGTGCCTATTATTGAAACAGCATTGGCAATCTTCTAAAAATGAATTTAATAACAAAATTGTTGAGCGTATTGTATAGCTGTTTTTACCTGCTGTTCAGTTCCTTTGCTGCAGAAAAAGCACCATTTAAATCATGCCACACATAAGCAAAAAGCTCGCTATTTTTAGAATTACACTACCTCTTTTACTGCTTACAACTATTAGCAATGCCCAAACTAGCAGGCTCTCGCCAACGCTAAACATTAAGCTCGACAACGACTACTTTAGCTTAAAAATGAGAGGAAACGACCGCTACTACTCGAACGGCGTTCTTATTGGCGCTTCGTTTCCAGCTGATCGTAAAAATCTACTTGACAGGATGTGCATCCCCACAAGTAGCGAGGGTGTAGCTGTACGATCGATATCGGTAGAACACCAAATACATACTCCACATCACATTGGAAACCCCGATCTTCAGGTTGGAGATTATCCGTATGCAGCCCTACTCGTTCTTAACTATGAGAATAGAGCTATGGAAAGTACCTACTCATTTACAAGCAAAATTACATTAGGGGTACAAGGACCTGCTGCAATGGGAAAGGATATTCAGACGGCACTTCATAAAAGGGTATTTCACTCCAACATTCCTCAAGGCTGGGATTACCAGCTACCAAATGATCTTGCACTTTGCTACAGCTTTACGTTCGATAAGCTGCTGTACAAAGAATCGTCGGTTGAATTTTTAGGGACAACCACCCTTAAAGCGGGAACGCTTTACAACAACCTAACTGTAGGTAGTAGGATAAGAGTTGGAAAAATAAGCTCCTACTTTAATGCAGAGACATGGCTCAACGGGGGGACACAATCGCAGCTATACTTTTTTGCAGAGCCATACGTAACGCTAGTTAAGGGAAACTCGTTGCTAGAAGGCGGACCGTTTAAGTCGCCAGGCGGAGCATGGGGTACATCTAAAGCGCGATACTACCATATTCATAGAGATCTGCTTGAACGTATTGTATATGGCTACTCATGGGGCATTTGCTATGTTAGCAACCATTTCAGACTAGCATTAACAGAGCATCTCCGCTCGCCCGAGATAAAGGGAGTTCCCTCCCATGAGTATGCCAGCATATCTTTAGGCTTTAAGCTTTAGCACCTTATGCAAGCTCAGACAGCTCTAACCAACGTAGCGATTTTTCATCCAACAAATCGATAACCTTACCAATACGGTCGGAGCTATTGATAAGCTCATCGGGAGCTAAGGTTCCAGAGCTAAGCTTTTGCTCTAGCTCCCTTTTTTCTGCTTCAAGCTCTTCAATCTCCCTTTCTAGCTGCTCAAACTCACGCTTTTCATTGAATGTCTTTTTTCGTGGCTTTGAAGTATCAACCGATGAAGCTATCGGCTTAGGCTTATTGCTGGTTGGTGCTGCTTTAGGCTGCATAGCCTTTTGCTCTTGCTCCCTTTCGATAGCCCACTCCCTATAATCAGAATAATTCCCAGGAAAATCTTTAATAGCACCATCACCCTCAAATGCAAAAATATGATCTACAACCTTATCCATAAAATATCTATCGTGCGAAACGACAATAACGCAACCGCTGAACGATTGAAGATAGTCTTCGAGCACGTTAAGAGTCATAATATCCAAATCGTTAGTAGGCTCATCGAGGATTAGGAAATTAGGACTTTGCATAAGTATTGTGCAGAGGTAGAGCCTACGTTTTTCGCCACCGCTAAGCTTATGAATAAAGCTATGCTGAACCTCTGGAGGGAACAAGAAATGGTTAAGAAACTGCGAAACAGAGAGCGTTACCCCATTGCCAAGCTTAACAACCTCAGCAATATCACGAACAGCATCAATTACCTTCATCTGCTCATCAAACGCCATTCCATCCTGACGGTAGTAACCAAATACAACAGTTTCACCAATATCAACACTCCCGCTATCAGGCGTAATTGAACCAACCAACGTATTTAAAAAGGTTGATTTCCCGGTGCCATTTTTACCAATAACTCCCAGCTTTTCGAAGCGTGAAAAAGTGTATGAAAAATCATCAAGAATAACCTTTTCACCAAAGCTTTTTGAGACATCTTTCATCTCAAAGATCTTGCTACCAAGACGACTAGCCCCAACTTCGAGGCGAACATTTCCATCATTCCTCTTCTGAAAAGCCTTATCCTGCAAATCGTAGAAGGAGTCTATTCTGGCCTTTTGTTTTGTTCCACGAGCAGAAGGTTGACGGCGCATCCACTCAAGCTCACGCTTAAATAAATTCTGAGCCTTCTCAACCTCCGAATTGAAGGAGGCAATTCGCTCCTCTCGCTTCTCTAGGTAGTAGCTATAGTTGCCCTTGTATGTAAACAGCGTTTTCTGATCTATTTCGATGATAACGCTACAAACTCGATCAAGAAAATACCTATCGTGCGTAACCATTAGTAGGGTGATGCGCGACTTTGCGAGATACCCCTCCAGCCACTCCACCATTTCAAGATCCAAATGGTTAGTTGGCTCATCAAGAATCAGGAAGTCAGGATCGTTGAGCAAAACATTGGCAAGCGCAACCCTCTTCAGCTGACCACCAGATAGCGTCTCCACCTTTTGGTCGAAATCAACCACCTTGAGCTGCGTAAGAATCATTTTAGCACGAACCTCCAAGTCCCAAACCTTAAGCAGATCCATCTGGTGAAGAAGCTCGTCAAGCCCCTCTACCACGCCATGTTGAATCATCTCCTCGTAACGAGCAATTAGCGACATTGCCTCATTAGAAGTAGGAAATACGGCATCTAGCACGGATTGTCCAGCATTAAAGGTCGGATTTTGCTCTAGGTAGCTAATCTTTATATCATTCCTAAAAACGACAGTACCAGAATCAATCCCCTCGTTTCCAGCAATCATGCTAAGAAGGGTAGATTTGCCAGTTCCATTGCGAGCAATAAGGGCAACCCTATCGCCTTCGTTAATACCAAATGATAGATTCTCGAAGAGGTTTAAGTCGCCAAACGACTTGCTAAGATTCTCGACCTGAAGAAATGCAGACATTTACTAAATTTTGAGCAAATGTAGCGAAATAAAAGATTTATGAGAGAGATAGGTCGTACGAAAACGCCACCTAGTAGCAGATGCTTGGAAAGGCTTAAGGGCATAAAAAACTCGCTGCTTTAGAATAAGCAGCGAGAAAATTTATTGTTCACATTAGCTATAGAGCAATCTATTCGGTTGGAGCATCAGTAGCCTGTTGACCCTGAGCAGCCTCCCTACGAGCCTTTGCCTTTTGCATCATACCACGAACAGCTTTGCGCTCCATCTGCAGGTACTTTTGATACTGCGCTTCATTAAGCACAGCTTTCATCTCCGCATTTCGAGCCTCCATGTTAGCCTTCATCTGCTCGCGATTTTTACGAGCCCCCTCCTGCCTTTCAGTAGCATACTTTAAGTTGATTGCGCGAACCTGCTCTACCTGCTCTTTCGAAAGCAGTAGCTGCTTGCTCATAGTCGTGGTTAGCTTCTCAGCACGTTGTTCGGGAGACAAACGTTGAACACTAGCAGTAGAATCAGCTTGAGCAACAGCCTGTTGTGCACAAAACAGCACAACAAGAAGTGTCATTAATCCAAAAAACCTTTTCATATCAACAATTTTTTAGAATAAAGGATGCACCTACCAGCAAAGGCTAAAAACCCCCTATTGCCTTCTGCTAGCAGGCATCATCCCAAAATGCTTTATCAATTAACCCAAACTATATACAAGCAAACAGATGAAAACCCTACTAAAAAAAACCGCCAGCAGAGAGATCCCTGTGGCGGTTCTATTAGCTATAGTCGCAATTTTAGTTTATCAATTTTACAGTCAAGCTTTTGCTAGAAAATACTACATTAAAAACAAGCTGCTTAGAAGCACCGTCGTAGCTCTTTTGAATAGCCTTACCGTTAACAGTAACCTTCTGAGGACCCTTTGCAACATTGTAAATCCTAAAGGTAATTGCACGATTTTTGGGCATTCCTGTGTAGCTACCACCATCCTTTTCAACTACGATAGTTCCCTTACCATTAGAGCTAAACTTAAGGAGCTGGTACTGGCGCTTCTCCCAACTTTTATTGGTTTGACCATCGTCGTCATACATAGTGTACGAGCTTGGTTTACTTGACGAGAAGAAAGCAACCTCTACTTTAGCAGGATTGTACTGCATTGTATTCGTTAAGCCTGGCGACATAGGAATAAATGCACCCTCCCTGACAAATATAGGCATATCAGAGAGCGTAACAGCCTCTTCGATCCACTGACCACCCTCAAAAATACGGTTAGGGTTAAAGAACGAGCACCATCTACTCCCCGAAGGAAGGTAGAGCTTACGAGCTTTTGCCCCCTTTTCGAGAACTGGAGAGATTAGAAGGTCGTTACCCCAAAGGTACTGATCTTCGGCCTTAACAGCAGAGCTATCGTTGAAGCTATCGAAAAACAATGGTCTAACTAAGGGTTGAGCATTTACCATATGCTGATAACCAAGCGTATAGTTGTAAGGAAGCAGATCGTAGCGAAGCTGAATGTACCTACGAACAATGCTTTTGTATGGATCATCAAAAAGTGCAGGTTCGCTAGGATATTGAGGCAAATTCGCATTTAAGCCATCAAGATCAGTACCATGAGGACGTAAAATTGGAGAGAAAGAAGACATCTGCAACCACCTAACGTATAGCTCATTATCCCTTTCAGCAAAGGTAAAACCACCTGCATCACTGTGAATGTAAGGTACGTTACTCATGCTCATTGTAAGCATTATAGGCAGCTGAGCCCTAAAACCACTCCAATGCCTTCCAACATCTCCACTCCATGGAAAAATGATGTAGCGAGCGCTATTAGCATAACCAGCCCTGTTTAGGTTGAAAAGACGAACATCAGGGTACTCCTTTTCAAATTTGGTATAAAGCATCTTATTCCAGTAGTGACCATAAATATTATGCACCTCATTTGCAGAGTAGAGCCTCGACGAGTACCCAAAATCTTTTAGGTTGTGGTAAACATCAACAGGATGATTTTCAGGTTCACCTAAATCCCCCCACCATCCGGTAACGCCTATATCCATTTGCTTTTTATACTTACTCCAAAACCAATCCTTGGCATCGTTACGAAACATATCTATTAAACCACCTTTCCCAAAGTAGAAGTTTTGCAGCGTATAGGTTTTACCGAGACTATCAACAGCAAGAAAAGGAACGCTTTCATCATAGCTAAGCGTATTTTTAACAACGTAAGGTTCGGTTATTAGCACAGTTTTAATGCTATCACTTTTAAAATCAGCAATCATTTTCTTTGGATCAGGCCATGCTTTTCGATTCACCCAATCTAGATTCCCTACATAGTTTTGGATGCTATCGCCAAACCAAAATAGGTCGATAATAATTGCATCCATAGGAATTCGTTCGGCCTTCATCTTAGCCTTAATAGAGCGAATTTGGGCGTCACTTCGGTATCCGAATCGGCTCATAAAATTACCAAATACCCAACGAGCAGGAATAGGCTGAGTTCCAATAAGTGAAGTGTAGCTTTTAAGTATTTCGTTAATGCTCTTACCTGGAATAATATACAGCACCAGCTCTCCACTCTCAAACGAAACAGTCATTTTACTAGGGTCAGACTTTGCAATATCAGCATGCCCCTTAGACGGATTGTCGAAGAAAATGCCATACCCTTTATTCGAAATAAAGAAAGGAAGGCTGTAGTTTAAGTTGAGCTCCCCAACTCCATATCCATAGCTTGGACGGTTGTACAGATCGAAGCTCAACCCCCTTCTATTAAGAGAGACAGCACGCTCGCCACCTCCGAAAATAGCCTCGTCCTTAGCAAGACCTATGCTAAAGCCATTTGCAGCTGGCGAAGAGTACCCCATAAGCTGCGTAACCAACGCCGAACCCCCAACGCTAAGCGAATAGAATTCGCCCTTATCGCTGATAGTTACCGCTCCTATACTCTTTTGAGCATCACTCAAACTCTTAATTGCTGCATTTTCGGGGGTTACCATAATGGCATCCGAAATCTGCTGAACTTTTGTGTACCCTTTAGGAGTAAAAGTTGCCTTTAAAATACCTTTACCCATCGACTGGAAAACCCAGCTTCCACCATTTTTTTCGCCAACAATAGCCGAAGAGCCTCCAGCAGAAGATGACGCGAGCTGAGCTAAAGCTACATTGCCCCACCCAATGATGCAGGCGATTGCTATAAACCTATAAAATCGCATAGTTCGTGTGTGTTTAATGCTTCATTAAATAACCAATTGGTCGTAAAAACGCTACTCAGCGCAATCGTTTGCACCTTGTTGTGTTTCAAACGCTTGAAGTTAGTTTTTACAAATAAAACAAACAATACGAAAAAGAATGAGAAACAAAAAGAAGGAAAGAAAAGATACGTATGAGCAAAAAAGCCAGACAAACGAATAACTTTATACTACAAACAACAAAAAAGGGAATGCTTCACAGCAGTCCCTTTCTAAAACGTAAATTAACACAAATACGATGTTTCTGAAACAGGGAGAACCTGTAAGAGCTTAGCAGCCTACAAAAGGTCTTAGTAGGCTGCCAAGCCATCGTACTATTTTTTAACTATCTCGTAGCTTCTACCAGCCATTGACTTGTTTCAAATTAGGATTGGAATTAATATCTGAAGCAGGAATCGGTAAGGTTTTGAATTTATCAGTAACACCTTGACCTGCCTTTACTCCGCCTTTCCATGCCCAAACATAGGATGAACTAGTCAACTTTCCAAAACGAACTAAATCTGAACGACGATGCCCCTCCCAGTATAATTCTCTTGCACGTTCATCAAGAATAAAGTCTAGGGTTAGCTGGCTATCTGTTATATCTGCCGTTGGATCTCCAGCCGAGACTCCATATGCACGCTCTCTTACAAGATTTACGTATGATAATGCTTGTGACCTAGTTCCACCAGCACCTCCTCGTAAAACAGCTTCTGCAAACATTAGGTAAACATCCGATAGACGAAACATAGGGAAGTCAGTATCAGGGAAGGTAGTACTTGATCCAGTCGCGCCTGTTGATGTAACGTTTTTATACTTACCGAGTGCATATCCTTGAGTAAAGCTATATATGTCGTTAATCTCAAGAGATTGACCATCGGTATAAACCATAGCCCTTTTATCCGTAGATCCTGTAATATCAGTGAATTTTCCTACAAATTCTTTAGTGGTTCTTAACCCCCACCAACCACCGCCAACACCAAAATCAGCAGCGTTCATACTACCACCAACAGAAGCACATATCAAATAAGTAGTTCCTCCCCATGTTTGAGTATTTCTCCCATCAAAGCATATTGGGAAGATTATCTCATTTCTACGAAGATTATTATCTGCTAGAAATAAGTTAGCATACTTACTTTCAAGAGTATAACCACCATCAATAAGCTTCTTACAATATGTTATTGTTTCTGTGTACTTACTAACGCCAGTATAAACTTCAGAATTTAAGTAAAGCTTTGCCAAAACCATCCACGCAGCTCCTCTGTCAGCTCTTCCGTACTGATTAGCACGTGGCTGTGGCAACTCATTTTCAATTGCCTTTAATTCTGACTCAACATAATTGAACAGCTCTTGAGCAGTTGCTTGTTTTGGGAAAAATATACCAGGCTTATTAGTCTCGGTTACAAAAGGACCTGTTCTGAAAAGATCAAGTAAATGCCAGTAGCTCATAGCCCTTAAAAAACGAGCCTCCGTATTATACTGCTTGAGATTATCTTTCCCATTGGTTAACCTTATTAAGTTATTACAAAAAGAAATTTCAAGATTAATACGATAGTAAATCGCTGTTACAAACTCATTTGTTGTAGTGAAATCAAGATCATGATAATCACGAAGATTTCCATCATTCCAAGCACAAATAGCCTCATCAGTAGTCAACTCTTGAGCATTCCAATATTGTCTCAAATAAGACGAGAAACCACCGTTAATACTGGCAATATCTTGCTCACCGTCATTTGCAGTCTGACCACCTACGGCCAAACCACTATAACATTTTGCCAAAAGCCCCATGTAACCATCAGGGTCGTTAATAACACTATTTTCGGTTTTTACATTTGGATCCAATGGCGTTGTATCCAAATCACTCTCGCAAGATCCCAATAAAATTGCAGAAACTAATGCAATTAAGGATGTTGTTATGTTAAATTTTCTTCTTTTCATTTTGAAAAATTTAAGAATAGTATATATCAAAAAAGATCTCACACTATTCGATTAAAATTTTGCAGAAACACCAAATACAAAAGTCCTTGGTCTAGGATAAATAGCATTATCAATACCACTTGAAACCTCAGGATCAATTCCTTTATATTTTGTCACAACAAAAACATTTTGAACTGCACCAAAAATTCTCAAATTCAAATTTGTTTTTGATAAAAATGAAATTGATTTGCCAAAGTTATACCCCAATGTGATATTGTCAAGCTTAATAAATGAAGCATCCTTCATATAGTAATCAGACCAAAATTGAGAATTGACAAACTGAGTATTATTTATATCAACAGGAAGATTCATTAAAAAATTATTCGTAGTTAAGTTTTGATATCTAGCACCATTGGAACTTATATCATCATAAACATAATTACCAATACTAACTCGACCCGATAAGCTCAAATCAAAATTTTTATACTTCACCATTGTAGAGTAACCGATTAATGCATCAGCTGCTGGATCTTTTGCGTAATACTTATCAGCAGGAGTTATAGCACCATCCTTATTTCTATCAACATAGGATCCTTCGATTGGCTTGCCGTTAGCATCATATTTTTGCTCATATAAATAGAAGGTATTTATAGGATGTCCTACTGCATGAATCTGCACATTATTACCCGTTCCGCCTGAAATTCCACCGACTTCAACACCTGCATAGTTTGGATCATCATAGCTAGTTAACTTCGTGATTTTATTTCTATTAATAGAGAAGTTACCCCCTAGTTCCCAAAACCAGTCATTGCTATCATATAGAATTCCATTAAGAGAGACTTCAAAACCCTTATTCTCCAGGTTTCCAATATTTGTCAACAATCGATCTGTATAGTTACTACCAGCAGGAACAGGTATCGTATTAATCAAATCATTAGTCTTCCTAATGTATAAATCAATAGTACCATTCAATCTACCCTTGAAAAATCCGAAATCTACACCTGCATTATAGGTTGATGTTTCCTCCCACTTGATCTTATCATCGAAAGCATTAGGACGTATTGTTGTCACATAACCATCGCCAACTTGATATTTTGAATAACCATCACTGTACCTATATGTGCCCATATAAGGATAATCATTATTAGTAATATCCTGCTGACCTGTTACACCATACCCTAAACGAAACTTTAGATTACTGATAATACTTACATTCTTAATAAAAGATTCCTCGTTAATCTTCCAAGCAAATGCAAACGCAGGAAACACACCCCAACGAGTATCCTTTGAAAAACGAGAAGAACCATCTCTACGCAAAGTTGCTGTTAAGAGATACTTGTTATCATAAGAATAATTTAATCTACCAAAATAAGAAACTAAATAATTCTCAGTCTCACTTCCATCCTTCTGAGTTGTTCCGTTAACCCTTACATCATTACCTTCTGCCTTTCTCCAGAATCTCTGTTCTTCAACACCAACCATTGCTTCAAACTGACTCTTAATTGAAGGAAGTTCCTTTCTATAATTCAAAACAAAGTTTACCATTTCATTCTTTGTCTCTTGAGTATAATCGCGAGTTAGCTGCGCATCTGCAGCTGTTCCTGGATCAACCCATGATGCCTTAGGATCTATCCTTATTTTCCCATCACTACTAGTATAATCAAGTCCAGCAGTAACCGAAGCCTTTAAGTCTGGTAAAAAATGAAGCTTATAATCAACTTTAACATCACCAATTAACCTTTTAACATCAGCCTTATCGCTTCGTTGATCTAGTCTGGCAACTGGATTCCTTGTAGCATTTATATTTCTCTGACCATCAGGACTTATCCATGTATAATAGCCCCCAAATTTTGTAAACTTAGCATCCGAATCCTTAGGAGATTTAGTTGGATCAAAACGAAGAGCATCCCTTACAGCATCCGTTTCAGCAAATACATTCTGAGAATAAATGCCTTTTAGCCCAATATCTACTCGAAGATGATCATCAAAGAAAGTGGGATTAACTTTCAACGTTCCACTGTACCTTTTCATCTCAGATGTTTTGAGAACCCCCTCTTGATCTGTATAACCAACAGAAGCACGAATTGGCGTAGATTTAACAGAAGATGTCACGCTGATATTATAATCTTGTCCAAAGGAATTCCTAAAGATCTCATCTTGCCAATCAGTAGCAGAATTTCCCAAAAACAACCGAATATCAGAAATTCCACTTCCTTTATTTGCCTCGTAATACTTGTTTACAATTGTACGATACTCATCAGCAGAGAGTAAGTCAACTTTTTTCGCAACTGTTCCTAAAGAGAATTTTGAATCAAAATCAACTTTAAGAGCTTCTCCCTTTGCCCCTTTTTTTGTTGTAATAAGTATTACTCCATTTGATGCTCGAGAACCGTAGATAGCAGTTGCAGAAGCATCTTTTAGAACTGTAAAAGTTTCGATATCATTCGGATTAATCGAACTTAAAACATTCCCTAACCCATCTATCGCACGATTATCCAGCGGAAGTCCATCCACGATAATGAGAGGATCGTTACTTGCAGACATAGAAGAACCACCCCTGATTCTAATAGTTGCACCATCTGTTGGTGCTCCACCTGCAGTTGTTACATTAACACCTGCAATTTTACCAACGATCATTTGCTGAGGTGAGGTACTTCCACTTTTGTTTAGACTCTTTTCACTCACAACTGCTAACGAACCTGTTGCATCTGATTTTTTTACATTACCATACCCTACAACCACCAGCTCTTCTACTCTTTTTGAGTTAGACTCCAGAGCGATAGTCATAGGAGTACCTGAAACAGCAACAACCTCTTTTGTAGAGTATCCTACGTAAGATACAACAAGAGTTGCGCCAGCATTTGCCTTAATAGTAAAGGCTCCATCAACATTGGTAACTGTACCAACGGTGGTCCCCTTTACCTGTATGGATGCTCCTATTAGCTGTTCGCTTGTAGAAGCATCTACAACTTTACCTGTAATTGTACTCCCCTGTGCAAAAGTTTTACCACAAAGGAAGGTTGCCAAGACGCAGAAAAGCGTACTTAGCACTAGAATTTTTCTTCCCATAAAGTTTGATTAGTTAGAAATTTGAAGGCTTAATAATTGATGTACTGCTTAAAAATCGACTTAGATTAGATAAAGGTATCTCCATAGGCATTTATGCTATTTACGTTTAAACTTTGCTTAAAATTAAGTGAAGCCATTCGAATAGATACTTGACCTATAATCCGCTTATTCGAATACCATTTAAATAATTTTAAGCTAACTATTGAAATCGAAAGCAAAGTAAATGATTGAAAGTAAAAGCAGCGACTAATGGAGCATAAATGGACAGAATCAATTTCATTAATACCTATTTATCAAACACTTACAATTATCAACAAACTATATAATTGACATATAATAAAGCATAAACCAACAATTAAACCGATATATTTGGCATATTTAAAGTACAATAACACCTAAAAATGTTAAACGCACATCTATGTACAAAGTAGTATTTAACAAAATATCAAAGTAATAAATCATATAAAATAATCCTACAACAGCACTCTGCATAAATCACGAAAAAAACAAATACAGAATAAAAAAGCCAAGCATTTCATTTGAAATTACTTGGCTAATTACGATTACTATGAAACAAGATAACAATTCAAAAAAAGAGGTCAATTTCTATTTTTGAAAAAAGAATTAATTACCGATTACAATTTCAAATCAAGATAAATACCCTTTAATTTTAGCTTTATAGGTATATACCGTTTTAATTGATAGATTCAATATTTTAGATATCTTATCGTTATCTGTTATACCCATTTGAATAAGCGCCATAATTCGAAGCTCCATACTCAGATGAAGATCTTCAGCATCATCCTTGCCTTTAACCAAATCTGTAGAAAAACGACTTAGAAAATCAGGAAACAGCTTCAGAAAGGTTCTATCGAAGTTAACCAGCAACAGCTCGCGCTCGCTCTTAACATCAACCTTATCCAACGATAGCTTAGCCTCGTCATACCTTTTAGCCACCAGCTGTTGTTGAAGCCTACGCTTAATGGCTTCAATCTTATCGATATAATCGGTGCTGATTGAAAAGTAGTAGCTAACGTATTCGTCCTTTACTTTGCTAGTTTGCTCTAGCTGAAGGTTAACATCTTTAAGCCTGTTGAGCGTCGATATTAGCTCACCTCGAGTTGACTTGAGCATTTTTATCTGCCTTAGAACAACCATAACAAGCAGAGCTAGGGCAACAATTGCGATTGCCAAACCAACAATAAGGTATAGCATTGCCATACCTTTTGATTCTACGTCGTTTAGCTTTTCGAGCTCGATTGTTGGTAAAATCCCTATAACCTGAAGCTTACGAAGCTTAGCACCATAAAAGTTTGCATCGTTAAGTGCCTGATGAATTAGCACATAGGCATTTTTTGTATCACCCTTACTAAAAAGTAGGAAGGATAGATCGCGTAAGGCTGTAGCTTCTACAACTGCCGATTTAACATCGAGAATTGCGGCACGAGCAAACATCTCAACGGCCTTACTGCTGTTGCCCTCTTTTTGGTAAAGCTTTCCCAACATCGAATATATGATAGCCCTTGTATGGTCATCAATTTTATGCTGCAGCAGCATAGATTCGATATATCGAATAGCCTCTACACTTTGATTTGTATGAATGAGCTTGTTAGCATAGTTGATGGCATACATAAACGACTCGGGAGGAAACATCGCCAAAAGATGCTCAGTGTAGGTAAGTCCGCTTGCAGTATAAATTGCTGCATAGTGCGGATTTTGGCTGTACTCGGCCAAATCGTATGAAAGTCTTGACATTACTGAGTAGTAGTAGTCGTAACGGCTTGCGGATAGCAAGTTGAATGGGATTGAGGATAGCGTATCCTCGGCCTCCTTGTACATCCCAGCAGAAATTAAGATGTCTGCTATATCCAGCTTTGTAAGTAGTACATTTTGAAGACTGTGGCTTTCGACAGCAAGTCGATACTGAGACAAAGAATAGCTGAAGGCTGTATCGAAATTATAAGACTTATACTCCTGAACGATATCACGTGTTTTTGAGAAACGCTCTACTACCGATTTCGAATTAAAGTCTAGCTCTTTTTTAAGAGAATCGATCTTCCTAACCTTTAGCTGCTGATACCGATTTTTATCCTTAAGCGCAGCTTGCAACCGATCGAGCATGCTACTGTTGGCCACATCTTGCTTATCGGCACAAAATGCTGTACCCGCCATAAGTAGCAGAACAACAGAAAAACAGATAAGCGTATATCGGCAGGTCATACCTATATTTTTAAGTACTAGTTAATGGATGCAAGTTAATGGAATAAGATGCTCTGCAAATTAGCAGCACAGGAGGAAACCCTATTCCAAAATCAACAGCAGCCCTTTTTATATAAACTGCAAGTAACGAGTTGCAGAATTCATTCATACAAAAAGAGACACCCAAAATCAACTCGATCAAAATAACACATTATCAGAAACATACCCATTACACCTAACAATCAATAATTTATCAATTCCGTCCATCTTATCTAATTAAACCACCTCCATCTCCACTCCTAACGGTTCGTCATATAAAACTAACGGTTCATCATGTTTTAATTGCCATAGGAGTAGCTAAGCAGCAACTTTGTAGCACAAAAGCAAGATTGGCAAGCTGCTTAGCAAGAACCAACAGCTTAAGAAGTAGAGGTCGAAATAGCTTTGTAAAAAAATTAGGGAAGCATGAAAAATAGAGCATTAACCATTATTTTATGCATACTACTCGTAGATGCAGCATTCGGACAAACCCTTATTAAGGGCAAAGTTACCGACAAGCAGGGACTTCCACTCCCAGGTTCGAGCATTATTATAAAAGGGAGCATTGATGGTACATCTGCAGATACATCAGGAAGCTTTATCCTTAAAACACGAAGAAAAGGGACACAAACCCTGCAAGCAACCTTTATAGGATACGAACCTATAGAAAAGGTGGTTAGCATAAAAGATAGCACCATAACGATTCGCATAGAGCTAAAAGAAAAAGCCACTGCAATTAAAGATGTAGTGATAACCGCAGGAAGCTTTGAAGCTGGCGATAAGAAGAAGGGGGTTACGCTAAAACCACTTGATATACTAACAACAGCTAGCGCATCGGGAGATATATACGGAGCAATTAACACCCTGCCAGGAGCAGCAACAATAGCCGATGATGGAAGGCTTTTTGTCCGAGGAGGCGATGCCTACGAATCGCTTACCTTTATTGATGGAATGCGCGTTAAAAAGCCCTACTCTTCTACAACGCCAGATCTGCCATCGAGAGGAAGATACTCACCACAGCTATTTACAGGAACAACATTCAGCTCGGGTGGCTACTCGGCCCAATACGGACAAGCCCTATCGTCGGCACTTATACTACAATCAACTGGCGTTGCACCAAAGAACCAGTGGGGTTTAGGTGTTATGACTGTTGGCCTTAATGGGTCAGAGACCTTTTCGAATGGAAAATCCTCCATTTCGGTTCAGGCAGAGTACTACAATTTACAACCCTACTATAGCCTCACCAATACCCAGTATAAGTGGAATAAGTATCCTGAAACGTTTGGAACTACGATTGTAGCACGACAGAAAGTTGGTAAAGAGGGGCTGCTCAAACTGATGACTACTTTTCAAACAGGGCACAGCAATTTAGAGTATCCAGATTTTAGTGATCAGGCGAAGCCCATTAACATAGACCTAAAAAATAACAACCTATACTCAAACCTCACCTACACCGATGGATGGGGAAAAGGGTGGAGCCTAAAATCGGGGGTTGCTTTTACCATTGACAACAACCTGATGAAGCCTGGAATTAACGGAGTTGATGAAAAAAACATATACCTACAAACAAAGGTTGCCATTAAAAAGGAGCTAAGCTCCAAAGTAAGCATAACAGGTGGAGTAGAAGCATCGCCCAACAGCTTTAGGCAGATATACAAAGAAGGACTAGCTGAAAGAAGCAATACCCAATTTACAGACTACAACCTTGCCTCGTTTGTTGAAGTAGAGACCATGCTTTTTAGCAAGCTTGCTGCAAGAGGAGGTATTAGAAGCGAGTATTCAGACCTACTTAAAGATCATAAGCTAGCCCCTAGAGCATCAGTTGCATGGCTTCTAGCACCTTGCTGCCAGATTTCGTATGCAAGCGGGGTTTTCTACCAAACACCAGAGGATCAGCTGCTAAGATTTACAAACCAGCTGGGCTTCGAAAAATCAACACACCACATAGTCAACTTCCAGCTAACTAAAAACGATAGAATTTTTAGAGTTGAAACCTACTACAAAAGCTATAGCAATTTGGTAAGATTCGATGGCGAAAGATTTTATGACCCAACACTCTACTCGAACGGAGGAAATGGCTATGCAAAAGGGGTCGAATTTTTCTGGAGAGATCAAAAGAGTATCAGAAACTTAGACTACTGGGTATCCTACTCATACATAGACAGCAAACGAATTTACCGAGACTTCAAAGAAAAGGTTACCCCCACCTTTGCCCCAAAGCATAATGTATCGTTGGTAGGCAAATGGTGGTCGAACAAGCTAAGCACTCAATTTGGTGCAACAGTAAGCTACGCATCAGGAAGACCATACGACGATCCATCTACAGCTAAGTTTATGGATAAGGTTGCCAAAGACTACTTTGACGTTAGCATAAACGCCAGCTATGTGTTTAAGCTATTTGACAAAACATCGGTACTCTACACCCAAGTAGGAAACCTAATTGCCCGCGAAAATATCTACGGCTACAACTACTACAAAAGTGCAGACGGCAGCTACAAATCGTCGAAAATAAGAGGCGATGCACAGCCTTCGCTTTTTATGGGACTTTTCCTAAACTTTTAGCAATTCAATTATAAACCAACTAAATAGAAACACAATGAAAGCAAAAGAACTAGCTATTTTACTTGTAATGCTACTTTCGGCAAGCATTACTAACGCGCAAAGCTACAACGCAGATGTAGATACCCTTGTTCAGCGTATGTACAAAGACAAAAGCGGAAGCTACGAACTCTACGCCACACAGCTACAAGGACTAGCACAAGCAGAACCAACCCGATGGGAGGCGTCGTACTACTTTAGCTACTGCAAAATTATGCAGGCATTTACATCGAAAGGCGAAAAGATTGATGCACTGCTAGACGAAGCAGAACCTGTAATTGCATCCCTAAAAAAAATGCAACCTAACGAATCGGAGTTCTACGTGCTAGAAGCGATGCTAAATCAAGCACGAATTGCAGTGTCTCCAATGTCGAGAGGGATGAAGTACTCGCAATTGTATAATGCTCTTTTGGACAAAGCGATTGCAATGAACCCCGAAAATCCGAGAGCATATCTTATAAAAGGACTAGGTGTTATAAACATGCCAGCAATGTTTGGTGGAGGGAAAAAGAATGCCAAGCCTCTATTCGAAAAAGCAAAAGAGCTATTTACAAGCTTTAAAGCCCCTAGTACAATTTATCCAAGCTGGGGTGAACAGATGAACGATGCGTACCTAAACATCTGTAACAAAGAGTAGCGACATTGCAGAACCCCAATCGTTACGGGTTGAGGTTCTGCTTTTCCTAAGCAAAAACAAATAAATTAGGTCCAAATTTGTACCTTCATCAAAAATAGAGAAAGATGAAACCTAAGTGGAAACTCATACTTAACGATTGGCTTCGAGTTGTTGGAATAAGCATTCTTATTGGAATTTTCATCAGCTTCATTTTTGCAGGTTCCGATATTTTCACCTACAGCTGGCATCGATTTAAGATCTTGATTACCATTTCGCTAATCATTGGAATTGCAATGTGGAAAGGGAACCAGCTAATTCAAACGATCTTAGGACAAAAATACCCATGGAGTAAGAATCCAACCAAAGCTTTTAGAATGAATATCATACTAACAAGCATACACAACACACTTGTACTATTTATAATCAACACGCTGATATTTGCCTACTTTGCCAAAGGGAAGTTTAGCTTTATAGGCTCACTAGATGGCATCCTGATAAACACCATTATTGTGTCGCTCATCAGCTTTTTTATATGGATGGTGATGTTTGTTCGTAAATTTTTTGATGGATACAAGAACAACATCCTTAAGGAAGAACAGCACAAAAGAGAGCTAGCCATTTCGCAGTACGAAATGCTTAAAAATCAAGTCAATCCACACTTTTTATTCAACAGCCTAAACGTGCTAACATCGCTTGTAGAGAACGATCCAACAACAGCAGTTCGTTTTATTAAAAAGCTATCGGAAGTTTACAGGTATGTTCTCGAAGCAAAAGATAAGGAGCTTGTACCGCTCGAAGATGAGCTCCGACTTACCGAATCGTTTATCTACCTACAAAAAATAAGAAATGGTGAAAGCTTAAATGTAACCATTAGCGTAGCACCTGCGGGCAAAAAGGTTGTACCACTGGCGCTTCAAATGGTAGTAGAAAATGCAATAAAGCATAATATTATAGCTGCATCTCAGCCCCTAACAATTCGTATTTACGAAGATGCTGAAGGCAACCTAACCTGCGAAAACAACCTACAGAAAAAGCAGGTAATTGCCGATTCTAACACCATCGGACTAAAGAATATTGAGGAGCGCTATAGCTTTTTAACCGAGAAAAAAATGCAGTATGGCGAAGATAACGGGCAATTTACAGTAAGAATTCCCCTGATCTAATCGCCCCTCCTAAAAAATGAACAGAACCATGAAGTGCATAATTGTAGAAGACGAGCAACCTGCAGCAGAACGACTAAAAAAGCTTGTGGAGCAGTGCGATCCTTCCATTACTGTTGCGGCAACTACCGATTCGGTTGCAGCAACCCTACAGTACTTTGCCAACAATGCGCATCCTGACTTTATGCTAATGGATATTCAGCTAGGAGATGGCATTAGCTTTGAAATTTTAGAACAAATCGAAATTTCGTGCCCCATAATATTTACAACAGCGTACAACGAGTATGCCATAAAAGCATTTAAGGTTAACAGTATCGACTACCTGCTAAAGCCCATAGATAAGGATGAGCTATTTGAGGCAATAGCCAAGCTTAAGCGGCAGCTTGGCGAACGGTTGGTGCCAGAGGCTATTACACCAACCCACCTTGCCGAAGCTATGCGTATGCTTACAGGCAGATACAAGGAGCGTTTTGTCACTCGAATTGGAGAAAAGCTAGTTATGCTTCCGGTTGAGAACATCGCCGCATTCGTAAGCATGGAAAAATCAACCTACGCATACACCAAAGAGGGAAAGATGGTAAGCTTAGACTACACCCTCGATAGCATAGAGAACCTGATTGATCCCCTCAAATTCTTTAGAGTTAGTCGCAAGCACATTGTAGCAGTAGATAGCATAAGCGAGGTGTCAATTTTTTCGACATCGCGACTGAAGCTCAAGATAAAAGGAACCAAAGATGATGACATAATAGTTAGCCGAGAGAGGTACGCTAAATTTAAGGAGTGGCTAGATAGGTAGAATACTTTTGAACCTCATCTAAAAGTGATAAATTTAGGTGCTTCAACAAGCTACATCGAACCATAATAAAAAGTAGCATTGTAAGCTCAACCAAACTGTTGGATGAACCAAAAGCAACATACCTAACGATGAAGAAAACGCTAATTACAGCCTTACTATGCACAGCAATGAGCCAAGCCATAGGACAAGCACCATTTGGCAAATCGTTTGATAGCTATCCGCCATACTATGGCAGCGATTTGCAGCTAACCTACGCCAACAACCAATCGAAGTTTACCTTTTGGTCGCCCAACGCCGAAGAGGTTTACCTACACCTCTACAACGAAGGTGAAGGAGGCATTCCCTACCAAACGCTCAAAATGGTAAGAAACAACCCCAGCGAACCTTGGCATATAACCGTAGGGGGCGATTTAAAAGGACGATTTTACACATTCCAGATCAAGTACCAAGGAAAGCTTCTAAACGAAACCCAAGGAGCATGGGCCAATGCCGTTGGAATAAACGGAAATCGGGCAGCTGTTGTAGATTTAAAATCAACAAATCCTACAGGTTGGAGTAGCGACAAGCGACCACCACTTAAAAGTCCGAACGACATCATACTCTACGAGCTTGTACACAGGGATATGACAATGAGTCCGACCTCTGGAATAAAGCACAAAGGCAAGTTCTTAGCGTGGACAGAGAAAGGGAGCAAGAACGGACAGGGACAAAGCACGGGGATCGACCACATTAAGGAGCTAGGCGTAACGCATGTACACCTCCTCCCATCCTTCGATCATGCATCAATCGACGAAAAAAAGCTTGATGAAAATAAGTACAACTGGGGCTACGATCCTAAAAACTTCAATGCACCAGAAGGAAGCTTTTCAATCAACCCTGCCGACCCCTCTGCTCGAATAAAGGAGTTCAAGCAAATGGTTCAGAGCTTTCATAAAAACGGCATTAGGGTTATAATGGACGTTGTTTACAACCACACTTCAAGTGCTGCAGGATCGGCATTTAACCTAAGCGTTCCTGAGTACTTTTACAGGCACAACCCAGATGGAAGCTACTCCAATGCATCGGGTTGTGGAAATGAAACCGCCTCTGAACGAACAATGGTAAGGCAGTACATTGTAGAATCGGTAAAGTACTGGGCTACAGAATACCATATAGATGGCTTTAGATTTGACCTGATGGCTGTTCACGATGTAGAAACAATGAACGCCGTAACCAAAGCACTGCATGAAATAGACCCCTCTATTTTCGTTTACGGCGAAGGCTGGAGCGCAGGAGACTCGCCACTTCCACTTGCCAAACGAGCAACAAAAGCAAACGCCCTACTACTTAACGATGTTGCTGTTTTTAGCGATGATATAAGAGATGGCATCAAAGGACACTTTGCAAAAGAAACCGAAAAAGGGTTTGCAACTGGAGCCCCCAATATGGAAGAGAGCGTAAAATTTGGGATAGTGGCTTCAACACAGCATCCACAAGTTGATTACAGCAAGGTAAACTACTCAAAAGCCCCCTATGCCAAAAAACCTTCGCAAACCATAAGCTACGTATCGTGCCATGACGATCTTTGCCTTGTGGATAAGCTAAGAGCATCGAACCCTGGAGCTAGTGAAAACGACCTCATTAAGTACAATAAGCTTGCACAAACCATAGTGCTTACATCGCAAGGTATTCCATTTATCTTTTGTGGCGAAGAAATATTTAGGGACAAAAAAGGGGTACACAACTCTTTCCAATCGCCCGACTCGATAAATAGCATTAACTGGAACAACAAAGCTAAGTATAACGAGCTGTTCAAGTACTACCAAGGGCTTATAAATCTCCGAAAAAAGCACCCCGCATTTCGTATTCCAACAACAGAGGGTATCCAAAAGCACCTTAAGTTTATAGATGCACCTGCGGGTGTAGTTGCATACCAGCTATCAGGAAATGCAAATGGAGATAGCTGGAAGGATATTGTAGCGGTATTTAATGGCAACACCAAAGCTGCTAAGGTTTCCATCCCTGCTGGCAAGTGGATTGCCATTATTAAGGATGGGAAAATCAACGAAAAAGGTATCAGTCCACAGAATGGAGGCGTAGTTGAGATTCCTGCATCTTCGGCTCTGCTTTTAAAGCGATAGGATACCCAATAGCAAACAAAGGGGCTGTCCCAAAAAGAATGGCACGTATCTCGATTTGCGTATTACAACAAGCAGTGATACCATTTCGAAGTAAAAGATACAAGCGACCAGACTTTTGGGACAGCCCTTTACTAATTACTGAGTATTTACAATTGTTTGCACCTGCGCTTTGGTAGAATCCTTAGCCACGCTAGTTACATTCCCCTTGCAGTTGGTAAAGTAAACATAGTTCCCGTTGTCCAAAAATCGGTAAACTTTGCATCCATCATGCTCAAAAAGGTAGCTCACATTGTAGGTATTGTTATTCTTAGGAGCCTCCTCTTTTATAGGTATTTGCACCATACACGATGAAAAGAAAGCTACCAACAAGAGCGTAGAAAACAACCAACTAAGCTTTTTCATACTTAAAATTTTAGGTTATATAAAGATGTGATTAACGACCGCCAAAAGGAGTAGAAAGAGCTACTATCCTCTCCTAATTTAGGAATTAAAAAGGATACAGGTGCATACGAAATAACGAAAGCTGCTTCAATTAGGTTTTTTAGCTCGGAATGCTAGTAATAGTGAGGAATAATGGCGACTTTAAGGTTTGAAAAAAAGCAAAACTATGGGCTATCAAATACAGCAGGTAAACCTTAAATCGGACTATGAGGGAAAGGTTGTTGCGACCATTATTTCGAGTAGATCAAGCAACAGCTCAGGCAAGGCAGTGCTGTACATTCATGGTTTTATTGACTACTTTTTTCAGGATCATCTCGCTGATGCATTCACCCAAAACGGAATGAACTTTTACGCACTCGAGCTCCGAAAATATGGACGCTCGCTCCTACCCCATCAGCACCCCAACTACTGTAAAAACATACATGAGTATTTCGAAGAGATAGACAGAAGTATTGAAAAGATAGTAGCAGAAGGAAACCTGTCTGTTGCCCTTATAGGGCACTCTACAGGTGGGCTTGTAGCCTCCTTGTACTGCTCGAAGGGAAGGTATGCCAGTAAGGTAAGCGGACTCATCCTTAACAGTCCTTTTCTCGAGTATAACGTATCTTTTGCCATTAGAACAGCGACCCTAGTAGCTTCTGCAATATGCAGCCCATTCCCTTTTTCCTGTGTAAAAGGGGTGCTATCCCCTCTTTATGCACAAAGCGTGCACAAGAGCCACAAGGGAGAGTGGAGCTTTAACCTAGCATGGAAACCTATTGAAGGGTTTCCTTCATACTTCAGATGGATAATCGCCATCAGAAATGGGCACAACCAGGTAAAAAAAGGGCTAAAGATCGCATGCCCTATCCTAGTAATGCATTCATCTTCGTCGCTACTACCCAAAAAGTGGACTGATGAGATTATGAAATCGGACATCGTGCTTAATGTAGAACATATGAAGAAGTATGGGAAAAAGCTTGGGGCCAACGTAGAGTTTTATGAAGTAAAAGATGGGATGCACGACCTTGTGCTTTCTAGAAAAGATGTAAGAGAAAAGGTGCTAGAGAAGATGGTTGCTTGGAGCAAAAACGTACTATAAGTAAGGTAGTAAGAGCTTTTACTTGTGGTGATACGCAATCCCCATTTTTGAAGCTAAGCAGCCATACGATTTGCGACACACGAAAAAATGAACACAGGGTCGCAAAGACACAGATTTACAACAATATACGATATACTATTTGCGACACACGACACACGAAAAAATGAACACAGGGACACAAAGTCACAGATTTCCACCGAGTTAATTCGTTGGTTGCTTTTCCGACTAATGACTACCGAAAAGACGAACGCGAGACGCAAACAATTAATAAAAAGCTTATTCCTGTTACAATCTTGGCGGCTCTGCGGCTTGGCGTGATTATATTTACTCTCGCTAAGACGCTAAGACGCTAAGACGCTAAGGTATTTATACCTAAAATATTCAATTTATTCTCTTGGCGGCTCTGCGGCTTGGCATGCTCTTTTTTATTCTCGCAAAGATGAGACACAAAGGCGCAGATATATAATAAGTTAAATCTTCGGTTGCTTTTCCGACTACCGACTACCGACCCATTCCCGTCACCTGTCACAATGTCTAAACAGAGTCGCTAAACCCTTCATCTAGCTATTTTATCCACCCAAATTATTAATTGATCCCAGAATTGTGGTAAATGAAAAGCAGACACCACAAAACCCGCTCTGTATGAGTAGAAAGTCGTCTATAAGCCCTTCATCGATAGCTGAATGCGTTTTCTAACCTTATCAACTTCAACTACTTTTACCTTAACATGCTGATGGAGCTTTACAACGTCAAGCGGATTAGCCACATACCTATCAGCAAGCTGTGAAATATGAACTAAGCCATCCTGCTTAACCCCAACATCAACAAAAGCACCAAAGTTGGTAATATTGGTTACAATTCCAGGCAGAGTCATGCCCTCCCTCAAATCATCAATAGTATGAATATCAGGAGCAAACTCAAATACCTTAGCAGCCGAACGAGGATCACGTCCAGGCTTAGCAAGCTCCTGCATAATATCATTCAGCGTAGGCAGCCCCACCTTTTCATCCACATACTTGCTTAGCTGAACAGACTTACGAAGCTGCTCGTTCTCGAGAAGATCCTTAACCTTGCAGCCCAAATCTTTAGCAATTTTCTCGACTACATAGTAGGCTTCGGGGTGAACTGCCGAATTATCGAGAGGGTTCTTAGCGCCATCAATACGCAAGAATCCAGCACACTGCTCAAATGCTTTTGGTCCGAGCTTAGGCACCTTTTTAAGCTCGGAACGAGACGCAAATGGACCATTCTGAGCACGATACTCAACAATACCCTGAGCAAGCTTTGGACCTAAACCCGAAACATAGGTAAGCAAATGCTTGCTTGCCGTATTTACGTTAACACCAACGTTATTAACACAGCTCTCCACAACCGTATCAAGGCTACTCTTAAGCTTCCCCTGATCAACATCGTGCTGGTACTGACCAACCCCTATCGACTTAGGATCGATCTTAACAAGCTCTGCTAGAGGATCCATTAACCTACGCCCAATTGAGACAGCCCCCCTAACGGTAACATCGTAGCTAGGAAACTCCTCACGAGCAACAGCCGATGCAGAGTAAATCGAAGCACCATCCTCGCTAACAACAAACACCTGAACTTCACGCGAAAAACGAATACGCTTAATGAACGACTCAGTTTCGCGACTAGCCGTTCCATTTCCAATAGCAATGGCTTCGATCTTGTACATCTCCACAAGCGTTTCAACCTTCTTAATTGCCAAAGCAACTTCATTTTGTGGTTGATGAGGGTAGATTGTCTCGTTGTGCATCAAATTTCCTTGCCTATCAAGACAAACAAGCTTACAACCAGTACGATATCCAGGATCGAGTGCTAGTACATTCTTTTGTCCAAGTGGAGACGAGAGCAACAGCTGACGCAAATTCTCCGCAAAAACACGTATAGCCTCTTCATCCGCCTTCTCCTTCGAAAGAGCCATAAACTCGGTTTCGATCGAAGGCCCAAGCAAACGCTTGTAGCTATCCTCAACTGCATCCCTAACAATCTCAGCAGCGGGTGTCCTGTTTACGACAAAAATTCGCTCTAAATCGGCAATAGCAACCTCCTCATCCGGACCGATACTAATACGGAGAATACCCTCTTCCTGCCCCCTACGCATTGCGAGTAAACGGTGCGAGGCACAACGCTTTAAAGGTTCAGAGAAAGCAAAGTAATCAGAATACTTAGCTCCTTCCTCCTCTTTACCCTTTACAACTTTAGAAGTGATGACAGCATCTCTCGAATAAACCCTACGCATAGTGTTACGAGCTCTTGTATCCTCATTTACCCACTCTGCGATAATATCTTTAGCCCCCTCAATAGCATCCGCCGAAGACTCAACCTTATCGTTCAGATACTTTAGTGCGTGTACCTCTACATCGCCAGGCATTTGCTTGATTAGAATAGAAGCTAAAGGCTCCAAACCCTTTTCTTTAGCAATTGTAGCACGAGTACGACGTTTTTGCTTGTAGGGAAGGTATAAATCCTCGAGCTCCGAAAGAACATACGTAGCCTCAATCTTTTGACGAAGCTCATCGGTCATCTTCCCCTGTTCCTCTATCGATTTAACGATTGACTCCCTACGCTTCTCGACCTCATCGAGCTTTCCTTTCTGCTCAGCAATAGCACCTACAGCAACCTCATCAAGCGTACCTGTACGCTCTTTCCTATACCTACTAATAAAAGGAATTGTAGCTCCTTCGGCTAGCAGCAGCAAGGTATTTTCGACCTGCCACTTCTGCAAACCCAACGCAGAAGCTATAAGGCTGATATGCTTAGTATTAGATTCAGACATGCTTTTCGTTTATTTAAACTCAAGTTTACCAAGATTTATCTAAAAAGCCAACTACATTATACGGTAGAATACAAGCTACACCTAACCAAGCACAAACGAAGCAAGAGCGAGTCCCACAAGTACAGCAACCATAGTTGCTACCAA
>Ga0209464_10000096_pt1 | contig 30101 bp, 22 predicted proteins | sample DOMMetBare1Fresh_2_FD_187473 | JGI IMG/M metagenome (GOLD analysis project Ga0209464, IMG submission 187473) | Wetland sediment microbial communities from St. Louis River estuary, USA, under dissolved organic matter induced mercury methylation -... | ecosystem: Environmental > Aquatic >...
AAGGCTGTCATTGCCTTGGCAATGACAGCCTTCTGCCTTTCACCATCACTTAAATTGGCAAGCAGCTCTTTGCGTTTGTGGCCTATTTGACAGCATTTAAGTGAGTAATCGACCATCTTTTTATCATGGTCAGATAGCCGACCTAAGAAGCCTGTATATGGACTGCGGCCGTATGATACAAGCTCTTCTACGGTAGCGTTGGCAACATCTAGCCTATCGGTTAGTACAATGCTGAGTCGTTTAGAGAGCTGCTGTGCGGTAAGGTGCGATACTTCTACACCATCTAGTACTATAGAGCCCTCTAGCATAGGTTGAAGAGCGCATATCGTTCGTATTAGGGTACTCTTGCCTGTTCCATTTGCTCCAAGCAGGCAGGTTAGGCTGCCCCTGCTAAGCGTGGCGTTAAGGTTGCTAGCTACTCTTTTTGACGATCCATAGCCTATGGAGACATTGCTGAGGCTAACTATAGGATTAGAATCGTGGTTACTCTCCATCGGTTGTAGCTTTACGTTTACGCATTATTACTGATATTACAACTGGTGCTCCTATAAATGCAGTTACGGAATTGATTGGTAGCGTTACTTCTAGTCCAGGTAATCGGGCTAGAAGATTGCAAAACAGCGAAATAACAACTCCAAATACAGCTGTAAATGCAACTAGGTAAATATGGTTGGATGTTCGTATAAGTAGCTTTACAAAGTGAGGAACTGCTAAGCCAATAAAAACAATCGGACCACAAAAGGCTGTTACTATGGCTGTTAGTATTCCTGAAAAGAGTATTATAAGCATACGTGCTCTACCAACCTTTACCCCCAAATTTGCCGCATAACGTTCTCCTAACGATATAATATTGAGCTGTTTGGCAAGCAGAAACGATAAAAATGAAAATATGATGGTTATACCTGCAAATAGGTAGGCTTTTGTTAGAGCTAGCCTGCTAAAGCTGCCTAACCCCCAAATTACATAGCTGTGCACATCGGCCTCCTTACTGTAGTATTTTAGGATTCCAACTATCGAGCTTGCCATGTAGCCTACCATTACGCCAAGTATAAGCACGCCGAGCGTTCCTCCAATACGTTTTGATAATGAGAGAATTAGTAGCAACACAGCCAATGCTCCTGCAAGTGATGCTGCAATTATTGTTGCATCGCCCAAAATCCCAATGCTGCTTAACGACACTCCAAACAGCTGTCCAGATGCCATAACAACAATGGCAACTCCGAGACTAGCCCCTGATGAAATGCCTAGCACAGATGGTCCTGCGAGTGGATTACGAAATAGCGTTTGCATCATTAATCCTGCAATTCCTAGTCCCATCCCTGCACTTGCGGCTGTTATTGTTTGTGGTAGGCGGGTTCTTATGAGAATATTTTCCCACACGATATTGCTGCTCCTACCCTTGATAAACGTTGATACCACTTCGTCGAGCGGGATATAAACCGAACCTAGAGCAAGATTTAGACCAATAAGAAGAATTGCTAGTACAATGCTAATTACCAGTATTACACGCCAATATGCAGTGCTATTTCGTACTTCAATATCCATTGCTAATTCCTTGGTGTTATGTAGGTTAATGGTTTATAGAACAATCGCTTGTGATTAGGTAGTAGTTCGGGGTGGAAGAACGAGATATAATCGGCCAACATTTGATGAGGTCGCACAGGGTTAACCTCATCATAGGGTGTTTCTCTGAGGTTAACAACCATAACCTTTTGATTTTTAAATGCATCAAACATTCCATACCTATTATCTTCTTCAAGTAGGCTTTGGCTATTGAAGTTAGGAGGGCTGCTAGTTCTTAGTCTCCAGTAGTCGCAATGCGCTGCTTTTTGGTAGATTGTTTCAAAATCTACTGTAGATCCACCTTTGTCGCTATCTTTTATAATGTAATCAGCTCCTGCGTCTCTAAAATAGTGGCTATAAAAGCTCTCACCTCCAGGTACATACCAGCTCCCATCCTTCATCTTTCCAGAAAAAACTGTTGGGCGATACTTAACCTTCGATGCCAACTTCTTTAGCTTTAAGTACTCCTGCTCAACCTTGTCAAATTGCTTGCAAGCCTCTTCCTCTTGGCCTGTGAATAGGGCAATCATTTTAATCCACTCTGCTCTGGCAAGTGGTGTTGTTTCGTCGTAGGCAGTTATAGGTACAAGCTGTAAACCTAACCCCTTTATGGCATCGTAACCACCTGCTTTAATGGGCGAAACAAATACAACTTCAGGATTGAGCCCCGCTATTTTTTCTACATCAAAGTTCCCTTCCTTGCCAAGGCGCATCACTTTTTTTGATGCTATTCGCTCCTTAACTTCCTTGTTAAAAAGGTAATCGCTACTATTTATACCAACAATGCGGCCAATGCTGTTTAGCTCTGCAAAGTATGCTATTTGCGTAGATGATAGGCAGATAGCACGCTTAATTGGAACCTGAATAGTATTGGGAAGGTTCCCTGATTGGGATGTTCTACTTGTTAAGGTAACATCACCCAATACTTCAGTAGAGTCAATTGGGTTAAGGATAAGAATTCGGTAAATGCCTCTCTTTTCGTACACCTTAAAGCCCTTTGCATAGCGCATTTTTACTTCTTTCCCTCCAAATTCGCTTGTTAGCTTTTGGGTAGTGCCCATTTCACTGGCACAAGAGTATAGCAGCGCAGAAATTGCAATTAGTAAGTAGCTTTTTTTGAGGTTCATTTTTTATTGGTTCTTATAATTTTGGTTTTCTTTCGTACTAACCACCTTATTGCCAGCATTGTACCTGTCATGCTAACTACAAAACCCCCAAGGCACACAACTAAAAGAAGTATTTTTCGTAGCCACTCATGTTCTTTAAGCCACTGTATATTAAAGGTATGCATACCCCTGTATAGCCATCGTTCTGCCCTTTTTTCTTTGGTGCTTGTGGTTACAATCTCTCCAGTTTTTGGCGATACGTAAAGCCAGGTACCATCTGTGTCGTTAATTGTGATTTTGTATGCTGGTAAAGGGCGACTTCCCATTCTGGTTTTTTGGTAGTAGCTGTCGTAGCTTCTTATTTCTTCAGCTGATTTTACTAAGGTATCTCCAAATTGCTTTTTTGCATAGCTATCAATTTTTTCAATTTCTATTTTTGACACTTCTACTAGCGAATCGGAATCGACAGTTAATGTTTTTGGCTCATCAAGTTTATTTTGGTAAACGACAAACGCGGGTTCTCCTAAACATGATGTAAGTGCAATTCTTTTTGTCCCCTCACTATAGTTAACATAATTACACAGCAAGGGGAGGCTTTTTTGATACCGCTCCCTATCCTTTATTGGTTTACTCCACTCTTTGAGGTAGTCAACTTCCGATGAATCGTGTGCAACCCATTGTGGCACACCGTTTACTCCTACATAAGCGCTTAGGCAAAACGTTACGGTAAATAGGCCAAAAACAATTCCCACTATATGGTGCCATCTTAACCAGCCATTTTTATATGGCGACATTCCTTTTCCTCGTTGGGGTATTCTTACCAATCCTACTACAATCCCAAAAATCGACATTGCCGCTCCTATGAGCAGTAGTGTAATTAGGATGATGTTCCAAAGTGGGCTCTCTAGTGATAGATACTTAAATATGATGTAGTGTGGAATTGCTCCGATTGCTGCATATACACGTTCAGCCCTTGTTGATGCTTGAACAATTGCGCCATTCTTAGCCGATATGTAAGCTTCGGTTCGTTCTGTATCGTTTAGGTAAACTTTATAAAATGGTAGCGATGCTCTATATTGCTCCCATGGTGTCCATATATCGAGCTTGGTTTTTAGCTCCACTCGTAGCGTATCGCTATTTTGTACTAGCTTTAATGCATTATTAATGCATTGTTGCCTAGTGGGTTTTGATAGCTTAGCAAGCGTATTTGCTTCAAACAATTGCGCAGCCTTGTCTCCTTTTCCGACTTTATAAACCAGCTTCCCGTCTTGCATTTCGAGGCTAACCTTTCCTTTGGGGAGCTTTGCTGGAGTTTGAATCTCTTTTAGGCTACTTGATTCTATCTTTGCAAGTAATCTGTAGCTGTCTGCTTGGCTGAAATGAGGAAAACCTTTGTAAATCAAGACTGTACCTGATAAAAACCAGATACAGAATGGGATACAAAGTGCTATTCCTAGCACTTTGTGAAGTTTTACCAGTAGCTTTAAAGTTTTTTTCATAGCTATTAGTTAGTAGGTTACTTTAAGGGTTACGCCTCCAAATGCTGTTCTTCCTGGCGTTAGTGTTCCGTAGTAACCTCCATATGGACTGTTATCTATGTAGTCGAATATGTTATCAATTCCTGCAGTAAGCTCTATCTTAAAGTGTTGACTTGCAGCAAAGCTATGAGTTGTGGTTAATCGCCAGGTGTTGTACCCTTTGGCATTTCCTTTGGCATAGTATTTCTCATCCTGAATTCTACCATTTACCGATGCTGCAATGCTATACCAACCATAGGTTTGCTTGTAGCTTGCATTGGCGGTTGCATAATGCTTTGCAGCTCCTTCTAAGGAGGTATTAGTTGTTCTATTTTTTGCATCAGTGAGAGAATATCCACCACCTATGCTAAATCCTCCTCCTAGGTATGCATTTACAAGTAAATCAACGCCTTGAGATCTTGCCTTCGAAATGTTTTCATGAACTTTTACACGTTTTATGCCTTGTGCTGCTTGCTCTGGCGTTGGGGTAAGATCGCTTCCGTAGTCTATCAGGTTTTTCAGATCGTTTCTGTAGGCAGTTATTGAAGCTGATACTCCATTAGCGGAGTATTCTACAGAGGTAGAGTAAAAATTTGAAGATTGAGGTTTAAGCTCTTGATTACCAAGATAAAGCACTCCTGTCTTGTTGTATTCAAAGTATAGCTCTTTTAGCGTTGGAGCTTTAAATCCTTGTCCATACGATGCTCTAAGTCCAAAAGCTCCTATTGTATAAAGTGCGGCAACTTTAGGTGTAAACCTACTGCCAAAAGCCTTGTGATCTACTAAGCGTCCTCCAACTACAAGGTTCAATCCTTTAATAGGAGTATATTCGTCTTGTGCGTAAAACCCTAACGTATAAGCATCTGCACTACCTTCTTTAAATCGTTCGGGCGAACTTATGTACTCGTTAACTAAATCGGCTCCAACAGTTAGCAGATGGTTTTCGCCTATTGCTGTTACGCTTTTCAGGTTGTAATCTTGGCGGGTTTGCTTTGTATTTAATGTTTTTTGGTCGTTGGTAAATTTAACCTGCTTTGTTTTGGTGTCGAGTACATCTTTGTTGTAGTGGTAGTAGTACCAAAATGCATCAGACGCTGCATCAAATGTTATGGTGCTCTTGCCGCTCATCTTGTACTTTGCTCCTACCGATCCGCTAATGTCTTTGTAGTAAAAGCCGTAATCGGCAACCGTATATGGCCTAAAGTAGTCTTTTTCGTATATCGTTCCTTGTGCATAAATGTCTATATTCGATGTAATTGCATATCCTATACGCTGACTAATGGTATTGTCAAAGAATCTATTTACGGCCTTAGCATCAGTTGGTTTTAGGTTCCCTGTCTTTGTATCAACTTCAAACGCACTAAGCTGGTATCCATCCATCTGTTTTCTCGCAAGCTGTGTATTAGATGTTAGCTTTCCTATGTTAACATCTACAGTGTTCGATTGCTGATAATCGCCATACTTGCTAAAGCGGCTAACATTTTCGAGGTTAAAGCTATTCTTGCTTTTTTTGGTGATTATGTTTACAACTCCTGCTATTGCATCAGATCCGTAAAGTGCTGAAGATGCTCCTTTTACAACTTCAATTTTCTCGATGTTATCCGGGGATATTCTATTTAGATCGCTTTGTCCTCCAACATCTCCATACACTCGTTTTCCATTAACCATCAATACTATAAAGTCGTTTCCCAATCCGTTTAGGCGCATAAACGACCCCATGGTTCCTGGAGTAAAATCAAACGACGCACTCATCGACGTTGCTAGATCTTCAAACGATTTTACCCCTATCTTTTCTATATCTTTTCTGGTTATGACCTCTGTTTGGACAGGCACATTTTTAAGCTTATGATGTGTTCCTGTTCCGGTTACAACTATTTCATCTAAATTGCTGTAAGCTTCGATCATGTTAATCGAAATGAAGCTTTCGTCGCCATCTACAGCAATAGCTTTAGCAACTCGCTGCTTTCCTGTATAGGTAGCAACTAGCGTGTAGCTTCCTTTCTTTAGCGATTTTATCTCAAACTCCCCCCTCGAATTTGTTGCAGCTCCTATATTAAGTCCCTTTATGAGTAGGTTTGCGCCAATAATTGGTTTACCCTTTTCGTCTTTTACGGTTCCCCTAACTACAGCATTCTGTGCAAATGCGGTGATAGCTAGCAGCACAAGCAGTGCTGCTGTATATAGCTTTTTCATGATGTTTGCTTTGTAATAAAATGATCTTCCAACAGCTACTAACAAGCTGGCTACTTATTAATTATTTCTGAAAGGTGTTTTAGCCAAATGTTTCGGATATCTTCGAATTCTCCAAGGCTGGTAAGGTTGATGCTTACCTCAAATCCATTTTTGGTTAGTATTGACTTCCAGCTGGTATCCTCATCTCCCGACATATCGTTAATGGCATGGTCGCCGCTTACAAGCATGAAGGGCATTAGCCACACTCGCTTAATGTGGCGCTGTTTTAGCTGTGCTACTACCTCATCTAGGGTTGGAGTTCCTTCAACTGTACCAATAAATATGTTTGAATTTAAGGCACTTAGGTAGTATTGCATTGCTGGATAGTAAATGTTTGATGGATGTTTGCTTCCATGGCCCATAAGAACAAGTGCAGTGGTGGTATCCATATCCTGAGGCTTATGGCTATTAATGGATTGTGCTACGGCTCGCATATCGGCATCGCTAACCAAAAGAGGGTCACCTACTTTAACTATTTTTGTACCCTTGGGAATACCACTAAATGCGGCTGCTGTGACTTTCAAATCGTCATATTCGTCGCCTGGTATTATATGCAACGATTGTATGTAGGCTGTAGTAATACCATCTTCTCCTAGCTGTGCAAGTGCCTCTGCTGGCGATTGTGCTGCTTCACCTCGCTTTTTAAGTATTGTTCGTACCTTCTTTGAAGTGTATGCCCAACGTATTTCGTAGCTCGGAAAGGTTTTGGTAGTCTGCTCTGAAATGCGGTTGTAGGTTGCTTTAGCTTCTGGTACGGTTGTTCCAAATGCTACTAGCAAAATGGCTTTTTTTTCGCTCTTCTTCGTTTCGTGTTGCTCGGCTCTTGATGTAAAGTGCCCTAGCATTAACGACACCGCAAGAAGAAGCGAAAAGATTAAAATCAACTTCCTTCTCGTCATTGTATTAATTATTTGGTAAATAATACAACATGCCGATTGCTAAATTCAGGAAAATAAAATGGTAGAATACGCCTAGGTTCATATTCAACATTTACTTCTTACCCGGAAGCAATACATGTTTAGTTCGAAAAAGGCAGGTCTCCTGACTTACCTAGTTTTGCGGCCTTCCCACCTTCTTAATGAAGACAGTGGCTCTGAGGATGCAAAACCAGCTGCGATTGCAGCAATTGGCATACAGTAGCGGGTACTGTTCCGGATTCTCACCGGATTCCCTCTTATTATTCGAGTTGATCGCTCAAATAATCACCTTATTCAGGTGCAAATGTAGCTTATTTTTTGTGCTAACAACACTGTTTCTTAAATGCCTTCCATTGCTTAATCTACTTTTTTACAATCATTTTTATGTAACATTCTGATTGTTTGGGATTTTTAAATATCACATTTTAGGGCAATTTATATGCATTCTAAATCTGCCATTTGGTTTTAACTCTGCTATTTTCAATTGTTAAATAGATTAAATGGCATTACTTTCGTTGCTACTATTATAGCTGTCGTAATATGCTTTTTTCTTTTTTATGCATTGAGGTATTTTACGTACAAATTACTGTTTGTCAACAAATAAGGTAATCATTTAATATTGTAATTAAGATGGAAATTCTTGAATCGTCTCGCTTTTTGGATATCATTTACATCGGCGAAAAGAAATGCTTAGTCCAAAAATGGAAAAACTTCTGCTCTACCGAAGAGTTTCGTGCTGCTCAGCAAAAAACTGTTCATTTTTTTGTGGAAAAGGGTTGCAAAAACTTTATCTCTGATTCTACAAATGCGGGTCTTCTGAAGAAAGAGGATACCGACTGGGTTGCTGAGGTTATTACTCCTCAACTTGTTAAAGCTGGTATGATGCAGCTTAACATGGTACTTCCTACTAGTGCTTTTACTAAGATTACTTTAATGAATCTAGAAAAAGCAGAAGTAAGCACTCAAAATACTCGTATAGAGTACTTTGCCTCGCTTGATAGCGCTCTTATGGCTATTGCATAGCTTGAGTAATTTGTGCTAAGGCTTAGCATTGTGCTTCAAGCTAAGCCCTAGCATATTTTTAGCTTAACGTATAAAGCTGGTCATTATCTTGGCTGTTGGTTGGGGCGATTCTACTGCTTCTGATGCATACTCCTTCATCTTGAGTAGCCATAAAATGCTGTTGCCTAGCACTTCCATTACTTGTACGCCTTCGGCATCTTGCTCTGCTTCGCCAGCTATTCTGCCATGTACTACATTCCAGTAGTTAGATGTTGCCATTATCATTTCTGCGTAGGTTAAGTAGTGGTTAAGGCTGTCAAATGTTGCTGTTCCGCCCGATCGGCGTACTGCAACAACCGATGCTCCCACCTTATGCCTAAACAAGCCTCCGTTTACGCCCGATACGTAAAATGCTCTGTCTAAAAAGCTTTTCATAGTACCAGCAATTCCCGAAAAATGCACTGGAGAACCTATTACTATTCCATCAGCATTCTTCATTTCCTGTATCCACTCGTTGGTCGAGTCGGTTGTTATTGCGCATTTTTCATCTTTTCGCTTAATGCATTGTCCACAAGCAATACAACCTCGTACCTGCTTGTTTCCTACATGTATGATACTAAACTCTATGCCGCTCTTTTCGAGTATATTACCGACCATTTTTAGTGCCGAATAGGTATTTCCATCTTTATGCGGACTACCATTGATTGCTACTACCTTCATTGTTCTTTGGCTTTGTTGTGTGTAAATTTGAACTATTAGCTAACTTGCTCGGCAAATGAAGCGCATTATGTTGCTTTTTGCAAGTACCTACCAAAATGTAATATAGTTACCAAAAAGAGTATTATATGGATAGTCAGCGTGTTAGAAAGCAATATTTTTATAGAGGAAGGGAGTTTTTTTGTACGCTAGAGCTGGTTATGAGTATGATCGGCGGCAAGTGGAAACCTATAGCTTTATACCATTTAAAGGATGGCAGAATGCGTTCAGGAGAGCTTCAACGTTGCCTAAAGGGTATTGCCAATAAGATGTTTACTCAAACTGTTCGAGAACTTGAGGATAATGGGCTGATTGAGCGTATTGTATATCCTACTGTTCCTCCTAAGGTGGAATATCAGCTTACAGATTTGGGTAAATCGGTTATCCCTGTTATCGATTTTATGGATGATTGGGGACAAAAAATTGCAGAAAGGGAGGTCATTACAGTGCTATAGCAGCTTCTTCTTCAACCAGATCCTTACTGGTTCGTCGTACAGCTTAAATACTAGGTAGGCAAATCCAATAAAGAAAAGGGCTAAAGGAATTGCTATTGGTAGATACTCTTTTGCTGTTGGCTGATCTTTGGCTATCCATGCTATATAGAGGTACATAAATGGATAGTGAATGATGTATATTGGATAGGATATGCTCCCTAAAAAAGTGCAGGTTCTTTTGGTAAATTTCCCTACCGTACCGCTTGCTCCTATTAGCACTACTAATGGGAATGCTATAATTATGCATGCGGCTTCAAACAATCCGTTATACTTAAAAACGGGCATAAAAAATATGGCAAGTAGTAGTAAGGTGCTTACTCCAAAAGCAAACGGTATTTTTAGCATTTTTTTCGATCTGTAAAGTAGCAGTCCTGCAAAAAATGGAAACATCATTCTAACTACAGCAAATCCAAACGATTGGTAGCTCCAACCCGTTGCTACGTCATTCCGGTAATGTGCCATTGCGAGCAATGCTGCTGCACATGTCAATACAACCATCCATAGCAGCCTCTTGCTTGCTTTTCTTATCCATACTGCATAGATAACATTGCCGATATACTCTTGCAGTAGCGACCAGCATGGACCTACAAGTGAGTGTGTTTCGCCCCATCCTCTAACATCTGGCGATGGTAGAAGCGTAAGGGCTACTACCATCGAAAGCATTAGGTATGCAAATGAGTGGTGGCTCATTCCATTAGTAAATGGATCGACAATGAATCCTAATGTTCCTAGCATTACTGCAAACACCACCATAGGATGAAGCCGTACAAGCCTTACCTTAAAGAAATGCCAAACACCCATTTGGTGCCACCTGTCGTCGTAGGCATAGCCAACAACAAACCCCGATAGCAAAAAGAAAAAATCCACAGCTAAATACCCGTGGTGTATAGGATGCTCTACAAGTACAGGATAATGAGCCTCTACGATATGAAATACGGCAACTAGTTCGGCAGCTACGCCTCTAAGTCCGTCTAAAATTAGGTAGTGTGGTTTGGATGATGTACTGCTAGCTTGCACGTTCAAATTTTATGTGCAAAATTAGCACAAGAGCTATTCAATCAGATTAGTTTTTCCTTAGAATAGCATCTCTCCTACCTACATTTTACAAGAAAAAGCTTTACCCCGTTTACCTAATCCAACCATTCGTTTTAAGCCACATCGCACAATGCGTTGGCCATAGCGTCTCGGTATTGGATGATCTTCCTAATCCATAGCCATGTCCTCCACTTTGATAGATATGTAGCTCTGCTGGAACTCCACTTCGTTTAAGTGCTAGGGCATATTCAATGCTATTTTCTACAGGAACGGCTCCATCATCAATGGAGTGTACTATAAATGTGGGAGGAGTGAGTGCTGATACTTGCAGCTCATTAGAAAAGTAGGTGATTTCGTTATCGGTTGGATTTTTCCCTAAAAGATTATCCCTAGATCCTGCATGGGTTAGCGCTGATTTCATGGAGATAACGGGGTAGATTAGGATGGAAAAGTTGGGTTTGGCACTAGTAGTATCGGTTGCGTTGTAAATATTTGATGTGTAATGTGTTGCAACCGACGAAGCGAGATGTCCTCCAGCTGAAAATCCCATTATTCCAATTTTATTTCTATCTATGTTCCAACGGTTTGCGTTTCTGCGTATAATTCGCATAGCTTCAAGGGCATCCTGTAATGGTGCTATAGATTTGCTAACTTCTATTGTACTATCTGGCAACCTGTATTTTAGTACAAATGCGCTTATTCCTAGCTTATTAAGCCATTGAGCGATTTGATACCCTTCGTGCTTGTACGCTATTCCCCAGTATCCACCTCCAGGACAGATTAGTACAGCCGTTGTTGGGATGCTACTTTGGGGCGCTAGGTATGCATCCATGCTTGGATTGGCTATATTCCTAACATAGGTCCATCCTCCTGATGAATCAGCCTCAAGCGCATATGCTCTATTTACTTTTGCATTAGGGACATTTCTTTTCCATATGTCAACAGTAACATTTTGGCTGTTTGCGCAGAGATAGAGTAGCATTGAGATGACAAAAAGTGCAGGAATCTTAATCATAGCTTTAGCATTTATTGCACTAATATAAACCAAAAGTGGTAAAGCCTAAAAAAAGCTACAACAACTACGCTAAGCATGCTTATATACAAAAAAAGTAAAACTACAATAGGTAAAATAGCTTGCAGAATTAAAAAATGGGCGTACTTTTGTCCTCGGAGAGGTGGCAGAGTGGTCGATTGCGGCGGTCTTGAAAACCGTTGAGGGTCAAACCTCCGGGGGTTCGAATCCCTCCCTCTCCGCCAAAAGCGTCCTGCAAACGTAATGTTTGCAGGACGCTTTTTTGATATCAGAAAACCTTGCTATCATTAATAATCATCTTATCTGCCTGCTAAATAAAACAGTGCAACCGTTATGAAATAGGATATGCTTACTACTGCAAATGGTTTCCTATTTGCATCTGCTTTTATAAAATATATGTACGCCAGAAATGCATTTGAAACAAAGCATAGGGTGAAGCTCAGCAGCGTGCTGCAACGTATATAGGAGCATATTAATGCGGAAAGGAGTATAATGATTAGAGTATTAGCGTTTGTCCATTTTTTTAATTGATAAAAAGCTGTTTGTGCTGTTAACGTGTTATATAATGGCATTAAAATAAAAGTATCAATCAAGGCAATCCCCGACAAATCAAACACTTTACCCCAAGTTAGAAGTTCTTTCAGCTCAACATGTTCACTACCAATTACTACAAATGTACCTCCAATTATTAATCGAATCATTAATAATGCGAGTACAACTGTAAAGCAAGATGCTACAATTTTTGCATTTTGTATCCATCTAAAAATAGTTGGCATTTTAAAATTGTAATTCATAATCATTAAAATGTATATGGGGTGACATTGTAATTATGCCACCCCAATAATGTTAACTTATCAATGCCCCATTGTCATTAATTGATAATTAGAATCTGATTGGCAATAGTCTTTACTGCTGCAATTGCGATTTGAATTTATAAAGTTTTAACAAATCAAACAATTAAATTGCCATAGAATTAAATAAAAAAGATACGCAAAGCGTTGCGTATCTACTGAGCTATTTCATTAGTACAATGCGGGGCATTGATATTTTATGTCATTTAATAGGTTCCATTCAATTTGAAACTATTTCGTAATTATATCGAATAAATGTATTTTAGTTAGCATTTTTTCAGCATTACTCGTTTCCCTTTTTTAAAATTTCAAATATTTCATTTATCCTTTTCTCTTGAATTCTACTTGGAGTTCCAATAATATAAGGTAAAATAATAAAATTCAGAAATGGAATGCATGCTAATATTGTCCATAATATCACATTTAATCCTTTTTCTTTTGCTAATCTGTTGATTATAAAAACGATAAATACCGTTAGGATAATGTAAGGTATTAACATTGTAGGATGACCTGCCTGAACTTGAGTTTGTTCCATTTTTTTATGTTTAATGTAATTGGATGTTTGATAAAAAAAGAAGGGAGTCCAAAAAGTCTCTAAATATATATGCGGTTTAATTGTTTATAATAAACAATTTAGACCTAGCTACTTTTTAGGCACCCTTCTTTTTAATTCAACCTACTAGAAATTCCACTTAATAGCGGCCGTAGGATATACCTCGAAATCGGGAGATATGAAGTTTTTGCTTAGCTCGATTTCTGAACCAAAAGAGAAGTTTTTGGTAACGTTGTACCAGATTTGAGGCTCAGAAAGGAAAACGAACTTCTTACCAAACTGTGTTTGCTTCCAGAAATCAGCAAAACCACTAAATGTCACCTTGCCACCAAGAAGATGCATATACCAAACACCCGTTAGCTGGTACGAAGCTTGATCGAACTCCTCGATATGCTTATACATAGCCTGAAGCGTGAATCCTCTGGTAAATGAAGCGTTATTCCAAGAATAATCGACACCAAAAAGCCAAGCTGGATTGATGTTAAAGCCACCATAACCATTGTTTCCTAATTTGAAGATTCCGTTTCCGGCATTGTACTCAACGTGCAAAGCAAGAGGACCTTCCCAAAACTTGAGGCTACGTGCAATTTCCCAGTATGCAAGGCTAACCCCCTTAACATCGCTTTCTCCATAGTTCATATCTACAAAAAAGAAGGTGCTACCGTACTTGTCTGGCTTAAACATTTCGACAGTAGAGGTTAAAACGGCTTTTGAATTGTTGTCGCTTCTGGTGAAATCGTAGTGAAGCTGTACGTTTTGGGCAATTGAGCCAAGGCCTACAAGCATTAAAGCTGCAACAAATAACAGTTTTTTCATCTTGATTGATTGTTATGATTGTTAGTTAAAAAAGCAAGGAATGTCAGCTCATCACCCAAGACAATTGGGGGTAAAGAACTGCTGCAATTTGAGAAACGTATGAATGGTTTATGAAGGAAAAAGGTAGAGCCGATAAGAGAAGCAACGTTGGAAACGTTTGGCGTAATGCTGATTTTCCTTGTTGTATTGCTTCTTGTTTTCAATACTACTAGCTGCTAGGGTTTAACTTTTGGAGATAGCTTTTCAGGAGGTTAAGAAAGCATACCTCGTTTGTTGCTTCGGGGCAGAACTCAAAGAAATCCTCCACCGAGTCTATGTCAAGCTCCAAACCACGTTCGAAAGCTTTAGCACTCTGGTCCATATCACCCATAAGAAAGCTATAGGCTGCTAAACGATAGTGTAACGAAGCTATTTCGCCATTTTCCTTTAGTCCTCTTTGAACGATGGCAATTGCTTGAGCTAGCGAATCATTTTCTTCTATTTCCGAAAGGAGAAGCCACGACTCGAAATCGAGAGGATCGAGAGAGATAGCCTTTTCGAAGGCACTCCGCGCTGTGTCAAGATTGCCCAATCGTAGGTTTAGCTTACCATAACCAAACCAGTATTCGGGGATGTTAGGGTCAATTTCTAGCGCTTTTTGCGCAAGGCTAAAGCTTTCATCAACATTATCGTTTTCGAGTTCAACCACGGCAAGGCCATAAAGTGCATCTGGGTTATTAGGCTCAACATCTAATGTTTGACGGTAGTATCTACCCGCATTATCAAAATCTCCCAACTTTTCGTAGCATTCAGCAATACAGCAAAGTGCCATTGCAGAATCATCATCCATTTTCAGGTATTCAAGAAAAATAGATAAGGCCTCATTAATATCGCCGTTGTTGGCAAGCGCATTAGCTTTATTATAATATGCAATAGCCGTTTCAGGCTCTAAAGCAATAACATAGTCGAACGCCTCTATTGCTTTAGCATTATTCCCAAGCTTAGAGTACAGCACTCCAATATTAGACCACCCGAAGGCCAAAAAAGGATCGAGATCGACCATCGTTTCGTAGGCTGTAATTGCATCCTCGGTACGATTTAGGTGCTCGAGAATAAAACCAAGTTCACCATAAATTTGGCAGTTATCTGGTTCGATTTTAACTGCCTTTTGTAAGTATCGGCTAGCAACCTCAAACTCGTCATACTCCTCAAGAGAAGTTACAACCTCAAATATGATATCTACCTTATTTTCAGCGCATTTATCGATACAAAGATCGAACATGGCGAGAGCCTCCTGCTTTTGACTAGTTGCTAGGTAGGTTTTACCCTTTATGAGGTAGAGGTCTGGATTATCTTTTTCGATATTTTCGACAGAGGTAAGATCGTCGAGGGCATCCTTAAAATGACCAGAAAAGAAGTCGATTTCTGCCTGCTTAATAGTAAGCTCGCTTGAGTTAGGATGCTGCTTTTTAGCGATTCGGAGGACGTTTATAGCATCATCAGACTGGTTGAGCATGATGTAGTGGTCAACCATCCTTTCGTACTCGTGGACATCGAAGTAGGCAATTCGGTTAGATTTAACCATTGCCTCATAACGCCTAACTATTTCGCGTAGGTTTTCGTCTTCCCCAAAGTACAGCTCGCTATCCTCTTTCATTTACTCGCTTTATGGGTGTAAAAGTATGAAAAAATGGGCGAACAAAAAAGAGGAGAGCAGCCTCTCCTCTATCATTTATCTATCTTTAAAGTACTTCATGAACTGAACTCTTTCGAAAGCAGCTGGATTGTAGGTTTTATCCTTTGACATTTTGCCCCTAAATTCGGCTAACGACTGGTAGGAGTTTTCCTCCATCCACACCTCCAAACCTTTTACCATTTCGCTAGCATAGTCAATACCGTGCAAGTAGAAAGCTGAAGCAACATCTACCACCTTAGCCCCAGCTAAAAGCTGCTTAACCATACCCTTAGAATCGTGCACGCCGGTAGAAGCCGCAATATCGCACTTTACTCTACCAGACATAATTGCAACCCACCTAAGAGAGGTGGAAATTTCAGCAGGTGTGCTCATTACGCTAGAAGTTGTAAACTCGAGCGTATCAACATCAAAATCTGGACTATACATACGGTTAAACAACGTTATTCCCTTTACGCCTGTTTCTGAAAGCAGCTGGATAAGCATACCTAAAGCAGCCGAGTAGTATCCAATTTTTAACGAAACAGGAATAGTAACCTTCTTGAGTATCTTAGAGGCAACATCGAAGTAAATCCCCTCACCCTGCTCGCTAGTTCGCGACAAATCTGAAGGAAGAACAAAAACGTTTAGCTCGATAGCATCGGCTCCAGCATGCTCAATACGCTGAGCAAAGTCGCTCCACCCTTCGGTAGTTACGCAGTTTATTGAAGCAATAACAGGAATACTTAGCTCCTTTTTAGCCAGCTTAATAAGGTTAAGGTAGTCGGCAAGTGGATTGCTTATCTGGTCGTATTCGAGCTCGAAATACTCCATTGCTTCAGGATAAACAAACCCAGAGGCAGTCATTTTACTCAATGAATCTTTGGTATGCTGAATGATCTCCTCCTCAAAAATTGATTTTAGGACAACAGCTCCAACGCCATTTGCTTCAAACTTTTTTAAATCGTCTATACTTGCAGTAAGACCGCTACTGCTAGCTACAAGAGGTGATTTTAGCTTCAACCCAAGGTATTTCGTCGAGATATCTACCATAACTTATCTTTTTTAAAGTACGTTAATTTACGAAAATATACGATAGAACACCCATCAGTAAAAAAAGTTGAAGGAGTGAATGTAAAAGTAGCACGCATCACGATTTGAGACGCACGATTTAGCTATTGATGCCTAAAGATGTCTTAGTCTGGATATGATCTGACAGTTTAATTTTCAGCTGTCAGATCATATCCAGACTAACTCAAGTGAAGTGTAATTGAATGATTTAGTGACAATAATCGGCTTTATGATATACAAATCGTCATATCTGATATTGTGTATCGTAATGCCTTTTTTAGCCACTATAATATTGAATAGCCCATAAGAAACTCATCTACACTTTTAGCACATTGCCTCCCCTCGTTAATAGCCCAAACAACCAAGCTTTGCCCCCTTCGAGCATCACCACATGCAAAAACTTTAGGAAGGCTAGTACTAAACTTTCCGTAATCGGCCTTAATGTTTGTTTTACCGTCAACATCTACACCAAGCTGCTTTACAAGATAGCTTTCGGCCCCTACAAACCCCATTGCAAGTAGCACGATATCAGCAGGATGAACCTGTTCAGACCCTTCAACCTCCATAGGAACCATCCCCCGCTAGGAGATGCCCCCCCACCTAACCTTTGCAGTTTTAATGTGGGTTAGCTCTCCCTTGTCGTTTCCAACCAGCTCCTTAATAGTTGTAGAGAAGCTACGAGGATCATCACCATACTTAACAGCAAACTCCACCTGACCATAATCGGATTTATGCACTTTAGGGTATTGAGGCCAAGGGTTGTTATTGGCACGCAGCGGAGGAAGCTTGTCCATTATCTCCACTTGCATTAGGCTTTTACAGCCATGACGGAGACTCGTAGCAACACAATCGGTGCCAGTATCGCCACCACCAACAATAACAACATTCTTCCCTTTTGCAGAAATATACTTGCCATCCTTTAGATTAGAATCGAGCAAACTTTTAGTAGTTGCGGAAAGAAAATCGACAGCAAAATGCACCCCTTTAAGCGAACGACCAGGAACATTAATATCGCGAGGTTGGGTTGCCCCACAAGCTAGCACAAGCGCATCGAAGCCATTGTAAAGCTCGTTAGCATCTACATTCACTCCAACGTTGGCATTAACCTTAAATACAACTCCCTCCTTCTTTAAAAGAGAGATTCGTCTATCAATAACCTTCTTATCGAGCTTCATATTAGGAATACCATACATAAGCAATCCTCCAAGTCGATCTGCCCTTTCGAAAACAGTAACAGAATGACCAGCCCTGTTAAGCATATCGGCAGCAGCCAAACCAGCAGGACCAGATCCAACAACCGCTACCAGCTTCCCAGTACGCACCTTCGGAGGCTTAGCTACGATACGTTTCTCTTCAAAGGCATGCTCGATTATCGAGCACTCGTTCTCCTTGATAGAAACAGCATCGCCATGAAGAGCAACTGTACAAGCCGCCTCGCAAGGAGCAGGACAAACACGCCCAGTAAACTCAGGAAAGTTATTCGTCTTATGAAGCCTCTCCACCGCCTCGTCCCACTTACCCCTAAAAATAAGGTCGTTCCATTCTGGCACAAGGTTGTTAAGAGGACACCCTGTAGTCATACTGTTAATCATAACTCCCGACTGGCAGAACGGAATACCGCAATCCATGCACCTAGCACCCTGCTTCCCCTGCTCGCTCTTAGGAAGCAGCGCAATGTATTCCTTATAATCTTTTAGTCGAGTCGCGGGATGCTTCTTTGAAGCAACCTCGCGAGGTATCTCTAAAAATCCTGTAGGCTTTCCCATAGTGTGTTTCTCCTTACTTTTTAATGGTGGTAACTTCGGCAAACGCCAACCTTTCGGCCTCATCATGCTGATTACCGGCCATCTCATACTTCCTAATAAGCGACATGATACGCTTGTAATCCTTAGGTAGCACCTTAACGAACTGTATCTTCTTCAGATCGAATCGGTCTAGCACCTTCTTTGTAGCAGCAGAACGGGTATGCTTATAGTGCTCCTCAAGCAGCATTTTAAGCACAGGCTCATCCTCCCTATCCAGCTTTTCGACATAAACCATATCTGTATTAATTCTACTACGGTTCATCCCTGTTTCATCTTGGATATAGGCAACCCCGCCCGACATTCCAGCACCAAAATTACGGCCAATTGTACCAAGAATAACCACCCGACCACCAGTCATATACTCACAGCCATGATCGCCAACCCCCTCTACAACAGCATCAATACCAGAATTACGAACACAGAAACGTTCACCCGCAGCACCATTAACGTAAGCTTTACCACTTGTAGCACCATAGAAGGCCACATTCCCAATAACGATATTCTCGTGAGCATCCCTGCTGGTAGCTTGCTCCTCCTGTACAATGATTGTACCACCAGATAGCCCCTTACCAACATAGTCGTTTGCATCGCCCCACAGCTCGAGCGTAATACCTTTAGGCATAAATGCACCTAAGCTTTGTCCTCCAGCACCCTTAAGCTTAATCGATATCGTCCCATCGGGCAACCCTGTACTGCCATACTTTTCGGTTATTTTAGTACCCAGAATAGTCCCGATGGTACGGCTTTCATTATCGACATTGAGCTCTATTGCCACCCTTGTGCCCAATTCAATAGCATCAGAAGCCTTATCAAGCAAAACTCTAGAGTCGATAGTTTCGTACAGCTTTTGGTCGTACTTAAGCTCGAAATGGTAGTTGGAGCTTGGCATCTTAAAGTTTTTGAATAGCACACGAGTAAGGTTAACCTTCGACACCTTCCACCCATCAACAGGTCTTTGACAAAGCTTATCCGTTCTACCAACCATTTCATCAATAGTTCTAAATCCAAGCTCGGCCATATACTCCCGCATCTCTTGAGCAATAAACATCATAAAGTTTACAACATGATCGGGCTTTCCTGTAAAACGCTTTCTAAGCTCCTCGTTTTGAGTTGCAATACCAACAGGACAAGTATCGAGATTGCAAACACGCATCATTACGCACCCAATAGCAGCAAGCGGAGCCGTAGCAAAACCAAACTCCTCGGCACCCAGTAGTGCTGCAATAACCACATCTTTGCCAGTCATCAGCTTACCATCTGTTTCAATCTTAACACGCTGGCGCAAACCATTAAGCACCAACGTTTGATGAGCCTCTGCTAGGCCCATTTCCCATGGTAATCCAGCATGGCGAATGGAAGTCATAGGCGAAGCACCTGTCCCACCATCGTAGCCACTTATTAGAATAACATCAGCGCCACCCTTAGCAACACCAGCAGCAACCGTACCAACGCCAGCCTCAGAAACCAGCTTAACATTTATAAGAGCTTGCTGATTTGCATTTTTTAGATCGTAGATAAGCTGGGCCAAGTCCTCAATTGAGTAGATATCATGATGAGGAGGAGGCGAAATTAGTCCCACGCCGGTAGTAGCATGCCTAGCCTTAGCAATCCATGGGTAAACCTTTGTACCAGGCAGCTGCCCACCCTCTCCAGGTTTAGCCCCCTGCGCCATCTTAATCTGAATTTCCTTAGCATTAGCAAGGTACTCGGCAGTAACTCCAAAACGACCAGAAGCCACCTGCTTAATAGCAGAATTGCGCCAATCGCCATTCTCATCAGGAGTAAACCTATCACACTCCTCTCCTCCTTCGCCTGTATTTGACTTACCACCAAGGCGGTTCATGGCAATAGCAAGACACTCATGAGCTTCCTTGCTGATTGACCCATAAGACATAGCACCTGTTTTAAAGCGCTTAACAATGCTTTCGGCAGGTTCTACCTCCTCTATAGGAATAGGCTCTTGAAACCTAAAATCAAGCAAATTGCGAAGTGTAACAGCAGACATTTCTCGATTAAACAGAGCTGTATATTCCTTAAATTCAGCATAGCTGCCATTTCGACAGGCATTTTGCAGCTTGTAAATAGAAAGTGGATTGTAAAGATGCTCCTCCTGCGAGCTACGATACTTTATGCTACCTTCCGAATCGAGCGAAAAATCAGTAACACGACTGTCGAACCCTTTGGCATGCCTTTCTATTGTTTCTTTAGCAACATCCTCGATATCTATGCCCTCTATACGAGTTGGGGTTCCCTCGAAGTAGGCAGCAACGAAGCTGCTCGATAACCCAAGAGCCTCGAAGATTTGCGCTCCGCAATACGACTGTATGGTTGATATCCCCATTTTAGAGATAACCTTTACCACACCTTTCAAAACTGCCTTGTTGTAGGTGTAAACCGCCTCCTTGTAGCCCTTGCCTATATTTTTGCTATCAACAAGGTTTCGGATAACATCGTAAACAAAATAAGGATTGATGGCATTTGCCCCATAACCAAGCAGTAGGGCAAAATGGTGAACCTCGCGAGGTTCGGCTGATTCTACAACAATACTAACCTTCGTTCTATTGGTATTTTTCACCAAGTGATGATGCAGCGCAGAAGTTGCCAAAAGGGCAGGAATTTGCACCTGATTTTCAGCAACATCCCTATCACTTAAAATTAGGATTGACGATTTTTTAGCAATAGCCTTATCGGCAAGCTTGCATAAGCTCTTTAGCGCAACCTCTAAACCACTTGTTCCCAAAGTCCTATCGAAGCATAGAGGTAGGCGAGTACTCTTAAACCCGCGATTATCTAATCCTTCGATATTCTTTAGATCCTGATTGCTGATAATCGGGCTTATAAGCTTAATACGCGAGCAATTCTTTTCGGTATCCTCCAATATGTTGCTTTCAGCTCCTAAATAAACACGCACAGAAGTTACAATCTCCTCCCTAATAGCATCAATAGGAGGATTTGTTACCTGAGCAAACATCTGTTTAAAGTAGTCGTACAGCAGCTTATTCTTATTGCTTAAAACTGCCAAAGGAGTATCTACTCCCATTGCAGAGAGCGGATCATCACCCGAAGCAGCCATCGGCTGAATAATCGAGTAAACATCCTCATACGAATAGCCAAACCCCTTTAAAAAACGGTTGTAATCTACCGAAGATTCTTCATTTTCGTCGATAGAAGGCTCCAACTTTACAAGGCTACGCTCAATCCATTTTCCGTACTGCTTACGGCGCGAGTAGGTATCCTTAAGCTTTTTATCGTTGATGAGCTCGCCCTTGAGGGTGTCAACCAAAAGCATTTTACCAGGCTTAAGCCTACCCTTCGACTTGATATTACGTTGTTCAACATCAAACACCCCCACTTCCGAAGCTAGCAAGAGGTAGTCGTCTTTAGTAATGTAGTAACGAGCAGGACGGAGACCATTCCTATCGAGTACAGCGCCCAGCTGCTCTCCATCCGTAAATGCAATAGCAGCAGGGCCATCCCATGGCTCCATCATGGTAGATTTATATTCGAAGTACTGCCTAACGCTGCTATTTAGCTCCTTATTCTTGCTCCAAGGCTCTGGAATATGCATCATTACCGCTTCAGGCAAAGTTCTTCCGTTCATTACCATAAATTCGATAGAATTATCAAGCATCGAAGAATCAGAACCATCGGTACTAATAACAGGAAGAATCTTTGTTAGGTTATCCCCAAATACTTTAGAGCTAAAGCTTCCCTCTCTTGCGCTCATCCAATTTTGGTTACCCTTAATGGTATTTATCTCGCCATTATGAATAATTAAGCGGTTCGGGTGTGCCCTACGCCACGAAGGGAAGGTATTAGTACTAAAACGCGAATGGACAAGAGCAAGAGCACTTTCAACTAGCACATCATTCAAATCAACGTAGAAATGCTGAAGCTGCTTAGATGTAAGCATTCCCTTATAAACAATGGTACGGCACGAAAGCGAGCAAACGTAAGCATCAGGAGCAGCTTTTTCGAACTCCTTACGCACAAAAAAAAGTTGCTCATCAAATCGTTGCTTATCAACCACCTCGCAAGGCGACTTAACAAAGGCTTGGGCAATGTAGGGCATTGCATCTCTAGCTGCATCGCCTAAGTCCGAAGCATTTATAGGAACTTCGCGCCATCCCAAAAAAGTGAGGTTATGCACATCGACAAAGCTTTCGAACTTAAGCATAGCACGCTTTCGTTCTGTTCCATCGTGCGGAAGAAAAAACATACCAACACCGTATGTTCCTTCATCACCAATAGAATAGCGCACCTTTGTGGAGAAAAATTTATGAGGAATTTGAAGTAGGATACCAGCCCCATCGCCTACATTAGGATCGGCACCAACCCCACCGCGGTGGTCTAGCTTGGTAAGAACCTTTAGTGCATCTACCACAATTTTGTGCGATTTCACCCCTTTGATGCTGGCTATAGCACCTATTCCACATGCATCTTTTTCAAAAGCAGGATCGTACATTCCTTGCTGCTGAGGATAATCCTTTTCCATAAGTGTGCTTCCTTTCCTTATTATCTCAAATAAAACTCTGTGTTCAATCCGTTATAAAAAGCTACAAAATGTAGCTCCAAATTGCACTACAATTAGTATAAACATATTATAGTGTTATAAATCTTGCGATTACACAAGCTACATATGTAGCTGTAAACACAATGAGAAATATAAATTTCACTACCCAAACACCTCATTATTTGTACTTAAGCAGCCAGACCATTAATGCAAAAGCACCATATACGCACTTTATGCATAGCTATAGCATCGGCTTACATTCAGCCAGGCTTAGTATAAAACGTTGTGATAGTATTTATGTGGTTTTTTGATTACGAGAGGATAAAATAGCTTACATATTGTAGCTAAAAACTACGTTATGGTACGTAATGTAGCACTGAATGAAGCTAGAATATTGGTTGTTTTGCTCTCGTGTTTGCTAAAAGTAGAGATTATTTTCTATAATAAAAATGGAATAAACAACATTTAAACATTAGTCGTAATGCTGATTATAAGTAATTTAGTTTTCGAATCTTACTGTTATTTTTAAATACTGCTAAATTCGAAGTTGAAGCTCCCAAAGCAACTTTTTTTTTGCTTACAAATTGTAGCTAAAAACCGAAAGCTGTCGATTTAAGGATTTTAGCTCTTTACAGCTTAAAGAACGAACACCTAATAACAAGCCAAGAAGAAGAGCCTCCTACGTACATTGATTTTCCTAACTTTGCCAGCAAAGAGCATCCTATGACCACCAAAGAAATACTCCTTAAGTACACCTTTATTATTGAGCGTGTAAAGCGAGGCGATTACCCCTCCTTTACCACAATTAGAGAATACCTAAAGCATAGGTTTGAAGCCTTGGATGTTGTGCTCGACTACTCCGACAGGACCTTTTTACGAGATAAAAAAGAGATAGAAGAGCTGTATGGGATAGAAATAACCTATAGCAAGTCGCAACGCGGTTACGAGGTAGCATTTAGCGAAGAAGGAACAACTGAAAAGAGTCTTGAAGCATTTAACCTATTTATTACGCTGCGCGAAGCCAGTAAAAACGGGATGGCCTCCTACATCCTACCCGACTACAAGTGTCTAATTGGGGCCGAGCATATTCAGGTTCTGCTAGGGGCTATACGTAATAGGCAGCTGGTAACTTTTGCCTATAGCAAATTTACAGAGAGCTACAGCAGTATCAGAACTATTGCTCCATACTACTTAAAAGAATCTCAGGGTAGGTGGTACGTACTAGGTAAGGATCAGGGAGATGGTGAGTTTAAGGTTTTCGGACTAGACCGCATGGCGGCACTTGTTGTTGAACAACGTCAGTATAATGTAGATCAACGATTTAGTGCAGAAGCTTTTTTCGAGCATCGCTACGGAGTTAATGCCTACTGCGAGAGTGGTGCTCCAGAAGAGATAAAGCTACAATTCGACAAAGCAGAAGGCGTGTACCTTAAAACAAAGCAGCTGCACCCATCGCAGCAAATCGCTTACGAAGATGATAGTAGCGTGGAAGTAGCCATAAAGGTTTACCCATCCCAAGACTTTATAATGATGCTTCTATCATACGGAAGTAAAGTGCAGGTTATTAGTCCGTTATGGTTGGCAAAAAAGGTTGAAGACGAGCATATAAAAGCAGCAAAAAGCTATAAAAAAAGGAGCTAGTTTATAGCTCCTTTTTTTATAGCCTAGCTTTAACAGCTACATATTTTCGTCGATAAACTTAGAAATACTATCGTAAAGCTTTTCGGAAGCAGGTACAAGAGGTAAACGAAGAACGTTTTTGCATATGCCAAGCTTATGAAGAGCAGCTTTAACGCCGGTAGGATTACCTTCAGCAAAAAGAAGCTCGATAGGTTCGTGTAGCCTGTAAACCAATGGCTGAGCTTCGGCAAACTTGCCAGCCAACGCAAGATGAACCATGTTGCAGAACTCTTTAGGATAGGAGTTCGCAGCAACAGAAATGACACCTTCAACGCCAACAGCAATCTGCGAAACAGCAAGATTATCGTCGCCAGAAAGAACCATAAAACCATCGGGCTTGCCCTTAAGCAGCTCTACAATTTGGTTGTAGCTTCCAGAAGCCTCCTTTATGGCAATTATATTTTCGAAATCGTTAGCCAAACGAAGAGCAGTACTAGCATTTAGGTTAATGCCAGTTCGGCCAGGTACATTGTACAGAATGATGGGCTTTTTAGACGCTAGTGCAATTGCCTTATAGTGCTCATAAAGTCCAGCTTGATTGGGCTTATTGTAGTATGGAGTAACCGTCAGTATAGCATCGGCATAGCCATACATTTCGTTACTTAGCGAATCTAGCACATCAGCAGTGCTATTACCACCACAACCAATTATGATAGGTAGCTTTGCGCTATTATTATCGTAAACATATTTGGCAATATTCAGCTTCTCTTCTTTCGACAAAACAGGAGTTTCGCCAGTAGTACCATGCACCACCAAAAAATCAACCCCGTTCAGGCTAACGTAGCTCACCAGCTTGCCTAGTGACTCGTAGTCAACACTACCATCTTCGTTGAACGGCGTAACAAGCGCTACGCCAACACCATTTAAATTCATATGCAGTTCTCTTTAAACACTATCCTAGTTTTTGCAGATAGGCAACCATTTGTTCTTCAAAGTATCCAATATCGCTGTTTGATCCGGTTTCGATAGTAAAATCGAAAGGATTAAGAGCAGGAGTAACACCACCAATTTTAAATTTGGCAAGCGAAGCAGTTGCCAGATACACTGATAGGCTCGATTCCAATCGGGTCAAATCTATAAAATAATCGTGACTATTCTGAAGAAGCTTTAGTATTTCGTCGTTTTTAGGAACCCCATTCCATCTAATGCTCTTATAGCTAAGCAGATGGCAACCGTCTATAACGCTTGGCTGCTTTTTTTCATCGTGGTGCCTGTTAATTGCAATTGCATCTACAGCAATGCCCTTAATTCTGAAAGAAGCCATAAACGACATCAGAGCCGACAGATCGCCCTCAGAATTGGCTTTGTATAGTACAAGCATTGTTTTAACCCTATCTAGGGGAGTAAACTGACGTTTTCTATTTTGTTGAACATACTCTCGCAAGCTATCCAACGCACGCTTCTGAAAGTAACTTTTAATTGCTGCAAACATACATCTAGCTGTTAATCAATTCGTAAAGATTGCTTAAGCTTATCATCTTTATACCTAACTTCTGTGCTTTTTCGAGCTTAGCAGGTCCCATATTTTCGCCAACTACAAGGTAGCTTAAATTCCCGGATATGCTGCTAACCATTTTACCCCCATTATCCTCAATTATCCTTTTTATCTCATCTCGAGCAATATCAAATGTTCCGCTTATTACAAAGCTGAAACCTTGCAGCTTACTCGAAGACCTTTCGACCTCCTTAAGCTCCATTTGCAAACCATACTCCTTGAGCCTCTGAACCTGCTCCCTATTCTTTTCGTCCGAAAAGTATCTAATAATACTTTCGGCAATTTTGACACCAACTTCTTCGGCCTTAACTAGCTCATCTATAGAAGCATTGGCAATTGCATCAATACTTTTAAAATGCTGAACAAGCTTTTTAGCGGTAACCTCGCCAACATACCTAATACCAATAGCATAAAGCACACGTTCAAAGCTAACCTGCTTCGATGCCAAAATACTTCGAATTATATTTTCGGCCGACTTATCCCCCAGCCTCTCCAAGTTTCTTATTTTATCTTCGCTAAGCTCGTACAAATCAGCAATATTGCCAACTAATCCCATGCGATAGAACAGATCAACCGTTTCTGCCCCAATCCCTTCGATATTCATTGCCTTACGGCTAATAAAGTGCTCTATTCTACCAAGAATTTGAGGTGGACAAGACGCCTCGTTAGGACAAAAATGCTTAGCCTCACCAGGAATTCTTTCTAGCAAAGTACCACATTCCGGACAATGAGTAATATAGGCAAATACCTCCAAATGTGCGTCCCTCCTGCTATCATCAACCCCAACAACTTTGGGAATAATCTCACCACCCTTCTCAACAAGCACGTAGTCGCCAATTCTTAAATCGAGCAGCTCAATTTGGTCGGCATTGTGCAACGAAGCCCGCTTAACAGTAGTTCCTGCAAGCAGCACAGGCTCCAGGTTCGCAACAGGCGTAATAGCGCCAGTTCGTCCAACCTGAAAATCGACACTTAGCAGCTTAGTAGAAACCTGCTCGGCCTTAAACTTGTACGCAATAGCCCATTTAGGAGATTTAGCTGTAAAGCCAAGCTCTTGTTGAGCAGCAAGGCTATCAACCTTAATAACAACACCATCAGTATCGTAAGGCAGATTAGCCCTTTCCTTATCCCAATAGCTAATAAACAGAAGAACCTCATCAATAGATTTGCAGAGCTTCATGCTGTCCGACACCTTAAATCCCCATTCTTTAAGACATTGAATGTTGGAATAATGGCTATCACTAGGAAGATCCTCTCCTAAAAGAAAGTATAAAAAGCAGTCGAGGCCACGCTTAGCTACGACCGATGAATTTTGAAGCTTTAGCGTACCAGCCGCCGCATTGCGAGGGTTAGCAAAAGGTTGTTCGCCTAGCTCCTCGCGCTCGGCATTAAGCCTATTAAACGACGCATGAGGGAGAATTATTTCACCACGAACCTCGAAGCTATTTGGGAAAGCCTCACCACGTAATTTTAGCGGAATGCTTTTTATCGTTTTAACATTAGCAGTAACATCGTCGCCCTTAACGCCATCGCCACGGGTAGTAGCCCTAACAAGTACGCCATTCTCATAGGAAAGCCCAATTGCCGTTCCATCAAACTTAAGCTCGCACGTGTAGGCTGCATTGGGTACAACTTTTCTAACACGAGCATCAAAATCTCGTAGCTCCTCTTCGGAGTAGGCATTAGAAAGCGAAAGCATAGGATAACGATGCTCAACCTGAACAAAAGCCTGATTGATATCGTTACCTACTCGTTGTGTAGGCGAATTAGGATCTCTAAGCTCGGGGTATTTTTGCTCAATTTCAATAAGCTCCCGGAGGTGCATGTCGTACTCGAAGTCGCTAAGCGAAGGGTTGTTTTGCACATAGTACTCATAGTTAGCGTGTTCGAGCAAAATCCTCAGCTTGTTAACTCTAGAGATGATATCTTCGGTTGTCATTTATCGCTATTTTGAACAAAAATATTAGTTATTTTTTTGAGAAAACAACAGTAATCGGATGGTTAAGTTAAATTATTTACTTCAATAATTAATATTTTTACGAAAAATGTTAGGAATGGAAGAACAGGATTGGGATAGCGAAGAAAAAAGAGAGCTACTTAAACGATTTAGAAGCCTATACAGATCGTGTAGAGCATCGAGTTCTGCAGATGAGCTTACATTCTTAAAGAAGGCTTTTAGATTTGCAGCAGCTGCTCATAGGGAGAAGAGAAGGGAAAATGGCGATCCGTTTATTTTTCATGCCATTGCTGTGGCCTCTATTGTAGTAGATGAAATTGGCTTAAAAGGTACTGCTGCAGTTGCTGTTCTTCTGCATGAAACATTTCGTATAGGCCAGCTATCGGCCGATGAAATTGCCAGAGAGTACAATAAGGAGATTGCAACCATTGTAAATGGGCTAAATAAAATATCGGAAATCGACCCTAAGACCAGCTCGAGCGAAGTAGAAAACTACCGTCAGCTGGTAATTTCATACTCTGCAGATCCGAGGGTTATTCTTATTAAGCTTGCTGATAGGCTGGATGTAATGCGTCACCTCTTCCTTTTTAGTGAAGAGAAGCAGCTAAAGAAGGCAAAAGAGACACAAGCGCTATACGCACCTTTAGCGCATAGGCTTGGACTATACTCCGTTAAATCGGAGCTGGAGGATCTTTCGCTGAAATATACAGAACCTGCTGATTACCTACATATTGTTACTAAGCTCGAAGAAACAGCAAAGGAGCGTAATACCTACATCGAGAAGTTTGTTAAGCCAATCGTTGCTGGTCTTAATCTGTTTGGGTTTAAGTATGAAATAAAGAGCAGAACTAAGTCTATCTTCTCCATTTGGAAGAAGATGAAGAAGCAAAAAATACCATTCGAAGAAGTTTTCGATCTGTTTGCAATTCGTATTATTTTGGATAGCGAGCTGCACCTTGAGAAAGCCGACTGCTGGCGTACCTACTCGATTGTAACCGAGAAGTATATCCCAAACCCCGAGCGTATGCGCGACTGGATATCTGTTCCTAAATCGAATGGCTACGAAAGCTTACACGCAACTGTAATCGGGCCAGAAGGTAAATGGGTAGAGGTGCAGATCCGTACTCGACGAATGGATGAGATTGCAGAGATGGGTATTGCTGCTCACTGGAAGTATAAGGGTATTAGGCAGCAGCAAGGTATAGACGACTGGCTAAGCGATTTACGAACGCTTCTGGAACAGGCTGAAGATCCGAACGAGATGGCTGAAAGCTTAAAGCAGCTGGATAGCTACCAAAAGGAGATCTTTGTGTTTACTCCCAATGGCGATTTAAAAAAGATACCTGCTGGATCGTCAATCCTAGACTTTGCCTTCGAAGTGCACTCGAAGCTAGGTGTGCTATGTGTTGGAGCTAAAGTAAATGGTAAGCTTGCATCAATAAAAGATACGCTAAAAAATGGCGATCAGGTAGAGGTTATCACATCAAAGAATCAAAAGCCTACAAAGGATTGGCTCTCGTTTGTTATAACCTCTAAAGCTCGAAGCAAAATAAAGCAAAGCCTTAAAGAAGAAGAACTTAAAGTTGCCAACATAGGAAAGGAGCTGCTAACACGTCGTTTAAAAAACTGGAAGCTAGAGTTTTCGGACGAAGCAGCCTCACAGTTCATCAAAAAGAATAAAATTAGGTCGATTACTGAGTTTTATGCAATGCTGGCAAATGGTAAAATAGATGTAGCTGTAATTAAAAGCTACATCGAAAATGCCAGTCAAACCGAAGAAAAAAGCTCAGCACCAGAGGTACAATCATTTCAGTACAGCAGAGAGCAGGAAAGCGGCGATTTTCTTATCATTGATGAGCATTTAGCCAACGTAGATTACAAGCTGGCTACCTGCTGTAATCCCATATTTGGCGACGATATCTTTGGGTTTGTCTCCATCATCAAGAATGTCCGCGCGGTCGTCGACGCCACGCGCGTCGCTGAGCGCATACAGCGCGTCCTGGCCGATCCGTTCACGATCGGTGGTCGCCAGGTCTTCGCGACCGCGAGCATCG
>Ga0209464_10000097_pt1 | contig 30042 bp, 22 predicted proteins | sample DOMMetBare1Fresh_2_FD_187473 | JGI IMG/M metagenome (GOLD analysis project Ga0209464, IMG submission 187473) | Wetland sediment microbial communities from St. Louis River estuary, USA, under dissolved organic matter induced mercury methylation -... | ecosystem: Environmental > Aquatic >...
TTTGGATTACCGAGTATGTTAACGAAGCCAGATTTATGAGCCATCAATACACAATTTTAGCCTACAAAAGTACAATAAACTATTGGTATAGTAAAGCTAACGCAAAAGGAGTCATCCTCAAATTAGCTATAAAAAGCGAAGCCTTACCATTCGTAATCGATTGCACAATCTTTATGCACGAGCATTTTAACAGTTGAACAACCCCTCTTTTTGCACCTATTTGCTAAGTATTTAATCCATATATGGATTTTTTGATAATAATTTTTCGTCAATTGTTTGTTTTTTATAATAATTCATTACTTTTGAACCCAACAAAGTTGACCACTTTTTTAGCTGACGGATTATGAACCCTAAACATATTGAGCTCTCGAAGAACGAGCTCGTAAAGTATTTGCAAAAACCGGCATCGGAGTTTACCTGCGAGGATATCGTAAGGTTTGTGGAGGATAACGAGATTGAGATGGTTAATTTTAGGTATGTTGCCGAAGATGGAAAGCTTAAGACGCTGAACTTCATCATCAACAACAAAGAGCACCTCGAAACCATTCTTACCCAAGGTGAACGAGTAGATGGCTCAAGCTTATTCTCGTTCATAGAGGCAGGGTCGAGCGACTTGTACGTTATCCCCAAGTATAGAACAGCCTTTGTAGATCCATTTTCGGAGATACCAACGCTAAACATACTTTGCTCGTTTTACAACAGCGAGGGTATGCCCCTTGAAAGTTCGCCCGAGTACCTACTACGTAAAGCGGTAACGGTATTCCGCGAAGAAACAGGTTACGATTTCAAAGCTCTGGGCGAACTAGAGTACTACGTAATATCAGAAGACGAAAAGTTCTACGCAGGCATAGATCAAAAAGGCTACCACTCCTCTACTCCTTATGCAAAATGGGAGTTCTTAAGAGCAGAAGCTCTACAGCTAATTGCTCAGGCAGGAGGTATGGTAAAGTACGGGCACTCTGAGGTAGGATGTTTTGTAAAAGATGGCATATACTACGAGCAGCAAGAGATAGAGTTCCTCCCCACTCCTATCGAACAAGCTGCAGAACAGCTCGTAATTGCCAAGTGGATTGTTAGAATGCTAGGCTACAAGTATGGCGTAACCATTAGCTTTGCACCAAAAATTACTGTAGGTAAGGCGGGCAGTGGACTGCACGTGCACATGATGCTCGAAAAAGACGGAAAGAACCAAATGGTAGAAGGCGTACAGCTAAGCAGTACTGCCCGAAAAATGATAGCAGGAATACTTGACATTGCTGATGCGCTAACTGCATTTGGCAACACCATTCCAACATCGTACCTACGCTTGGTTCCGCACCAAGAAGCGCCAACAAACGTATGTTGGGGCGACAGAAACCGTTCGGTACTTATTCGCGTACCGCTTGGAGGATCGGGATCGGAAAAGATGCTAAGGGATGCCAACCCCAAAGGATGCAGCCTCAACCTTGTTAGAGATAGCAAGCAAACCGTTGAATTTAGAGTGCCAGATGGCTCTGCAGACGTTTACCTGCTACTTACGGGGTTAGTTGTAGGCTCGTTACATGGACTAAAGATGGAAAATGCGCTAGAGAAAGCGCAAATGCTCTACGTAGATTGCAACATCTTTAAGGATGAGAATAAGCACATACTCGATAAGCTTGAACAGCTACCAATATCGTGCTGGGAATCAGCCGACAGGCTAAAAGCCAAGCGCGAAGTATTTGAGAAGTACGGTATTTTCACAAAAGGATTGATTGATAGTAAAATCAGAATCCTTAAGTCGTACAACGATGAAAAGCTTAGCGAAGTGCTATACGGAAAGGAAGAACAAATTGCTGCTTTAGTCGATAAGTATTTGCATGTGATGTAATTAGTTGCTCTCTTCATTACACCGAGTAAAACTTAACCTAAAATTGACACTTTGAATTCTTGAATTAAAGACTCAAAAGTTAAGGGTAAAGGTGTAAAATAAAAAAGCGCCCCGTGACGGGTCGCTTTTTTCCTTTTTACTATGGAGCAAGCCTTTCAATTGCCCAAACCCCATTTTCGAGCCTGTACTGAATTCGGTCGTGCAGGCGATTCTTCCGACCTTGCCAAAACTCGATCAGCGTAGGCTGGAGGTTGAAGCCCCCCCAATTTGGAGGTCGCTTTATTGTTTTCCCCGAAAACTCCTCCTTAAAATCGTCCATCAAATCCTCCAGGTAGCGCCTACTTGGGATAACCTGACTCTGAGGAGATGCCCACGCTCCAATTTTACTTCCCTCAGGACGAGTACGAAAGTAGGAATCGGATTCTTTGTCGGTTGCCCTAACGATACGCCCTTCGACTCTAACCTGACGTTCGAGCTCGGCCCAGTAAAATACTAGCGCACCAAACGGATTCTGCAATATATTCTTAGACTTTCGACTCTCGTAGTTGGTAAAGAAAGAAAAGCCTTGCTCCCCAATAGCTTTGAGAAGCAGCACCCTTGCCGATGGTTTACCCTCGAAGGTGGAGGTAGCTAGTGTCATGGCGTTAGGTTCAGGAATCTTTGCTTTTATTGCTTCCTGTAGCCACTCCTCGAACTGCATAATAGGATCAGGCAATACGCTTGCCTCGTCAAACACGTTAAGCGTGTACTCCTTACGCAGGTTGGCTATATTTGTTTTCATCCGTATTTAATTGTTTTTAATCGGTTGTATGCAACCCACAAAGCGCATAGCTATGTATTCCAATAAGCAGCAGCAAGTCGGGTGGGTATCAAACGCATAAAAATGTTTTAGCTGTGAGATGATAACACACAATAAATGGGATTGTTTAGCTGCTTTTTCTATAAATTACGAGAAAAAGAATCACCCAAACCACACATACACCTATATATCAATAAAATAAGCAATAAAATTAGATTTTCACTACGCATAAAATGAAACCAAAAGGGATCAATTGACAACTGAGGTGGATCGTTAGAACTTGCGGTACACGATTTGCGACACACGACACACAATATACGATTGCCGATTTCCAGTCATTCGTTACCTATCACTAAAATTACGCTCCACCAACCAACGGCATACAACGCCCATAAAGAGTGCAACCCTACCCCCGTAGGCACCGTGGCGAAGCCACACCAGACCGTACGAATTCTGTCTGCGCGAGGGAGCATCTGCAAGTAACCGAGCCGTGAACCATTCCGCCGCCAGCAGCAGCGCAGCGTAGAGCGGCGGGGCACTGGCGCGAACGAGCAAGTTAATTCGTACAAAGGTTTTTTTGGTTACTTTTTTGACCACAAAAAAGTAACGGTAAGTAATGCACATCCTTACTGCTAGGCTAGATAGCATAGCTGAGCTAGAGCTTAAACCCAAAAGAGGTGAAGCTATCGACATCTGATTTTCTCTTTTCAGAGCCGCTAAATCCTACGACTAGCTGTTTTATCCACCCGAATTATGAATTGATCCTTTTTTTTTTGATCCACCTTATATTTGATGTGATCCACCAAAAGCTACGCATACAAAAAAGGCAGCCCCAAAAGGCTGCCGAACCACAAAATTCTACTGTCAGTTTGAATTAGATGGCCTTCAAGCTTAAATCTAAGCTTTTTATCTGATGGGTTAGCGCTCCTACAGAGATATAATCGACACCACATTCGCCATAAGCACGCAGCGTGTCGAGGGTAATACCTCCGGATGATTCTACCTCATAACGACCAGCAATTAGCTCTACCGCCTCACGCGTTTTCTCCAAGCTAAAGTTATCGAGCATTATACGATGTATTCCTCCAACCTGCATAGCCTCTTTGATCTCTTCGATAGAACGAGTTTCAACCTCAATCCTAAGATTTCGACCTGTACGTTGAAGGTAATCCTGAGTCTTCAGTATTGCTGCTGTTATTCCACCTGCAAAATCGATATGGTTATCCTTAAGCATAATCATATCGTAAAGACCCATCCTATGATTTTCGCCTCCTCCAATTTTAACCGCCATCTTTTCGAGAACTCGCATCCCAGGTGTAGTTTTACGAGTATCAAGCACCTTTGTTTTAAGACCCTCGAGCTTTTGAGCATAGATATGGGTTTGCGTTGCAACACCGCTCATACGTTGCATAAAATTTAGCACCAATCGCTCGGCCTGCAGCAACGAGCGCACGCTACCCGAAGCGTAGAATGCAATATCGCCAACTTTTACATTAGCCCCATCGTTAAGCAGCTGCTCAACAGCAATAGCAGCATCAATTCGTTTAAATATAGCTTTGGCAACCTCAACACCCGCAAGAATACCATCCTGCTTAACAAGCAGCTTAACACGCCCCTGAGCATCGGCCGGAATGCACGAAAGCGAAGAGTGATCGCCGTCGCCTATATCTTCTTTGATAGCAATCTCGAGTAGCTCGTTTATCAGTTCTGAAGCATTTTCCATCTCTTCTATTTTCGGAGTTAAATCATGCGTAAAATTAATACATACAGGGCTAAAAGCCTCAGAATTCGTAACAATTTCAGCAGAAACCAGCACATAAAATGCCATTTGTCACCGGCAGAAACTACTCTTTGCACGTTTTTTGCGGTATCTTTACCTTTGCTTGCCCAAAGGAAACTTTACCTTTTTAGCTACTTTTACTTTTTTAAGGATACCACAGCATGAAAATAGATCTAATACTTGTTGGCAAAAGCGATCAGAAATACTTGCAAGAAGGAATTGACATATACTTAAAAAGATTAAAGTTTTACTGCCAGCTAGAGGTTAAGATTATCCCCGATTTGAAAAGCACCAAAAGCTTAAGCGAAGAGCAGCAAAAAGAAAAGGAGGGTGAGCATATAGCGAACCATTTAAAGGATAGCGACTTTGTTATTCTGCTTGACGAAAGAGGAGATTCGCTATCGTCGATTGAATTTGGGCAGCTAATTGAAAAAAGGCAGGTTGCAGGAACTCGTCGGCTAAGCTTTGTTATTGGTGGTCCTTATGGCTTTTCGAAGGAGGTGTACGCAAGAGCCAATGCAAAGCTCTCGCTATCGGCAATGACTTTTTCTCACCAAATGGTACGACTCATATTTGTTGAACAGCTCTACAGAGCATTTACGATAATAAATGGCGAACCATACCACCATAAGTAAGCCTAAAACACCTATTAGGCAAAAAAAAGCGTTTTACCTCGGGGTTACGCTGCTGATATGCTCACTTTTGGTGGGCCTCTTGGCACTTTTTGCCCCAAAGCTATCCACGTTTAGCAAAGGAAACATCACCCAGATAGAGAGCAAGCTGCAAAGTAAGCTCGGCGATCTGGATGCCATTGCCAATAGATGGCTAACTACCAAAGATACAACGCAATCGGCAGCATTTTCTATTTTAGATGATAAAGAAATTAGCAAGCTAAACAGGGACAACCTATCTGTTTTTTTCACTGTAAACCAAAGAATTATAGCATGGAGCACCGTTCCGAATTTTGCCGACACCGTAGCTTTAAAGACAACACCAAAGCCTAAGCTATACCTCTTTAACGACGGATGGTATATCGTCAAACAGCTCCACGGCAAAGGCAAATCGGCCATATTGTGCATACGAATTCAGAGCAACTACCGCTTTACCAACAAGTTTCTAGAGAACACGTTCAACCCTATTTTCGACATCCCCGATAACTACAGAATAAGCAGTAAACCTGAGGAAAGCCTTGGAAAACCACGTTCGTACCAGGTAAATGTAGGAGGCGAACCTGCGTTTGCACTTATAAGAGAAAGCGTTAGTCCAATAAGCAATCCTACAAAAGATGTTTTATTTTTCTGCTCCCTTATTCTGCTTATTCTGGGAGGATGGACTACTCTTCAAGCGGTATCGTTTGGCAGAAGAGCTCGCCTATTCTTCTCTACCCTAATAGTGTGGAATGCCCTTTGTATTGCACTAATCAACTGGATTGGGACCTATCCATCCAACCTGCTCATTTTTTCGGCAGAGCTCTACTCATCAGCATTTGCCCCATCTCTAGCACACCTTAGCCTCTACTCGCTTGTACTTATCTCGTTTTGCTCGAGCATTTACTCGCATTACGTTGACTACCGGATAAAAAGCAAAAAGCTGGTTCCCTTTTTAGCCCTACTTCTGGCTATACTACTCGCTGCAATTGCAGCGGCCATATACACGCTAACAAGTAGCTTGGTAAACGAAGCCGACATATCGTTTGGAGTGATTAAAATCTCGGAAATTAGCCGCTACTCGCTGCTCGTTTACGCCATCATATCGCTTGCAACGGCTAGCTTTATTCTTCTTTCGAACCTCTTCTTTAGGCTTTTTAGAGATATTGCAATGCTGCAAAAAGCGCTGCTACTTCTAGCACCACTTGCCGCAACCTACTTCTTACTTTTTAAAAATGAGACCGACTACCTTTTTACGTTGGCATCGGCAGTAGCTGTTTATGCACTTTACCTTTTTCGACTAAAAGCTTATCAGCGCATTGGGATTAGGGATATCTCGCTTATTATGGTTATTTGGGCGATTGGGTCATCGGCTGCAATTTGCCACTTGGTGGTTCTAAAAGATGAGGCCAACCGCATACGCTTTGCCGAATCGCTGTACAACGAAAAAGACCCGATACTCGAAGCTGCACTACCCGAGCTTACACAGCAAGTTGTAAAAGATGCAACCATCCGCAAGCTTATTCTTAACCCATCGGCCAACGATAGCGTCATCTACCAACGAATAAAAAGAGAGTACCTCAGAGGCTACCTCAGCAAGTACAACCTAATTATTACCATTTGTCCTGTAAAGGCAAACCTCTTTCTACCAAATGAAAAGAAGACAACAAGCTGCAAGGAGTATTTCGACAACCTTTTTCTGCATAGAGGTACACGAATTCCCAAATCGGCCTTCTACTTTGTAAGGAACTTCCCGGGCGAAATATCGTACATTGGCCAGATAGACTACCTCCACAGTACAGGACAAAGCTCGCTTTACATCGAATTTGATGTTAAAACCATTACCAACAATCCTGGATACCCAGAGCTACTACTAAAAAAAGATGCGCAGCTAAACAAAGGGTACAAAGAGTACGAGTACGCCCACTACATGGATAGCTCGCTTATGGCTAAGAATGGAGCCTACCCCTACCCCTCAATCATTACCCCTCCAACGCTCGAAGACAGCATTGTAGTACGGGAAGCAAAAGGTTACTCAAACCTATTTTACCGCTTTGACGATCATAACACAATGGTCATCTCTCGTCCTACACTCCGATTCTTCGACATCGCTTCGTGCTTCTCGTACCTGTTTATCTTCCTAGCAATAACCGGATTGCTAGTACTAAAAAGAAGCCGATTCCCGCTAGACGAAACCTTATCGTTTGCATCGTTTAAGGGCAGGATAACCCTATCATTCGTGCTTATTCTAACTGTAGCCCTTATACTAACCGCTGTGGCATCGTTAGCCTACGGCATCAAACGTTTTGAAGCCTATAAAGAGCAAACCATACAGGATAAGATGAAGAGTGCTATCCCTGCTGTTTACAATGCGCTGTTCTCACCAAGCACGGAATCGCTTACAAGCGAACTTGTTAGAATATCCAACTACCTGTATGTTGATGTGAACCTCTACGATAGAAACGGAGAGCTATTTGCAACCTCCCGTCCAGAAATATTTTACGATGGACTCCAAGGATTTAAAATGCCACCTCGTGCATTTAAGAGCCTTGTAATTGGGTACGATGGCTTTTATGTTGATAATGAAAGCATTGGAAATATGTCGTACACTTCTTCGTACGCTCCCATATCCGACAACAACGGTAAGCTTATAGGCTACGTAAACTTACCCTACTTTCTACAGTACGACAACCTTCGCAAAGAGCTATACACGATTGCAGTAGCAACAGCCAATATATTCATACTCCTACTTTTGCCCGTGATATTTATAGCGGTACTTATCTCCAACTCCATAACACGACCACTTGCTCAGGTTAGAAATAGGATGAGGACCTTCGACCTTAAAACAAACCCTGAACCTATTCCATACCCAAAGAATGATGAAATTGGGGACTTGATTGTTGAATTCAACAAAATGATAAATCAGGTGGAGGAGAGTGCCCAAAAGCTTGCCCACTCGGAACGTGATACTGCTTGGAGAGAAATGGCGAGGCAAATTGCCCACGAGATAAAAAACCCGCTAACACCCATGAAGCTTAGCTTGCAATACCTGCTCATGCTCAAGAAGGCAAACGATGCCCGCTGGCTAGATCAGTTCGACCGCTTTGCAACCTCGCAAGTAGAGCAGATTGACTCGTTAGCAAAGATCGCAAACGAGTTTTCGAACTTTGCCAAGATAAGCTTCGACGAAAGTATTCCTCCAATTAACCTAGCTTCAGTAGTAGAGGAAACCATTCCTATTTTTGACGGATACCCTAACCTAAACCTAGAAGTAAATCTCAATAGCAGTCTAGCGTTTGTAGTTGCCGACCGCGAGCATATAAAGAGGGTACTTGTAAACCTTGTGAAAAACGCTACCCAAGCGGCTGAAAACGACAGTGAAGTTACTGTAAAAATATCCCTACAAGTAAGTACGAACACTGCGCTTATTACCGTTACCGACAACGGGAAGGGCATAAAAGAAGAGGAAAAAGCTAAGATTTTTACACCAAACTTCACCACCAAAACATCAGGATCAGGGCTTGGATTGGCCATATCAAAAAACCTAATTGAAATGTACGGTGGTAGGATATGGTTTGAATCGGTAAAAAACAATGGAACAAGCTTTTACATAGAGCTTCCGATATTCATTAGCAAGTAGTAGCACGCAATTGAACAAGCTATTGCATTGCTACAACATGCTATATTTCTGCTTATTAAACATATGCTATAAAAGAAGAACGCCAAGTGTAGCAGGTAAACTACGCTTTATACTTTTACCTACCGTTAGTGAATAGCATAGATGCTGCTATATTTGCAAGCATACTTAAAAAAAGTGCTAACCTTGAATTTAAATCTATGAATGCAATGCCACTGGTTATCGCAGCGTTAGCCATTTTTGCACTTGCCTACCGATTCTACTTTGGGTTTATGGCAGCAAAAGTGCTGACGCTAAACGATAATGTACCAACGCCTTCGGGCCGACTTTACGATGGACAAAACTACTACCCCATCACCAAATGGGTTCTTTTCGGCCATCACTTTGCTGCAATAGCAGGAGCAGGCCCCCTTGTAGGACCAGTGCTTGCCTGCCAGTTTGGGTACTTCCCAGGCTTCCTATGGATGCTTGTTGGAGCAGTAATGGCAGGGGCTGTTCATGATATCGTAATACTTACTGCTTCTGTAAGAAACGATGGAAAATCGCTCGTAGAGATAGTTAAATCGCAAATTCAAAAAACAGGAAGCGTAGTAACAGCTTCAATAGCAACCTTTGTAATCATCATCATTGCAATGGCTGGCTTAGGACTGGTAGTAGTTAACGCTCTTTCTGAAAGCTCGTGGGGTACGTTTACCATTGCCAGCACCATCCCAATAGCCATTCTAATGGGGGTTTGGATGTATGTTTTTCGGAAAGGAAAAACCGTTGAAGCTACGGTAATTGGAGTAATACTACTCTCTGCTGCCGTAATTTTTGGAAGATACATACCAGGATCGCCACTAGAAAGCTGGTTTACTTTCGACAAAAAGCAGCTAACCATAATTTTAGCACTCTACGGCTTCATTGCATCCGTACTGCCTGTGTGGCTGTTGCTCTCGCCACGCGATTACCTCAGCTCGATTATGAAGCTTGCCGTTATTGGAATGCTAGCAATTGGAGTAATTGTTGTTGCTCCAGATCTTAAAATGCCTGCATTTACGCCATTTATTTATGGTGGCGGACCAATTATTAAAGGAACCTTGTTCCCCTACCTGTTTATCACAATAGCATGCGGAGCAATATCTGGCTTTCATGCACTTATAAGCTCTGGAACGACCCCAAAAATGGTAATGAAAGAGTCGCACATAAAGCCTATTGCTGCTGGCTCTATGCTGGCCGAAGGTATGGTAAGCATACTTGCGCTAATAGCTGCTGCCAGCCTCTTTCCGCTCGACTACTTTCAGATTAACCTTTCGCCCGAAAAGTTTCAGGAGCTGCTTCCTCAGCTACAAGCAATGGGTTTTACCCAATCGGACTTTGCAAGGTTATCCCAAGGAGTTGGCGAAAATATTGCAGGACGTACAGGAGGAGCCGTTTCTCTAGCAGTTGGGATGGCAGAAATATTTTCGAAAATACCAGGAATGAATAGCCTCATGTCGTACTGGTACCACTTTGCTATTATGTTCGAAGCCCTATTTATCCTTACCACCATAGATGCTGGTACCCGTATTGCTCGCTTCTTGCTGCAGGATATTATGGGCAAAGCTTACAAGCCATTCGCAAAATCGTCATCGCTATCCGGGAATCTAGTGGCTAGTGCGCTTGTCGTATTCTTTTGGGGATACTTTATCTACACAGGAAGCGTTTCTACCATTTGGCCCATGTTTGGTACGGCCAACCAGCTTCTGGCCACTATTGCGCTAGCGGTAGGTACAACCTACCTCATAAACCAAGGCAAAAAAAGGTATGCGTGGACAACGTTGCTCCCAATGTCGTTTGTAGGTGTTACCACTATTTATGCCGGAGCGCTAAACATTATTAACCTATACATCCCTCAGCTATCCGACCCATCGACAATAACAAGTGGAATAATAAACCTTGCCCTGACAGGCGTTATTCTAATAAGCGTTGTTGTTATTATTGCAGATGCCCTGCCAATTTGGATACGAGCTTTTAAAGACAAGACTCCCCCCAAAAGAAACGACGAAGTAAAAGAAGCTGCACAGTCGATATAAAAAAAACGGGGCTACCATAAAGCCCCGTTTTTTATGAGCTAATTTCTTTTAGCTATCATCCAACTAAAAGAGGTATAAAACGTTATATTTGGAAAGTTTTTACCCAAAACAAAAAAGAAGCTGCCAAGCAAGCGCCTACAAGCTAAACACGCATCGGCTACCTTCCTTTTTTCTCTAAATTAAAAAATTGTGGACTAGCCAGTTACCTCTGTAATGCCAGTTCAGCCAAATAGAAGCTCTATGAAAATAGCTGTCAATGCCAAAGCCCTCATAAAAGGGAATAGCGATGGTGTGGGAAGATTTACCCACGAAACGTTTAGCAGAATTGTAAAGGCTCATCCAGAGCATCAGTTCTACTTTATATTCGACCAAAACTACCAGCAAAACCATATTTTTGGCACTAATGTAGAGCCGATAATCATAACACCTCAAGCCAACCATCCCCTAACTTGGTGGTATTGGCACGAGGTGCTGCTAGCCGATCATCTAAAAAAAATAAAACCGGATGTATTTGTTGCCCCTGATGGCTTTCTATCGCTCTCGGTACCTACAGCTCAAGTTGCTGTTATACACGACCTCAGCTTTGAGCATTACCCCGAACTCGAAAGCTGGACAAGAAGAAAATACTACCACCACTTCTTTCCGAGATATGCAGAAAGAGCTAACCGAATCCTAACCGTGTCGAATTTTTCGAAATCAGACATTTGCGGCACGTACAAAATATCGCCCCACAAGATAGACGTAGCTTACAATGCTGCCGATCCTCTCTTTGCACCGCTAACCCAGAAAGAGATCGACGATCTAAGATTCGACCTCACCGATGGCTGCCCATACTTTGTTTATGTAGGCTCGATACATCCTCGAAAAAACGTTGGACGTATGCTTCGTGCTTTTGATAGGTTTAAGGATGAAATCCCATCAAACTACAAGCTGCTGATGGTAGGAAATCCCAAGTTTAAATCGCCCAAAGCAGAGAAAATATACCGAGAAATGCACCACAAGTCGGACGTGGTATTTACAGGATGGCTATCCAACGAGCATATGTCGAAAGCCATAGGTGCGTCAGAAGCACTAGTATTTGTACCTATATTCGAAGGATTTGGGATTCCTCTTGTTGAGGCCATGAAGTCGAATGTCCCAATCATCACCTCATCGGTAACCTCGCTTCCAGAAGTGGCTGGTGAAGCAGCCGAACTTGTTGACCCATTTTCGATAACTGCCATTAAGAATGCAATGGTGAAGATGACGAACGACTTTAGCTTCCGAAACGAAATGGCCGCAAAATCGTTCGAAAGAGGTAAGCTCTTCAACTGGGATAATACCGCAAGCATCCTTTGGAATACGATACTAAAGGCTATAGACTAAGCTATGCTAGAGCCATTTCTAAATAAAGGAGCTATTGAGGCAGGCTGCGACGAGGCAGGTAGAGGATGCCTTGCAGGACCAGTTGTTGCCGCCTCGGTAATACTACCAGCCGAATTTGATCTACCACTTCTGGACGACTCTAAAAAGCTGTCGCATAAGGTTAGAGAAACACTTAAAGAACAGATTAAGGATCAGGCGATTGCTTGGGCTATCTCTATTGTTGATAACGAGACAATAGACCAGATTAACATACTAAATGCCTCCATACTTGGAATGCAGCAAGCAAGCGAGCTGCTGAAGATTCGTCCAGAAATGCTGCTTATAGATGGTAACAGGTACCGAAAGCAAAGCGATATACCTTTCCGATGCATTGTAGGTGGCGATGCCAAATTTGCCAGCATTGCAGCGGCATCAATTCTCGCCAAAACTTGCAGAGACGAGCTTATGGAGAAGCTTCATAAAGAGTTCCCCGTGTACGGATGGAACGAAAACAGGGGCTATCCAACAAAAAAGCACCGAGAAGCAATTGCCTGCTACGGTATTACACCTTACCACCGTAAAAGCTTCAGGCTTACCGACAATCAGCTTAGCCTCAACTTTTAAATTGACAAAACTACAACACTGATAAACAGCCATATAAACACTGACAAGGCTGTAAAGAACAAGTTTTAAAGCATAACGGTGTCAAAAAAATGCGCTTTTACCATTAACTAGTTAAACCAACAATACAACAAACTACACACTATGAGGAAAATTAGCATTTTGCTAGTAGGGTTGCTGCTTATGGGCTCAACCACCCTTAGGGCCGATGAAGGTATGTGGCTACTACCGCTCATCGAGAAGCTTAATATCAAGGATATGAAGAAAGCAGGGTTAAAGCTTTCGGCCGAAGATATTTACAGCATCAACAAGAGCAGCCTTAAGGATGCAATCGTAATTTTTGGACGTGGTTGTACAGGCGAGATCGTATCTAACCAAGGACTTGTGCTTACCAACCACCACTGCGGCTACGGTACAATCCAACAGCACAGCACCGTAGAGCACGATTACCTAAAGAATGGCTTTTGGGCTCAAACAAAAGAGATGGAAATTCCATCACCTGGACTTACGGTTACCTTCCTTGAACGTATTGAGGATGTAACACCTAAGTTTAACGAGGTGCTTAACGACAAGATGTCGGAACCAGAACGTGCAAAAGCAATCTCGGAGCTTAGTAAAAAGCTTGCAGAAGAGGCTACCTCTGGAAAGTTCATTAGAGGCCAGGTAACTCCAATGTATGGGGGCAACCAGTTCTACCTATTTGTTTACAAGGTTTATACCGATGTTCGCCTTGTTGGCACACCTCCCGAATCAATTGGAAAGTATGGTGCAGATACCGACAACTGGATGTGGCCACGCCACACAGGCGATTTTTCGGTTTTCCGTGTGTATGCCGATAAGGATGGCAATCCAGCCGACTACTCGGCCAACAATGTGCCTCTGAAGCCTAAGAAGTTCTTAAACGTTTCGCTTAAAGGCGTAAATAAAGGCGATTATACCATGATCATGGGTAATCCTGGCCGTACCAACCGATATATGACATCGTGGGAAATAAACGAAGTGCTGAACATATCGAATCCTAACCGTATTAAAATCCGTGGAATCCGTCAGGATATTTGGATGAAAGATATGCAAGCTAACGATACCATCCGAATTCAGTACGCTTCTAAGTACGCCAGCTCTTCGAACTACTGGAAGAACTCGATTGGAATGAGCAGAGGTTTAAAACGACTAAAAGTTCAGGACAAGAAGGAAAGCCAAGAAGCAAGCTTTACCAGCTGGGTTTCGCAAAATCCAGAGAGAGTTTCAACATACGGCAATGCTCTGCCTCTAATTAAGGAAGCTGTTGAGTCGCGTAAAGAAGTTAATAGCGCCATCCAGTACCTAGGCGAGAGCATTCGTGGTATCGAGCTTGTGGGTGCAGCATCGCGTTTTAGCACCGGACTAATTCAAGCTATTGAAGCGAAGCAAGATCTTGCTAAGCTTAAGGAAGCTGCTGCAGATTTCTACAAAGATTACAATGAGAGCTTGGATCAAAAGGTAGCTATTGCCATGCTTAGCGTTTACAAGAAAGACGTTCCCGCAAAGTTCCTTCCATCGCTTTATACCGAAATAGAAACCAAGTACGGCAATAGCATTGATGCTTACGTTAGCAACCTATACAAAGGATCTATCTTTGCCAATAAAAAAGCTTTTGAGGCATTCCTTGCTAACCCATCCGTAGAAGCTATAAAGAACGACCCTGCCTATAAAGCTTCACAAAGCATTAATGCAACAACTCGTGAAATCATCGAGAAGCTAACCCCGCTTAACGAAAAGTTTGGCAAAGGTCAACGTCTTTACATTGCTGGTTTACTTGAAATGGATAAGGCAAAACCACACTATCCAGATGCAAACTTTACCATGCGCCTAACCTATGGTAATGTAAAAGATTACTATCCTGCAGATGCCGTTCACTACGACTACATAACAACCCTTGACGGAGTTATGGAGAAGGAAGATCCTACCAACTGGGAGTTTGTTGTTCCTGCAAAGCTAAAAGAGCTATACAATGCAAAGGACTACGGAAGATATGCGCTTAAGAATGGCAAGCTTCCTGTTGCATTTATATCAACCAACGATATAACTGGAGGAAACTCTGGTAGCCCTATTATGAATGCCAAGGGCGAGCTAATTGGTTTGGCTTTTGACGGTAACTGGGAAGCAATGAGCGGTGACATAGCATTTGAACCACAGCTTCAGCGTACCATTAACGTTGATATTCGCTACGTGCTGTTTATTATGGACAAGTTTGCTGGAGCAAAGCACCTTGTTGATGAGATGAACATCGTAGAATAGCGTACAGCAACAACGCCTAACAAAATAAAGAAGGGCTATCCCAAAGGTGCATCACGTAGCTAGATGTGCGTATCACAATAAGTAAAACCACATTTCTATTCCTGTGGCGGCATTTTGTGAGACATACTACGTGAGGCAAAAAGCTTTAGGGATAGCCCTTTTTATTTAAAGCTACGCTACTTGAGCGATAGCACCACTATACTTTTTGATGGAAGGGTAAGTGTTACCGCACCTTTTACAACCTTAACATCCTTAAATTGTGTAGGTTTTACCACTTCTGAATTATCGAAACCATTGAAGTCGGTTATACTTTTCGAAGTAAGAATTCGTCCCTCAACACTTTTGACACCAAAAGGAAGCGTAATTGTTACCTTTTGCTCCTTATCCAGATCGATATTAACCAACGAAACGTTTACGTTGCCACGCTGATCTTTAGACGCTGAAGCACTTACAGCAGGAAGCTCGGCTCCGTAGGTCGTTTTAATGGTGCCAGAGCTTAGGCTTATTGGAAGATACTTGGCATCTTGATGTACGTTGTACATTTCAAAAACGTGGTAGGTTGGAGTAAGTACCATCTTTGAATCCTTTGTTAGGATCATAGCCTGAAGTACATTTACAACTTGAGCGATGTTGGCCATTTTTACCCTATCGCTGTGCTTGTTAAAAATATTCAGAGAAAGGGCAGCCACCATAGCATCGCGCATCGTATTTTGTTGGTAAAGAGGAGTCCCATTGGGCTCAGTATCCCACCAAGTACCCCACTCGTCAACCATTAAAGCTACCTTTTTTTCGGGGTCGTACTTATCCATTATAGAAAGATGCTTTTTGATAACATCTTCAATCCCAATGCACTTCCCAACAGTCCAGTAGTAGTCGTTTGGAGTAAAGCTTGCAGCCGACCCCTTACTTCCGCTCCATCCTTTAACGGTATAGTAGTGCAACGAGATGCCATCCATTCTACCACCGATCTGCTTCATAAGCACTTCCGACCAGTTATAGTCGTAATCGCTAGCCCCACTCGCAATTTTAAAAAGCTTGTTGCCATCGTAGTCGCGGCAATAGGTTGAGTACCTTCTGTATAAATCAGAATAGTACTCCGGACGCATGTTACCACCGCAACCCCAGCTTTCGTTACCTACACCCAAGAATTTAACCTTCCACGGCATTTCGCGACCATTCTGACGGCGCAGGTTAGCCATCGGGCTATTCCCAGCAGAGGTCATATACTCCACCCATTTGTTAAGCTCTTCGACTGTCCCACTACCAACATTTCCGCTAATATATGGTTCACAACCAATCATCTCGCATAGGTTAAGAAACTCGTGCGTACCAAAGCTATTATCCTCTACGGTACCACCCCACCAGCTATTCACCATCTTCGGACGCTTATTAGGATCACCGATACCATCCATCCAATGGTATTCGTCTGCAAAACAACCTCCTGGCCAACGCATTACAGGAACCTTTAGCCTTTTAAGAGCGTCTAGTACATCTGCCCTATAGCCTTCTACATTAGGTATGGCAGAGCCCTTTCCGACCCAAATGCCTCCGTAGATACAGCTCCCTAAGTGTTCGGCAAACTGCCCGTAAATATTCTTGCTAATTACCTGCTTGCTACTAGTATCGGCAATTCCGATAGCTACCTGAGCCTTCGATCCAACAGCACAAATCAGAACAAAAGCAAGCGTACAAAAATGCTTAAACATGCTTGTAAATGTTAGGTTTTACTTTAAATGTGTATGCAGACCATCATCCATTTGCCATAGCCTACAAAACAAAGGTAGAATTAAGATTTTTTGGTGATGATACACCTTAATCTATAACGTTAATATAAGCAAAATTTAGCTCTTTAGTGACTGATTATCAATATTAAACCCTACCGGTATGATTGCAACAAGTACCGCTAAAGTTACCGTAAGTAGCAGGGCAAAGTGTATAAATACAGAGCCATTTGCTACCTTTGAATTATGGAAAACTCAGCTTACAACATTACGCTATACACAGATGGAGCAGCAAGCGGAAACCCCGGACCAGGAGGGTACGGAGCATTGCTCATTTGGGGACCGCACGTAAAAGAACTTTCAGAAGGATTTGAGCTTACCACCAACAACAGGATGGAGCTTCTTGCTGTAATACGAGGACTTCAAGCGTTGAAGTTTGATAGGTGCAATGTTACCATCTACTCCGACTCAAAGTATGTTGTTGATGCCGTTGATAAGGGATGGGTTTTTCAGTGGGAAAAGGCAAGGTTCAAGAACAAGAAGAACCCCGACCTTTGGATCGAGTTCTTGGCAGAATACCGTAAGCACAACGTTAAGTTTGTTTGGGTAAAAGGGCATGCCAACATTCCCGGAAACGAACGCTGTGATAAGCTTGCCGTAGCAGCAGCAGCCGATAAAAAGAGCAGGAAGATAGACGAAGGCTACATCAGCACACAATAGCTGCAATAGTACGCTGATTTATAAAATCAGCACAACTACCCCATTTTAAGCTTATCAGCTTTAACATCATACCAATAACCTTAAATTCGCCTAAGAGCTAGAACATTTAGAGCTACACTTTCGTACTAAGAATGTGCAAGTTGCAGCACAGGCCAATTAATAGTTATTAAGTAAGTATTAATGTTAAAACGTTAATGGTTTTTTGAGTGGTTTGTGAAAAAAGGCCGACGTGATGTCGACCTTTTTTCTTTTAAGCATATTTTCAGAAAGCTTACTCGCCTCTAATAGCAGCAATACCTGGAAGAACCTTTCCTTCCATATACTCTAGCATTGCACCACCACCAGTAGAAACGTAGCTAACCTTATCAGCAAGCTTGTTTTTATTGATAGCAGCAACAGAATCGCCACCACCAATAAGGGTAAATGCGCCATTAGCAGTAGCTAGAGCAACAGCCTTTGCAATAGCAGTTGTACCTACTGCAAACTTATCGAACTCAAACACACCCATCGGACCATTCCAAAGCACAGTCTTAGAGTTAGCCACTACATCAGCAAAAATCTTCGCAGATTCAGGTCCAATATCAAGAGACATTCTATCAGCAGGAACCTTATCAATATCGCAAACAATGGTATCAGCATCTGGAGCAAACTTGTCTGCAGCAATACCATCAACAGGTAGGTAAACGGTTACCCCTTTGGTTTTTGCCTTAGCAAGAAGATCAAGAGCTAGATCGAGCTTATCGTCCTCACAAATAGAAGTTCCGATTTCGCCACCTTGAGCCTTGATAAAAGTATAGGCCATACCTCCACCAATGATAAGGTTTTGAACACGCTCAAGAAGGTTTTCGATAATTAGTAGCTTATCTGAAACCTTTGCACCACCCATAATAGCTGTAAATGGCTTATCCGACGATTTAAGTACGGTATCCATTGCATTCAGCTCGCTATTAATAAGGTGTCCAAACATTTTATTCTCAGGAGCAAATAAATCAGCAATAAGAGCTGTAGAACCGTGAGCACGGTGGGCAGTTCCGAATGCGTCGTTAACGTAAACATCTGCAAGAGAAGCAAGCTTCTTAACAAACTCCTTCTGGCTTTCCTTTACAGCTTTCTTTGCTGCCGCTTTATCTTCCTCAGAAGCATCTTTTGGAAGACGAGGCTTTCCTTCCTCCTCTGCATAGTAGCGAAGGTTTTCAAGCAAAAGAACCTCACCTGGCTTTAAGCTAGCAGCTAGCTCAACAGCCGAAGCTCCAATACAATCGTCTGCAAACTTTACGCTTTTGCCTAGGTTCTTTTCTAGAGCAGGGATGATATGCTTTAGCGAAGAATTTGGGTCAACACCCTTTGGACGACCAAGGTGAGACATCAGGATTACAGAACCACCATCGCTAAGAATCTTGTTGATGGTTGGAAGCGCTCCGCGAATACGAGTATCGTCGGTAACTGCGAAGGTTTCCATATCCAATGGCACATTGAAGTCAACACGGATGATAGCTTTTTTACCACCGAAGTTGTAGTTGTCTAATGTTTGCATTATGAAATGATGTTAGTATAACTGACACTAAAATATCTCGAATATCAAGAGGTAAAAGTAGCAAAAAAAACGAAGCAGCACACATGTAGACCATCATACCGGTCTCTTTTTCACCTCTTTTACAACATCTTACACTGTTTGTATTGTAACACTTTTTAGCTTCCTGATGGCTTAATCCACACGCTTTAGGAGCTCTCCTACGCCTCTCTGATTTGCAGTCGTATGGTAGCCACCTCCTTTTTTGCCTGCAGCTATACCAGAAGCTGTCGTACCACACCTATGCTGCTCTTAATGCGCCATACTCCTACGAATACAATATTATATGCTAACTTTGAGGGCATTACTATGCAAAATACATACAGCAAGTAGAAGCACTTTGCATCATGAACCGAACAATCAAAAAGATTATCAACGACCCTGTACATGGCTTTATAGATATTCCCAACAACCTAGCAGCCGAACTTATTGAGCATCGCTACTTTCAGCGTTTAAGGGGAATTAAGCAGCTTGGACTTACCTTTTTGGTATATCCAGGAGCGGTGCATACCCGACTTCAGCATGCGCTTGGTGCAATGCACCTCATGAAACAGGCGATTGAATCGCTAAGGTCAAAAGGACACACCATTGATATAGACGAGGAGGAAGCTGCAGTATGCGCCATCCTGCTTCACGACATCGGGCACGGCCCCTTCTCCCACGCCCTAGAATTTAGCATTGCCGAAGGTGTTAGCCACGAGCAGCTATCGCTCCTTCTCATGCATCGCCTAAATAAGGAATTCGACGGCAGGCTATCGCTAGCTATAGAGATATTTACTAATAGGTACAGGAAGAAATTCCTGCACCAGCTAATTTCCAGCCAGCTAGATGTTGATAGGCTCGACTACCTAAGTAGAGATAGCTTTTTTACAGGAGTAGCCGAAGGTTCTATTGGGCTAGACAGGATTATAAAAATGCTCGAAGTTGTTGATGACGAGCTTGTTGTAGAAGCCAAAGGGATCTATTCGATCGAAAAATTTTTGATAGCACGACACCTAATGTACTGGCAGGTTTACCTACACAAAACAGTCATCTCGGCCGAACAGCTACTTATTCAGGCATTTAAAAGAGCAAAACAATGCATTGCCAATGGTGCTAAGCTTTACACCACACCTACGCTTATGTACTTTCTTGGACCAACCTACAGCTATACAAAGGAGAACGAAGATAAGCTGGTTGAAATGTTTGTACAGCTTGATGATTCTGACATCTCTGTGTGCCTTAAAGAGTGGGAGCATTCGGACGACTTTATACTAAAAAACCTCTGCGAAATGCTAAATAGCCGCAAGCTCCTGAAGGTTGAGCTAAGCAAAGTTCCCTTTGAAGCCTGCAAAGTTACCCAAAAACAGCTCGAGGTTTCCAATAAGCTCAAACAGAACATACCTCAAATTACGGAGTACTTGGTTCTCTCCAACGAGGTCAGCAATAAAGCTTACATCCCTAATAGCCAATCTATAAAAATACTGGACAAAAAAGGCAGCTTAGAGGGGCTAGAGAGTGCCTCTGACGCACTTAAAAGCGATGCGTTTGGAGGAATGACGGTCAAATATTTCCTATGCTACCCAAAATCTGATTATGAGTTTAAATTTTAATTCTTAGTTTTGTGCAAATTTCTAAATAGCGGCTTATGGAGTTTAAAGCTCAAGTAATTGCAGCATTTTTAAATGGCGAAATTGACGGCGACGCAGAAGTATCAGTAAGTAACGTTGCCAAAATAGAAGAGGCAACGCCAGGCACATTAGCATTCTTAGCAAATCCAAAATACAACCAATTCCTTTACACTACTAAGGCTTCGATTGTACTTGTAAACAAGGATCTTCAGCTAGAACAACCTGTATCGTGTACCCTTATTAGGGTTGCAGATGCATACAGCGCATTTGCCTCGCTTTTAGAGCTATACCAAAATGCAAAGCTTAGTAAAGAAGGTATAAGTCCTCAAGCAGTTATTGAACCAAGTGCAAAGCTTGGAGAAGGTGCCTATGTAGGAGCATTAGCCTACATCGGCGAAAATGTAATAGTAGGGAAGAACGCAAAAATATATCCACACGTTTACATTGGCGACAACGTTACCATTGGCGATAATGTAATGCTATTTGCTGGAGCCAAAATTTACCATGAATGTGTAATCGGTAATAACGTTACAGTCCATGCAGGTTCGGTAGTTGGCGCCGATGGATTTGGCTTTGCACCATCATCGGCTAACGAGTACAAAAAGGTACCACAAATAGGTAACGTGATCCTCGAAGATTACGTGGAGATTGGAGCAAATGCATGCATCGACCGCGCTACTATGGGATCTACCATCATTAGAAAGGGCGTAAAGCTCGACAACCTAATTCAGGTTGCCCATAACGTTGAGGTTGGTGAAAACACCGTGATTGCAGCTCAGTCGGGCGTTGCAGGTTCAACCAAGGTTGGTGCAAACTGTATGTTCGGAGGACAAGTAGGAATTGCGGGTCACATTACAATTGCCAACGGCGTTAAGCTGGCCGCCCAAACAGGAGTAAACAACTCGCTAAAAACCGAGAATCAGATATACATGGGAGCTCCTGCAATCGAATTTAAGAACTTCCAAAAAAGTTCGATTGTGTTTAAAGGGCTACCTGAGCTAGCCAAACAGGTAAGCGAGCTGAAAAAAGAGATTGAAGCCCTTAAGGGTAATAAATAGCCATAAATCCCCACAAAGCTACATTTGAGGGGATTTTGCGTTAAATTGTAGGATAACTCATTAAGTACAAGAGCTAATGTCTGAAATGCAAAAAACTATAAAGGAAGCGGTAACCCTAACAGGTAAAGGCCTGCACACCGGCCTAGAAGTTACGCTTACCATACTTCCAGCAGAAGTAAATCATGGCATCCGTTTTCAACGTGTTGACCTTGAAAACAAGCCTATTATCGAAGCTATTGCAGACTACGTTACCGACACATCTCGCGGGACTACCCTCGAAAAGAACGGCGCTAAGGTTAGCACCATCGAGCACGTAATGGCTGCAATTGTTGGTTGCGATATCGACAATGCTCTTGTTCAGCTAAACGCTCCAGAAACACCAATCATGGACGGTAGCGCAAAGTACTTCCTAAAGGCAATTGAAGCTGTTGGTACAATAGATCAATGCGCAGAACGTCTGTACTTTGAAATCAAAGAAAAAACAGTTTGGAGAGACGAAAAGCACAATATCGAGATTGTAGCTTACCCTGACGATCATTTCAGCTTAAATGTAATGATCGACTACAACTCAAAAGTTCTTGGAAACCAGTATGCTAACATGGAAACAATGGATATCTTCAAAGAAGAGATTGCTCCATGCCGCACATTTGTTTTTTTCCACGAGCTCGAGTTTTTATTCAAGAATAACCTCATAAAGGGAGGCGATCTGGAGAACGCAATCGTAATTCTCGAAAAAGAGGTACCACAAGATGAGCTCGATAGAATTGCAACGCTATTTAGTAAGCCGAGCGTTCAACGCCGTCCAGACGGTATTCTTAACAACCTAGACCTGCGTTTCCCCAACGAATGTGCCCGACACAAGCTGCTTGATATGGTTGGAGACCTTGCACTAGTTGGCCACAGAATAAAGGGTAAATTCATAGCAAAACGCCCTGGACACCATGCAAATACCGAATTTGCGAAAGTGCTTCGTAAAATTATGAAGCGACAGTTCATGCGCGTACCTGTACCGCACTACAACTGCTGTACAGAGCCTGTTATGGATATCAACAAGATCAGAAAGATGCTGCCTCACCGCCCTCCTTTCTTGCTTGTTGACAAGATTATTCAACTCGACAAGGAGGTAGTTGTGGGGATCAAGAACGTAACCATGAACGAACCCTTCTTTGTTGGTCACTTTCCGGAAGAACCTGTAATGCCTGGCGTTCTAATTATCGAAGCAATGGCACAGGTAGGCGGAATTCTGGTTTTAGATCAGGTTCCAGACCCCGAAAACTACTCTACCTACTTCTTGAAAATCGACAAGGTGAAGTTTAAGAAGAAGGTAGTACCAGGTGATACCATTATTATCAAGATGGAGCTTATGGAGCCTATCAGAAGGGGTATTGCCATAATGTGGGCTCAGGCTTTTGTTGGAGACACCATTGTTACCGAAGGCGAGCTATCCGCCCAAGTTGTAAAATCTAAATAATTTATAAGAGAGATGAGTCAACCAATGGCTTACATTCACCCCGATGCGAAAATCGGCGAAAATGTTACCATCGACGCGTTTGCTTGGATTGGCAAAGACGTAGTTATTGGCGATGGCACATGGATTGGCGCCAACGTAACCGTTATGGACGGTGCTCGTATCGGAAAGAATTGCAGAATATTTCCAGGTGCTGTAATCTCTGCGATTCCGCAAGACTTGAAGTTTAAAGGAGAAATTACCACCGCCGAAATTGGTGATAACACCACCATTCGCGAATGCGTAACCGTTAATAGAGGAACTGTGGCTAAAGGTAAAACGGTTGTTGGCAATAGCTGCTTGCTTATGGCCTACGTACATGTTGCCCACGATGCAATTGTAGGAAATAACGTTATCCTCGGCAATGGTACTCAGCTAGCAGGAGAAGTTGAAATAGACGACCACGCTATTCTGAGCGCACATGTGCTTGTACATCAATTTGTAAGAATAGGAGGCCATGTTATGGTTTCGGGAGGTTCGCTAGTTCGTAAGGACATTCCTCCTTTTGTAAAAGCCGGGCATGATCCTATCTCCTACGTTGGCATCAACTCTATTGGACTACGCCGTCGTCAGTTTAAGCCAGAAGAGATCCACCAAATACAGGACATTTTCCGCCTGCTATACCAAAGTGGATACATTGTCTCTAAAGCGCTCGAAAAGATCGAAGAGGATGTTCCTCAAAGCGAGTTCAGAGATTACATTACAGGCTTTATTAAAGGCTCCAAGCGTGGAATCATTAAAGGGTACACTGGAAGAGCAAAATCGGAAGATTTAGATATTTAGCATAGCGAAAACGCCCCAAAAGGGGCGTTTTTATTTTTATAACCTCCAATCAATAGGAAGCTTTCCTTGAGCAAGCAAAAGCTCATCGGTTTTTGAGAAGTGACGGCATCCCAAAAAACCTCTCGAAGCCGATAATGGAGATGGGTGAACCGATTTAAGCACATGGTGCTTTGTGGTATCAATAAGCGACACCTTAGCCTGAGCATAGTTACCCCAAAGCAAGAATACCACCCCCGAAAGATGATCAGAAACAGCCTTTATTGCAGCATCAGTAAAAGTTTCCCAACCGCGACGCTGATGAGATCCGGCCTGATGCTCGCGTACTGTAAGCGTAGCATTTAAAAGTAACACCCCCTGCTTTGCCCAAGAGGTAAGATCTCCATGGGTAGGACGAGGTAGCCCTAGATCACTGCTTATTTCTTTAAAGATATTTACTAGCGAAGGAGGAGCTTGAACGCCTTTCTGAACCGAGAAGCAAAGCCCATGCGCCTGACCAGGCCCATGGTAGGGATCTTGCCCAAGAATAACCACCTTAACATCATCAAGCGGAGTTGTATTAAAGGCATTAAATATCATAGGTCCAGGTGGATAAACCACATAGCGTGTCTTCTCTTCTACCAAAAAGTTTCTGAGCGACTTGAAGTACTCTTTCTCGAACTCATCCTTCAAAACTCGGTACCAGCTTTCGTGTATTTCAGGCTTTTTCGACTCTTGCATTGCTAATGATTTTACACAAAGTAAGTTCAAAATTGCCTTACAACAAAAGATTTATGACAACTATAAATGCCAACCCAAAACATTTTAATATCTTTATTTAGTAGTTATACCTGAACCCACAGCCATGTCATCACGAAAATATGTTGTACTTATTGCTATTGGAATTGTCTGCCTAATCGCACTCAGCTACACATTCGTTCATCTGTACCACAAGAAAAATCAGACCACAAGCGTGCTTTCTGCTATTCCCAAAGATGTAGTTGCCCTTATACGTCTTAACAATCACGAGCTACTTAGCAGTAAAGATACCTCCTCCAACCCCTTTTTGGTTGCCTACAACCCAAGCATAGCAGCTTTAGCGCAAAAGCTCATAAAAAGCACCATAGCCAACGAAATACTCGAAAACCCCATCATAGTGAGCTTTCATCCTATTGGCAAGGATAAGCTAGAACCTATTGTGCTCTTTTCATCGACAGAAGAGTACTCGGAAGGCGAAGTAGAAACAGGATTGCGTTCTGTTGCCATTTCATTTAGCCACCTAAGCTACAACAACCACAAAATTTATAAATGCCAAATAGGCAGCGAAACCATATTTCTTTTTCATAGTAAAGGCATTACAACGCTGAGCAACTCGCTTGTTCTAAGCGAGTCTGCACTTCGAAAGCTCGATTCAGAGTATCCTGTTGAAACGGACCTTCAAAAGGCATACAACCTTACCAGCGCCACCTCCGATGCTGCGCTAGTTATTAACTTTAAAGCAATTGGTTCTTGGCTTAAATCTAACCTTCTTGCAGCAGGCTCACCCTTTTCGGCGGCACTTACTCAATCCTTTAGCTGGGCGGCTATAGACGCTGATATCAGCAATGAAGCGATATCCTTTAGCGGACTATTTACCTCTGCCGATGACATCAAAGCAGGAGCTGCACTTGCATCCATGCCAACCACAGACTTTACTACTCCTCAAATTGTTAGCAACGATATTAATCTCTGCCTAGAGAAAAATATAGAATCGATAACGCCCTCCAGTAAGCCTACAGCTCTCAGTAAGCTAATCAGCAACATAAGTCCACGTAAAGCTCTTCTGGTATATGTTACTAGCAGCAAGGCGGACTCATCGGGATTTGTTGCCGTAATCGAGTCCTCGCCTTCCGATTCTACTCAACGATTTATAGCACAAAAATTGCCGTTAGGACAACCTGTAAGGGTTAGCAACGACAGCACAGGTGCTGCTTTAGCACACCTACTTGGTAGTGCATTTAGCTACGTTGAACCACGCCTTGCTCTAAGGCATGGAAAGCTAATCGCACTGGCGTCCTCAAGCGCCCTACTGCATACGTGGAAGGATCAGCAGCAGCTATCGGAAATCAATCAAAACCATGCCTTTAAAAGCAGCTGGGAAAGCTCACTTACAGGAAATGGCGTTGCTTCGCTATACGCTAGGCTATCAGCTGGTAGCAACCTAACAAAGCTTCTACTAGCTCCAAAATGGACTAAAATCTTTACGAATAGCATCTTCGAAAAATGGAATGCTGTAGGATTCACATTTACAGCAAGCGGTAGTAACATTATTGTATCCGGACATGCAGCGGCTCGTCCCAATGAAAGGCTACAAAGCTACCACGTTAGCATAAGTAGCGACAAAAATCACCGCAGCCTTGTTCTTGACAGAAAAGAGGCTTCATTGCTCATTATAGCACAGTCAGATACAATTCTCTCGGTGAACGAAATGCTAACGAAGAGGTGGGAACTCAAGCTTGCAGATAAGGTCGATTCAATATTCCTTCTCACACAACCACAACGACAGGTTATTGGCATAAAAGACCGCCAGTACCTTACCTACCTAAATGAGGCGGGTAAAATAATAAGTCGTTTTACTATACCCGAAAAGATTGCCACAATTTCCGACAGAGCCATTTGGGGAGACCAAGAGCAGCTTTACCTTTCCAATAAAAGGAATGAGGTTTACAATGCCAATCCGTTTGGAAGCAAGCAACCTCAGAAGCTTTTTAAGCTTAGCTTTAAACCAAGCAAGCTGGTATCAATCGAGCTAGGTTCGCAAAAGCTTATAGCAGCATGCAAACGACAAGGAACCGAAATATACAACCAGAAAGGAAAGCTGCTTAAAAAATTAAGCATTGCACTTACTGAAGGCAAAATCATCGCAGGTGATGGGAAGCTGTACCTATGGTCGGCAGGTAAATGTACCATCTTAAACGTTCGCTTTCAGCAGCAAAGTCCCGACAAAATGTCTGAACACCTACGTAATACCGACCAAATTGTCGAACTCTCGTTGGGCAACGAGCATGTTATAGCTCTTTGTTCTGGCAACAAAGTTTCTATTGTTGGCAACGACTTAAAAATAAAAACCAGCTTTAACCTTGCAGCAAAAATCGCTAACATACAATCAGTTGGAGGTGGAAATCAAATTATAGCCTGCGATGTTAATAGCAACACATACCTGCTTACACCAAAAGGAAAGCTCGAAAAGGGGTATCCCACAAAGATTCCCAATGCCAAATATTTTGTCTATTCGAACGATGGAATGCTTTTTGTGATTACTAAAAAGAACAAAGCTCTAGAAAGCAAACCAGTTAGCTACTTTTTTACAGATATGATTTAGTGTAAACTAGGTTAAAATCTACAATAATCTAACTCCAGACGCTATCTTTGGGCGGTAAACACACGAATTATGGAAGGTTTTTTGACATTTATATTTTTTCTCGTCCTAGGGTTTTACGTGCTCGGCTTCCTCCTAAGGTTAGCTTTACGCCTTTACATAAAGCGACTTCAAAAGCGTTTCGGAGGCACGGAGAACGGAATGCCTAACGGAGCATTTTTCCACCAATTTAACTTTGGATTTGGAGGAAACCAATCGCAGCAGAACAACTTTAACCAACGAAAAGAGGGCGACGTAACCATTACAAGCGCTAAAGAAGAAGCTGCTGCTAAAGGTGATAAGAAAATAAACAAGGATACAGGTGATTACGTTGACTTTGAGGAGATAAAGTAACCTCCTCAAGCCCTATTTTCCGCTTAAACGCTTATGGTACTTTTTTACCATCTGCGCCATTTCCGAGGCAAATACAAAGCTATTAAGCTCCTGGTTATCGCTATCAAGGATATCATCTTTGGTGCCTTCCCACCACTTCTTACCCTTGTAAATAAAGATAACCTTATCACCAATTTGCATTACCGAATTCATATCGTGAGTATTGATAATGGTGGTTATATCATACTCTTGCGTGAGCTCCATTATTAGATCATCAATTACACCAGCAGTTATAGGGTCTAAACCCGAATTGGGCTCATCGCAAAACAGATACTTTGGGTTCAGCGCAATTGCCCTAGCGATTGCAACACGTTTTTGCATACCACCACTTATCTGCGAAGGAAATAGGTAGTTCACATTCTCCAAATTCACTCTTTTAAGGCAGAAATTTGCCCTTTCGCGCTTTTCCTCTACCGACATATCGGTAAACATATTTAGAGGAAACATAACATTCTCTTCTACCGTTGCAAAGTCGAATAGCGCACCGCCCTGAAAAATCATGCCAATCTTCTTACGCTCCTCGCTACGTTGGGTGTTAGATAGGCCCGAAAAGTTGATATCGCTATACATAATATCGCCAGAGGTAACCTCATGTAAGCCCACCATACACTTTAGCAAAACTGTTTTCCCCGATCCACTTTGGCCTATAATAAGGTTCGTTTTACCTCTTTCAAAGGTTGCATCGATGTTGCTCAACACCTCTCTACCATCAAACGACTTACAAACATTGATACAACGAATCATTTCAAAAGGAGTTGCGTTAGAATTAGGTTGAAAAGTAGTACAAGAATGCTGCTAACAACCACTGCTTTGGTACTAGCACGCCCCACCTCTAGCGAACCACCCTTAACGTGGTAGCCATGGAAAGCTGATACCGAAGTGATTATAAAGGCAAAAACTACAGTTTTAGCAAGGCTATAGGTAACGTAAAATGGAACAAACCCCCACTGAATTCCTTTGATATAGTCCATTGTAGTAATTGCACCAGTAAACTCACCAACAAGCCAACCTCCAAAAATGCCCACAAAGATGCTGAGAATGGTTAGCACCGGAAAGAAGAAAACCGTAGCTACAATCTTGGGTAGTACTAGAAAACCAGCAGAGTTAACACCCATAATTTCAAGCGCATCAATCTGTTCGGTTATTCGCATAGTTCCGATCTCAGAAGCGATGTTAGAACCAACCTTTCCTGAAAGTATGAGGGCTACAATTGTAGAGCTAAATTCAAGTATTATAGAGTCGCGCGCAGCTAATCCAATTATGTAGGTTGGAAGAAACGGGCTCGACGTATTGTAAGCTGTTTGAAGGGTAATAACGGCTCCCATAAAAACCGAAATTATCACAACAATCCCAACCGAATTTAACCCAAGCTTATCCACCTCATATATTGTACGCCTGTAGTATATCGACCACTTTTCGGGTTTCGAAAAAACTCGATATATAAATAGCGAATACTTACCAATTGAAGTAAAAAAGTTCATCTACAAAGTATAATAACTACAAAAGTAAAGAAGTTAAACGGGTAAACCAATTTTATATTTGGAAGATATTATTAGTAACTTTGTTTACGCAAACAAAATTTCAGGAAATGGCATCAAATCGTTACTGTATTATTATGGCTGGGGGAATTGGAAGCCGTTTTTGGCCGCTTAGCAATACCGAAAGCCCAAAGCAGTTTCTAGATCTACTTGGCATTGGAAAAACATTTCTTCAAAGTACTTTCGATAGGTTCAATCGAATTATTCCTACCGAAAACATCTTTGTTGTAACCAACGATATCTACAAAGACTTGGTGCTAGAGCAGCTTCCTATGCTTAGTGAAGACCAGGTTTTACTAGAGCCCTTGAGGCGTAAAACGGCACCCTGTATTGCCTATGCCAGCTATAAGCTGCTGAACATCGACCCCAATGCCAACATAGTGGTAACGCCTGCCGATCATCTTATCGTCAACGAAGATGAGTTTTTGCGAGCAATCGAGTCGTCGCTCAAGTTTACCGAAAAGCAGGATGTGCTTATGACGCTTGGCATAACTCCCAACAGACCCGAAACAGGCTATGGCTACATACAAGTTAACCATAACGAGGCTGTTAAAGGTTACGCCTCGACATTTAAGGTTAAAACATTTACCGAAAAACCAAACCTAGATATAGCCAAGGTATTTGTTGAAAGTGGCGAATTTGTATGGAATTCGGGCATATTTGTTTGGAGCCTTAAGTCGATTTTAAAAGCTCTATCTACCCATTTACCCGAAATTGATTCGCTATTTAGAGATGGGGTTGGAATATACAACTCCCCTAAA
>Ga0209464_10000098_pt1 | contig 29998 bp, 20 predicted proteins | sample DOMMetBare1Fresh_2_FD_187473 | JGI IMG/M metagenome (GOLD analysis project Ga0209464, IMG submission 187473) | Wetland sediment microbial communities from St. Louis River estuary, USA, under dissolved organic matter induced mercury methylation -... | ecosystem: Environmental > Aquatic >...
CATATTCGTTGTAGGGGCAACCCTTGTGGTTGCCCTGATAACGGTGGTTGCCCTGATAATGGTTGTTGTTCCAATTCGTAGTTGGGGTCACGGCGTTGTTGGGGCGTATCGCATACGCCCTATATCGGCGAATGCGGTACGTTGCAAATGGGCAAAATAAATGGGCGAATGCCATTCGCCCGTACAGGCGGCAATCATTCCGTTTGGGGCGACCACAAGGGTCGCCCGTACGGGCGGCATTTACGGTGCGTTGAAACCCAACAACCAAATAATGAAATGAACGGCCAACGCAATTTCTACGGTTGTTCACGATGCATTCCAATATTTTTATTACCGATTTTTCATTGCGGATAGCATATTCGTTGTAGGGGCAACCCTTGTGGTTGCCCTGATAATGGTGGTTGCCCTGATAATGTTTGTTGTCCCAATTCATAATTAGGGGTGCGGCGTTGTTGGGGCGTATCGCATACGCCCTATGTCGGCAAGCGCGGTATGTTACAAATGGGCAAAATAAATGGGCGAATGCCATTCGCCCGTACAGGCGGCAATCATTCCGTTTGGGGCGACCACAAGGGTCGCCCGTACGGTTGATGGGAATAATTTTATCGTGATACGTACGTCAGCTGATATCTTTAAGGTTCAGAGCCTTTTCTGCAGCTATGGCTGCTAGCTGCTGGGTAAGCCGTGCATTGGCAGGATTGGCGAGTGCGGGATCTTCTTGGAGCACCTCTTCGGCAACCATTCGCGCATACTGAAGCAGCTGTCCATCTTTGGCAAGGTTGGCTATCTTCAGATCGAAAGGCATTCCGCTCTGCTGGGTTCCTTCCATATCACCTGGGCCACGCAGCTTTAAATCGGCCTCGGCTATCTCAAATCCATCATTTGTAGCCACCATTGTTTCTATTCGCTTCTTCGACTCCTTGGAGAGCTTGTAGCCTGTCATTAGTATGCAGTACGACTGGTCGGCTCCCCTCCCAACCCTACCTCTAAGCTGGTGCAGCTGCGATAGCCCAAACCGCTCCGCGCTCTCTACTACCATAACCGATGCGTTGGGGACGTTAACACCTACCTCTATAACGGTGGTTGCCACCATTATATGAGCTTTACCGCTAGCAAATAGCTCCATGGAGATATCCTTATCTTCGGCCTTCATTTTGCCATGAAGAACAACCGTTTTGTACTCTGGGAACGGAAACGCTCGGGTTATGCTCTCGTATCCATCCTCCAAATCCTTGTAGTCCATTTTTTCCGACTCCTTAATGAGCGGATATACTACGTAAACCTGCCTACCCAGCTGTATCTGCTCCTTCATAAAACCAAATAGCCTTCTACGCTGGCTATCGGTAAAGTGAATGGTGGTAATAGGCTTTCGTCCTGGAGGAAGCTCATCTATAACCGATACTTCGAGATCGCCATAAATTGTCATTGCCAAAGTTCGCGGTATAGGAGTTGCCGACATCACCATAATATGAGGAGGACGATGATTTTTTGTCCACAGCTTTGCACGCTGCATAACACCAAAACGATGCTGCTCATCAATAACAACCAATCCAAGGTTGTTAAACTGCACCACATCCTCTATAAGAGCATGAGTGCCAATAAGAATATTAACCTCGCCCGACAGCAGCTCCCTATGAATTACCTCTCGAGCCTTTTTACGAGTTGAACCGGTTAGCAAAGCCACCTTAACTGGCATATCCTTAAGCATACCAACAATAGAGTCGTAATGCTGGTTGGCAAGTATCTCTGTTGGAGCCATAATGCTTACCTGATAGCCATTATCGGCAGCAATAAGAGCCATTAGCAGCGCAACCAACGTTTTACCGCTACCCACATCGCCCTGCAGCAGCCTGTTCATTTGCTTTCCGCTGCCCATATCGGCACGCATCTCTTTAACCACCCGCTTTTGCGCATTGGTAAGCGGAAACGGAAGGTAGCTATTGTAAAACGTGTTAAGCTTATCGCCCACAACCCTACAAGGCAGTCCATTTGCATTTCTATCGCGCAGCACCTTTTGCTTAAGCAAGCTCAGCTGGATGTAGAAAAGCTCCTCAAACTTTAGTCGCTGTACGGCATGGTGCAGCAGCTGGGTATTTTTTGGGAAATGGATGTTAAGCAGCGCATCCTGAAGAGGCAGAAGCTTTAGCTTTTTAAGCAGGTAGTCGGGTAACGTCTCCTCAATCTGACCAAGCGTTAGCTGCAATAGCGAAGCCACAATCCTAGAAAACGCTTTGGTAGAAAGAAACCCATCCTTAAGCTTTTCCGTACTACTGTAAACACCATGAATAGCAGTGCTTATGATACCCTCTTCCGCCTTAGGCTGCTCAATCTCTGGATGCGCAATATTTATGCGATTATTGAAGATGGATGGTCTCCCAAAAAGCACGTAGTCAACCCCAACCTTATACTTATCCTTGATCCACTTAATACCCTGAAACCAAACTACCTCAATAGCAGCCTGGCCATCGCTAAAATAGCCAACAAGCCGCTTTGCCCTACCATCGCCCACCTCTTCGAAACGCACAAACCGCCCCTTCAGCTGTATGTAGGGCATATCAGGGTGAAGCTCCGACACACGATAAAACTTAGAGCGATCGACATACCTAAAAGGAAAGGTATAAAGCAAATCCTTGTAAGTTCTAATCCCCAGCTCCTTCTCGAGCAACGATGCACGCTTAGGGCCAACTCCTGGTATAAATTTAATTTCGGTATTAAGTATCGACGATCTCATGCAAGATATAATCGTATTTTAAATCAAAAATAGCCTAAATTATTTTTTAATTTCGCAGCTAATTGCAATAAATAATGAGTAAAGTTTTTCAGATAGTCCAACACGTAAGCTACCTACTAAAATCGAAGCACTGGAGAGGGCATGGAGTTCACTCACCATTTATGTACCACTTTGTACGTCAAGTATTAATGAAGAGCACCCAAATGGGCACCGCCCAACGGTATAAAAAAGCACTATGCAACCTTGCACCTAAAGCTATACAACAAAGCAAGTTTGGAACTAAGCCATCCGACAGCATCATTGCAACCAAGCAGCTGTTAGATAAAATTAGCATCACCCCAAAGTACGGAAAGCTGCTTAGCAAGCTAGTGCAAAGCTACGAACCACGCTCTATTCTCGAGTTTGGCAGCGGTTTGGGAGTTTCCACCTACTACCTAAGTCAGGGCAGCGAGAAAAGCTCTATAACAAGCGTAGAAGGTATGGCAGAGTTTGCAGACCTCGCTTCAAAAACATTTCGAACGCTGGCTACTAGCAACGTTAAGATTACAAACAGCACCTTCGACGATTTCATAGAGCTGCTCGATCCTCAGGAGCGTTTCGATCTGATTTTTATTGATGGATCGCACAGCTTGGCAGCAACGCTTAAATACTTCAGCGCCGTTTTAAACTTTGCCAGTCCGAAGGCGTTCATTGTTTTAGACGACATCAGATGGTCGGCCGAAATGCTTAGTGCTTGGCATACTGTAAAAAAGCACCAGCAAGTAAGGGTGAGCGTTGATTTAGGAAGAATCGGCATTTTATTCCTCGACCCAGTACTACAAAAGCAGGAATATATCATCCGCTATTAAAAAAATTGCTACATTCAAGCAAAATATGCAAAAGGCTATGGACGATAAAGTAATTATTAGCATTGATGGTATCACCAAGTTCTATAAGGTAGGCACGCAAACCGTAAAAGCCCTACGAGGGGTAGATTTAAAGATTGGCTCTAATGAGTATGTAGCCATTATGGGCCCCTCGGGATCTGGCAAAACTACCCTTATGAATATACTAGGATGCCTTGATACTCCAACAGGTGGCACCTACGTACTAAATGGCACCGATGTTAGCAAAATGAACGATGATGAGCTAGCAGGAGTAAGAAATAATGAAATTGGCTTCGTCTTTCAAACATTTAACCTACTTCCACGTTATTCGGCACTAGATAATGTTATGCTCCCGCTTATTTATGCAGGAGAAACACGTGAAGATAGAGAGGTTAAAGCTCGTGAAGCTTTAAATAACGTAGGCCTTAGCGATAGAATGGACCATAAGCCCAACGAACTTTCGGGAGGGCAGCGTCAAAGGGTTGCTGTTGCACGTGCACTAATCAACAAGCCATCTATTATTCTTGCTGATGAGCCAACCGGAAACCTCGACTCAAAAACCTCGATAGATATTATGAATCTATTTGAGGATATCTACAAGCTAGGAAATACCATAATTGTGGTAACACACGAAGAGGATATTGCCAAGCATGCTCGTAGAATTGTGAGACTTCGCGATGGACTTATCGAGTCGGACTACATTAACGAAAATCCGACGCTCTACCAAGAAGTAACCCTCGAAGGGTAGAAATCCCTTCGTAACTACAAAGAAATGAAAATTTACACCAAAACAGGCGATAAAGGCACAACCTCTTTGGCTACAGGAACACGCGTTTCTAAAACAAACCAACGCATTGAGGCATACGGTACGGTTGATGAGCTAACATCATTTGTTGCTCTTGTTAGAGACTCCGTAACAGATGAGGAGGTAAAGGAAACCCTTCTTGAAGTACTAGATCGCCTTATGACAATAGGAGGAATACTCTCGTTTGATGTAATTGAAACAACCTACAAAATCCCACTAATTGTTGAAGAGGATTTTAAGTTTATTGAAGGTAAAATAGATCAGTACACGAGCGAAGTACCGCAGCTACGTTCGTTTGTTATCCCTGGAGGCAACCAAGTATCCTCGCTTTGCCACGTTGCCCGCAGCATTTGCCGACGAGCAGAACGTGAGGCACTACGACTTGCACAGGAGAGCGAAGTTCCCGAAAGCTGCATAAAATACTTAAATCGCCTATCCGATTTTCTGTTTATTCTTGCCAGAAAGGCCATAAAGGACGGTAATAGCAAAGAAATAATCTGGAAACCTAGGGTAGATTAGAAGAAAAATTTTTTATTTTGCGAAAAAAAGTGAGGTAGGCAAACCGTACCGAATAAGGAGAATTACTAAAAAAAAATAACACTATGTATTGGACTTTAGAACTTGCATCGAAGCTTGAGGATGCACCATGGCCAGCAACTAAGGATGAATTGATTGACTACGCAACCCGCTCCGGAGCTCCACTCGAGGTAATCGAAAATCTTCAAGAGATTGAAGATGAGGGTGAAATTTACGAGAGCATTGAAGATATCTGGCCTGATTATCCAAGTAAAGACGACTTCTTTTTTAACGAGGACGAATACTAGGAAAAAATAAAGGGAATCAAATGATTCCCCTTTATTTTATTTTTTCAGCTCGTTAGATAACGTTTTACCGTTTATTCGCTGGTATATCGGAAAAGTAGGCTTAGCAATTGCCTCTACCTCCTTAGCCCTACTCTTTCGTACTTCTTTGGTAGTAACATCAAATCGAGTAAGCGGTCTTCCATCTGGGCGCCACTTAAATCCCTTAAGGGTTAAATCGGCTACTTCTACCTTATCCAAAGGAAGCATATTAGACTCTGGTTTTACTTTAAAAACCATTTTATCAACCTTACCCTGATTTAGAACAATTCCGATTCCACTGCTTGTAGCCATGTTAACACCCTTTATTTCGGTGCTATCCTTTACAAAGTAAACCGTTTGCCCATTTCCTCTAACATCTACTCTCGAAATTTTATTGTCCTTAAAGTAGGCTGTCATAGTTCGTCCTTTAATCTGATTAAAGTACTTGTCGGTTTCCTTTTGAGCAATAAATGAGTTTACCACCATCTCTGCCCTGTCAACCTTTTGGTTCTTGGTAAAAATCGTAATCGAATCAGCAGAAATCTGGTTCTGCTCATTCCAGATTAGTGGCACACCAAACATGTTCATCACCGAATCTTTGGTAGAGTAAACCAACGAATCGCAAGCACCCTGAATATCCTTACGGAAGTACCTAACCTTACCAAGCGCTTTGGCAAACCTGATGAGCGAATCTTTAGAAGCTACCGTCTTATTCCTTAGGTTGTAAACCATCAACGTATCAGCCCTTAAAAAAAGCGTATCCTCCTTAGGCTGAAAGGTAACAGCAGCAGCACGCTTAGTCATAAACGCATACTCCCTTCTCTTATCAACAAATCCATAATCGCCCAAAAGCGCCCCATGATTTGCAGTATCGAGCAAGCAGATATTCCGACCAAGGTAAAGCAGCTCCTTTTTCTTATTGTATGCAATAGAATCGGCCCAAGCCTGATTCTCCTTCGATAGCGCATAGGAATTCTCGAAAAGGTTGAATACCTGCGTAGGTTCGTGGTAAACACCTTTTAAGCAGGTGAGCATGCCATCTTTATGCCAAAAGGTTGACTTACCGAAAACCGAGACCTTCTTGGCATTCTTATCATAAATAACCGAGTCTGTTTTGGCTATAAAATCTTTGTGATGAACCTGAACATTTTTAAAGAGCATAGCATTACCAAGCTCGTCATCATAAAAACCATTATCGCCCTCGACAATTGTACCGTCCGACTCGATAACCCCACCTTGGGAAAAAGACATTTGCGCCTTGTTTAGCATGTAGTTAACAAATGGAGCTTTTAGTACGGCACCATCCTTGCTAACAATACGAACAATACCTGTGTTGCTGGTAATCTTTGCAATACGAGTAGTTTGGTCGAGGTCCATTTCCGACCCATAGAGCTTGCTACCATCCCTTGTAACAACAAGGTTTCCAGTAGCTAACACTCTACTATTGGGATACTTAATTGCCCTATCGCAGGTTATTAATACACCATCCATCTTAAAGAATACGTGCCCATCCATAATGGTGTTTTCGCCCTCGGTATACAGGTTGTCTGCACCCGACGTATTACCACCTTGAGCATTTGCTCCGGCACAAATTAGTAGCAGAATGGCTAGTGCAAACAATCTTTGTAGTAACTTCATACTAGCTATTTTATCCACCCTTTACTTTTAAAATCGCACTTTGCAAACGACGAATCTACCTTAATGTACATCTTTTCGATAGCACCCTTAAGCCAGGCTTCGAAACTCTCTTCCTGCTTCTTCTGTAGGGCTATATCCTGAATTAGCTTAAAATCGTCCTTAATATTTGCAACATGCGAAGGAATAAACTTCTCTATCTTGGTAATCTTAACCACAGCTTGCTGCGAATCATCAACCGATTCGTAAGGCTGCGAGATCTGACCCTCCTTTAACCCACTAATCGAGTAGTAGTCTTTTGGATTAATGTAGTCCTTATCGAATTTGGTAGAGTTATAGTTTATGTTAGAACCGTAGGGAACCATGTTAACAACTATACCACCATTCAGACGGCTATTCTTATCTTCCGAAAATTTAAGAGCCGCATTCTCAAAAGTAATCGAATCTTTTCTGATTAGGTTGGCGATGCTGTCAAGCTTATTGATAACCTGTAGCTTATGCTCCGCAGAAAAGTCTGGCTTGATTAGGACATGACGAACATTAAAAAGATCGCCCTTACGCTCAATCATTTGAATGATGTGAAAGCCATACTCCGTTTCTACAATATTAGAAACCTGTCCGTCCTTAAGATTGGCACAAGCATCGGCAAATGGCTTTACCAACGTTTTGCTAGTTGTAAATCCAAGCTCGCCTCCACGTTTTGCCGACTCCACATCTTGCGAGTATAGGATAGCAAGGTTAGAAAACTTTTCGCCCTTAAGGATACGCTCACGAATTGAAAGGAGCTTATCCTTAGCCTCGAGCTTTGCATTGCTACCAGCAGGAGGGTAAAGAACAATTTGGCGGAAGATATACTGATCGGGAAGCACAGGTAGGCTATCCTTAGGCAGCTTGCTGTAGAACTTTTGCACCTCCGTTGGAGTAATAACTATCTTTTCGCCAATACTCTGCTTCATTTGGTTCGCAAGAATCTGCTCTCTGATAGTTTCTCTAAGCTCCTGCTTAATTTGGTAAGCTGTTTTCTTGTACATATCCTCAACAGCTTTAAGCGATCCCAAAGTAGCAACAAGCCTATCCATTCTATCCTGAAGGGCGTTTTCTACACTCATTTGGTTAATCTTCAAGCTATCTAAACGAGCCTGATTAATCAGAAGCTTTTCAGTAAGCATTTGCTCAAGTATCTGACACTTAACATCTCCATTCGCTGGAAGTTCACCACTTTGCTTCATCATCATCAAACGCTGTTCGATATCTGATGCAAGAACTATATCCTTCCCAACAACAGCAACGATATAGTCCACCGTACCTTTTTGTTGAGAAAAAGAGGCTAAGCCTGTGGCTAAGAAAAATAAAGTTAGAACAACTTTTAAAGGACTTTGCATATAGAATCTATTTATTTTCAACGTAAACTTTCACCTTTTCGCCTTTTTTTGCTGCTTCAAAGGCACTTTTTTCGAAGCTCTCAATAAGCTCTTGTTTTCGCTTATTAAGGATCATATTTTTTAGATTATCAACCTCGTAATCGAACGGCGACGAGCTACCTTTGAGCTTATACTGACGCACAGAAACTAGGTAGGTGTATGATGAATCGGTTTGTTCGAAGTTTAAGTTACGAGTCAGAAACTCGTCAGAATTTTCGGGTTTAGAAGGAAGTTCTCTGAGTATCTCATTAAAAAACACCCACTTATCATTAAAGTAGTCGAAATTCTCAGCAGCCTGACTTCCAATTTTTTCGAGCTCACGCATCGCCTGCTCTCCACTCGAAGAGTAAAGCGACTTTACCTTTGCAAGGTAGGGCGATGAAGTTCGAATTTTAATATACAGAGCTTTAACTATAGAAGCAGGAAGAATGAAGCTCTGAGAGCTAGCGTTATAAACACGCTGAAGTTCTTCCTTTGTAATATTGGTATCCAAGTTTTTAGATAGATACTGCTGTTCGTACCGGTTAATTAGCAGCGTAGATTTGTACTCATCGAGCTCGCGCGACACATCCTGATCGGAGCTGGAAAGGTTCTCTTCAGCAATGCTAAGTAAAATCTGCTTTCTGGTCCAACTATCCACATACCCTCTAAGAATAGCAATACTATCCGAAGGTTTTACACCTTGCGGAAAAATGTCTTTTATCTCCGACAGGTAAAGCTTTTTGCCATGTACTTCTGCAAGAGGTTCTTCTTGAGAATCCTTAAAAAAGGAGCAAGCAGAGAAACCTAATGCTAAAGAAGCTATAATCAATACTCGTTTCATTAAAACCGTTTTTCCGGGGTAAAATCTTGTTTAAGCCCTGCATAGCACCAAGCTAGCTGGCGCTGGTTGCATACAAAAATAGGTAAATAGCCGATTTTATAACTATGATAACGAACAGTTATGCTATTTTATTAGCAAAAACTTCAAAAAAGTAGGTTTTCCGTCGATAAAAAATTGAGGCTGCACCACTCTATTGGTGCAGCCTCGCAATGCTATATTATGTTGTAGCTATCGGCTATAGTTCGGAGCCTCTCTGGTAATCTGCACATCGTGCGGATGGCTCTCGTTAATGCCAGAGTTGGTGATTCTTATAAACCTTGCATTTTTAAGAGCGGTAATGGTTGGAGCACCGCAGTATCCCATACCTGCACGTAAACCTCCAATCATCTGGTAAAGAACTTCCGCCAAATTTCCTTTGTACGGAACTCTTGCCACAATACCCTCTGGAACAAGCTTTTTAACATCCTCCTCTACATCTTGGAAGTAGCGATCTTTTGACCCCTGCTGCATAGCATCAAGCGACCCCATTCCTCGGTACGACTTAAACTTACGACCGTTGTAGATGATTGTTTCACCTGGTGACTCTTCCACACCAGCAAACATCGACCCAGCCATAACGGTATCAGCACCAGCAGCTAAAGCTTTTACAATATCTCCAGAGTAGCGAATACCGCCATCTGCGATTACCGGAACGCCAGTACCTTTTATTGCATCGTAAACATCCCAAACAGCCTCAAGCTGAGGTACGCCCACACCAGCAATAACACGAGTAGTACAAATAGATCCTGGTCCGATACCAACCTTAACAGCATCAGCACCCGCATCAACAAGCATACGAGCAGCATCGCCAGTTGCAATATTACCAATTACAACATCGAGACCAGGGTAGCTCTTTTTTACCAGCTTAAGCAGGTCAACAACTCCTTTCGAGTGCCCGTGCGCTGTATCAATTACAATAGCATCAACACTTGCATCTACCAGAGCCTTGATTCTTGCCATCGAATCGGGAGTTACACCAACGCCCGCAGCAACTCGTAATCTACCTTTTGAGTCTTTGCAGGCGTTTGGATTATCTTTTATTTTGGTGATATCTTTAAAGGTCAGCAGCCCAACCAGCTTGTTATCCTTATCAACCACTGGCAGCTTTTCTATCTTATTCTTTTTTAGCAGCTCAGTAGCCATTTCAATTTCAGTTGACATCGTTGTAATGATGTTATCTGATGTCATCACCTCCTGAATTGGTCGCTTCATATCTTCCTGAAAGCGAAGATCGCGGTTGGTAACAATGCCCACTAGCGTATTATTGTCATCAACAACCGGAATTCCCCCAATCTTGTTCTCCTTCATTAGCCCAAGCGCATCTCCAACATTACCCGTAAAATGCAGGGTAATAGGATCGTAAATCATTCCATTTTCGGCACGTTTTACTTTTCTTACCTCAGCAGCCTGTGCTTCTATAGACATATTCTTGTGTATTACACCAATACCACCTTCGCGAGCAATTGCAATTGCAAGCTCTGCTTCGGTTACAGTATCCATTGCTGCTGAAACGATTGGAGCGTTTAGCTTAATGTTGCGGGTGAAACGTGTAGAAATGTCGACATTTCGTGGTAGTACTTCAGAATAGGCTGGTACTAGTAGAACGTCATCGAAGGTTAATCCTTCTGCTACAAGCTTATCTTTTATGAACGACATCTGGAAGTGTTTTTTAAAATTGAGCAAAATTAGCAATTTTATCGTTTAGAATTCTAATGCCCACGCTACTTTTAGACTTTTTTAATGCATAGGATTGTAGGTTAGCTTAGAACTTTGCATCATAAATAGCACCCTATCGTTGCAAAAAGTGCTGGGTAGATTATATTTGCATTAGCATGGACATCTTTCATCAAATACTTAAAAAGTACTACGGTTACAGCAGCTTTAGGCCTCTACAGCTAGATATCATCCAATCGGTATTCGATGGCAATGATACGCTTGCCCTTATGCCTACTGGTGGAGGAAAGTCCATCACCTTTCAGGTACCCGCTCTTGCCAAGGGTGGCACATGCATTGTTATATCGCCCCTAATTGCCCTGATGAAAGATCAGGTAGAAAACCTTAAGAAAAAGGGGATTAGCGCAATAGCGATTCACTCAGGGCTAACCAAAAGGGAGATTGATATCGCACTTGATAACGTTGCCTATGGAGATGTTAAGTTCCTGTACCTTTCGCCCGAAAGGGTCGGTACTCCCCTATTCGTTGAGCGCTTATCGAAGATGACTATTAGCATGGTTGCGGTGGATGAGTCACACTGCATATCGCAATGGGGCTACGACTTTAGACCATCGTACCTCGAAATCGCAAAGCTCAGAGATAGGCTCCCTGAAGTCCCAATACTTGCTGTTACAGCAACTGCCACCCCCGAAGTAGCCAATGACATTTGTGCTAAGCTCTGCTTTAAAAACGAGAAACGATTTCAATCGAGCTTTGCACGACCTAACCTTGCATACGTTGTTCGCACCTGTGACGACAAAGAGCAGCAGCTCCTTAAAATTGCCAACAGCGTCAAGGGTTCGGGTGTGGTATACGTACGCAATAGAAACAAAACCAAAGAAATAGCCACCATGCTTACCAAGGCCGGTATCTCTGCCGATTACTATCACGCTGGCATTTCGACAGAGATGCGTAACCTCAAGCAGGATAGGTGGATTAGGGATCAGGTAAGAATTATAGTGGCAACAAACGCCTTTGGGATGGGTATTGATAAGCCCAACGTTAGGTTTGTTGTACACATGGATGTACCCGACTGCGTAGAAGCCTACTTCCAGGAAGCAGGGAGAGGAGGTCGTGACCTTAAAAAGGCGTATGCGGTGATGCTCTTTAGCCAATCTGACGAAAAAATGGCCAGAGAGCGTTTGGAAAAATCGTTTCCTCCAATCGATGAGCTAAAGCGAATATACAATGCACTATATTCCTTCTACAATATTCCTTACGGAGGAGGTAAAGGACAGGTTTACGACTTTAACTTAATGGAATTTTGTAGCCACTACAAGCTTAGCACGCTGCTCGTTTACAATGCCGTACAGCTATTCAAGTCGGAAGGATACCTAGAGGTAACCGACGAGCTTGATAATCCTTCGCGAGCAATGTTTACGGTATCAAGGGAAGACTTGTACAAAGTCCAGGTATCCCGCAAAGAGCTCGATGCCATAACAAAGCTACTGCTCAGAACCTACACAGGGCTATTTTCCAACTATGTAAACATCGACGAGGGATACCTTGCAAAGGTATCGGGAGTAACGCATCAGGTAGTTTACGAGCTGCTAAAGCAGCTATCTAAAGCAAACGTTATAAGCTACATCCCCCGCAAAAAAACGCCTCTGATTATATTTATTGAGGAACGGCTAGACGACAAAAACATAAGATTCTCGCCAGAGAACTACAAGCACCGTAAAGAACGTTACCAGCAGCGACTAGATGCGATGCTAGAGTACTGCAACAAAAAAAGCTGTAGAAACCAGCAGCTATTGGCCTATTTTGGCGAACAAACCACCAGCCGTTGTGGCGTATGCGATGTTTGCCTCGAAAAAACAGAGCTGGATATCCCCAACTTCGAGCATCAGGCCATTAAAGAAAAGATTGTTGAGCTGCTAGAAAAAGAGGATAGATTTGCCCAAGTACTTGTAAATGAAATACCTTACCCATCTGAAAAGGTGAGTACAGTACTGCACTGGATGATTGATAGCGAAGCGGTTGAAGTTGTAGGCGAAAAGCTACATTTACGGTAGCACCCGCATAAAACGAAAACACTAGCTAGCTCTTTTTATAAATTTATGGGTACAAAAGAACCACGTTAGTCCATTTTGTTTAGATTTGCCAAAATCTTCAAAATTTTAAACTGCTACAATGACAGAAAAAATTCAACACGCACTATCTGAGTCAAAAACCGCCAGATGGATTGCTCTTTTGTTGATCTCTTCAACAATGTTTTTTGCCTACTTCTTTGTAGATGTTGCTTCTCCTATAAAAAATATGCTTGAGATCAAGTATAGATGGAGTTCTGAACTTTTCGGACTTTATGGTGGAGCAGAATTCTTCTTCAATGTATTCTTTGGATTCCTTATTCTATCGGGTATTATCCTCGATAAAATGGGTATCAGATTCACATTGATGACATCTGCAATTACAATGGTTGTTGGTGCATCACTTAAGCTTTACGCCCTAACTCTTGTAGATCCAATGGCTGACGTTACCATTTTTGGAAAAGTTCTTCCATCATCGGTGCTGATAGCTATGATTGGCTTTGCAATATTTGGAGTTGGAGTTGAGATGGCTGGTATTACCGTATCAAAAACCATCGTAAAATGGTTTAAAGGAAAAGAGCTAGCACTTGCAATGGGACTAGAAATGGCCCTAGCACGTCTAGGTGTTTTCGCTGTAATGTGGTTATCTCCAATTTTTGCAAATTCTTCATCTTCTAACGTTGCAGACTGGACACCATCAAAGGCTATTTTATGGGGTGTGATATTCCTTCTTATAGGTTTGCTAACCTTCTTTATCTACACCTTTATGGACAGAAAGCTTGATAAGCAGCTAGGTGTTGGTGATGAAAGTTCTGCCGAAGAAGAGTTTAAAATTAGCGATCTAGGAAAAATATTCACCAATCCGGGCTTTTTGGCTATTGCGGGTTTATGCGTACTATTTTACTCTGCCATCTTCCCATTCCAACGCTTTGCAACCGAAATGCTTTCTACAAAGCTAAGCGTTGATCCAACGATTGCAGCGCGATACGTTTCTATGTTCCCAATTGGAGCAATGGTTTTAACTCCAATCATTGGTATTTTCCTTGACAACAAAGGTAAAGGTGCTTCTATGATGGTTCTAGGTGCAATTCTACTAACTGCATCGCATCTAATCTTTGCAAGTGTACCTTCAGATGTGTTCTCGCCAACTATTGCCGTTATTACGATAGTAATTCTTGGTACAGCATTCTCTCTTGTACCTGCTTCTATGTGGCCATCGCTTCCTAAAATTGTTGAAGATAGATATTTAGGATCAGCATATGGATGCATTTTCTTTATACAGAACATAGGCTTAATGCTAGTTCCAGCTTTAATTGGATACGCTCTTACAGCATCAAATCCAGAGGTTGCTGCATCTCTTGCAAAAGGTATTACCACTGCCGCTGATGGAAGTCCTCTTATATACGACTACACTGTGCCTGAATATATCTTTGCAGGATTTGGAGTTCTTGCATTCATTTTAGCCTTTGCGCTTAAGGCCATTGATAAAAAGAATGGATACGGACTAGATCTTCCAAATAAGAAAAAGTAAGCTGCAAAGTAAGCTTATAGACCATAAAAAAGAGCTGCCCAAAATCTGAGCAGCTCTTTTTTTTATACTTGAAGCTAGGGTAAGCTAGCTCGCTATTCTATTCTATTCTATGGTAAGGCTAGAAAGTTCGAACTATAGTTGCCTCCCTGTCTGGACCAACCGATACTATTTTTACCGGAACACCAGTTTCATCTTCGATAAACTTAATGTAGCTCTTAAGCTCGGCAGGAAGCTCTTCGTAGCTCTTACACTTCGAAATATCGGTCTTCCAACCCTTAAATTCCTTATAAACTGGTTCAACCGGCTCATCAATTTCAAAAGGAATATGATCGACCTCTTTCCCTCTAACTTTATAAGCAACAGCAACGCTTATCGAATCAAAGGTATCAAGAATATCTGCTTTGGTCATAATAAAACCAGTCACCCCATTTAGCATAACCGCATACTTAAGCGCAACTAAATCGAGCCATCCGGTACGACGAGGACGACCTGTTGTAGCACCAAATTCTCTACCAATTCGGCGAATCTCCTCACCTACCTCATTTTCAAGTTCGGTAGGAAAAGGACCGCTTCCCACTCTTGTACAGTATGCCTTAAAAATACCGTAAACCTCACCAATACGAGTTGGAGCAATTCCTAGTCCGGTACATGCACCAGCACAAATAGTATTAGATGAAGTTACAAACGGATAAGAACCAAAATCGATATCAAGAAGAGCACCTTGAGCACCTTCAGCAAGAATAGACTTACCTTCCTTTAGGTAGCTGTTTATCTCATGCTCGCTATCTATTAGCTTAAAACGCTTAAGGTTTTCGATCCCCTCAAACCACTTTTGCTCGTACTCGGTAATATCAAACTGATAATCGTAGTGCTTAAGCAGGTCAAGGTGCTTATTTTTAAGCGTTTCATACTTTTGCATGTACAGAGGTGAAATGGTATCGCCCATTCGAAGTCCATTTCTACCAGTCTTATCCATGTAGGTAGGGCCAATGCCTTTAAGTGTCGAACCAATTTTAGTTTTTCCTTTCGACGCTTCAGAAGCAGCATCTAGAATTCTATGAGTTGGTAGGATAAGGTGAGCCTTTTTAGATATAACCAGCTTATGGGTAAGATCTGCGCCCTGATCTTCGAGCTGCTTGATCTCTTCCGACAAGATAACAGGATCAATAACAACCCCATTACCAATAACGTTTAAGGTATCATGGAAGATCCCCGACGGAATGGTATGAAGTACAAACTTTGAATCGTTAAACTCTAAAGAGTGTCCTGCATTTGGGCCACCTTGAAATCGAGCAATTACCTCATATCGAGGCGTTAGCACGTCAACCACCTTTCCTTTTCCTTCGTCTCCCCATTGAAGACCTAAAACAACATCTACTTTCATCGGAAGAAGTATTATTATTATTGTTCACAGATATAACCCGCATCACCAAACACCTGAGATGTAGAGTAATGCGGGTTGTAAGTGCCTATTGTTATTCAGCACCTAAAAGTATAAAATATTACCATCCTACTATGTTAATCATTGCAAATAAAATAGATGAATGGCGTATTTTACCCAAAAAGGGAGCAAATGCAAAGCACCGCTCCCTTTTTGATGTTTGAAGAAAAAGTATTCTGATTTCAGAATTGAGTATTGTTTTGGCGGTTATTCGCCAGGTTTTTTATTCTTACACTTGTTGCAGATGCCGTAGAAATAAAGCGAGTGGTAAGCAATTTTAAAGTCCATCAACCGACCTGCTGTATCTTGAATTTCTTGTATTCGAGGATCACAAAACTCAATAACATCGCCACATTCTAGGCATATGAGATGGTCGTGCTGGCTGCATTCGAAAGCCTTTTCGAACTGAGCCAAGTTCTTACCAAACTGGTGCTTAGTTACCAGTCCGCATTCTAAAAGAAGCTCGATTGTATTGTATAGCGTAGCACGACTAACCCTATAGTTTTTATTCTTCATGTAGATATAGAGAGTTTCGACATCAAAGTGTCCTTCCCTCGAGTATATTTCATCAAGAATGGCAAATCGTTCGGGAGTTTTTCTGTGCCCCCTCTTTTCGAGATAGTCGGTAAATATTTTCTTAACTGTATCGCGAGAATCGATGCAAACCATAGCTTCTATTTTTGATCTAATATCAACTACAAATTTATTTGGATTTAATTAAAATCAAAATAAAAGTATGAATTATTGCCGTAATTATCAAGCAATAGAGCACCTTCGAAGCGATTTTAGCTGATTTAGAATTTACTTAAGGCAAGCAAAAGTGGAGATATTCTGCTACTCCTCCACCTTTTCAACCCGATTAATGGAATCAACCCCCTTAATTTTCATCAAGCTAAGGATTAGATTGTTGAGATCTGTTCGGCTATGAACATACAAATCTATGTATCCCTCGAAAATACCATCATGGCTTTCGATGTTAAAGCGGCGCATGTTCACATTTAGCTGGTCGGATATCAGCTTGCCGATATCGCTTACAATACCAATACGATCGATTCCGCGAAGCTCGATACGGCTAAGGAATGACATAAGCTTGTGAACTGACCACTTGGCATTTACAATTCGATCTCCATGCTGCGTAGAAAGCCTTATTGCTTCGGGACATCCCCTTTTATGTACTACAACGTTATCGTCTTCATCTAGATAACCAATAACATCGTCCCCCGGAATTGGTTTGCAGCATTCTGAACGAACGTACGAAAGGCTTGCCGTATTATCTACCACATTCTCTTCGAGCAGGAATGGCTTTTTAAGATCTACCAGAGGCTTTTGATCCTCAGAAAGATCATCGAGGTTACTATCAGCATTCAGCTTAACAAGTCCCCCAAACGTGATATTCCAGTATCTAACAAACCTATTTGGCTTATTTTGCTTAAGAATTTTACCTGCATCCGAAAGATTTACAATTCCAGCCCCTATTTTACTATAAAACTCCTCCTTAGTATGAACACCATAGGCAGGTAAAAGCTTGTTTAAAACTCTCGAATTGGGAGACAATCCCAGCTCCTGAAGCTTTTGAGCCAGCATCTCCTTCCCTTTGGCAGTTCTATTCTTAACCTCAGCTTTTAGAGCACTTTTTATGTAGGTTTTTGCCTTAGCAGTGGTAACAAAAGTAAGCCATTCGCTTTGAGGCTTTTGGCTATTGGCTGTTAAGATTTCCACCTGATCGCCACTACTTAGCTTGGAGTTAAGCGGCACCAGCTTGTGGTTAACCTTAGCACCAATGGCATGATTGCCTATTTCTGAGTGAATTTCGTATGCAAAATCGAGGGCTGTAGAACCTTGAGGCATAACCTTTTCCATTCCCTTTGGTGTAAAGATTACAATCTCAGCACCAAAAAGGTTTAGCTTAAAATCTTCAAGGAATTCTATCGCATCGCTTTTAGGGTCTTCAAGAAGCTCCCTAATACGCCTAATCCACTTGTCAAGTTCCGACTCGCGATCGGCTGCCGATTGGTCGTTCTCCTTGTACTTCCAATGAGCAGCAAACCCCCTCTCGGCTATTTCATTCATCCTCTCCGACCGAATTTGCACCTCTACCCAAGTACCCCAAGGCCCCATTACCGTACAATGCAGAGCTTCGTAGCCGTTAGCTTTAGGAGTGCTAACCCAGTCGCGCAAACGATCGGGTTTTGGCTTGTATATTTCTGTGATTATCGAGTAGATGTGCCAGCATTGGGCTCTTTCTGGAATTCCGGGCGATGGTTCAAATACAATTCGAATTGCAAATAGGTCGTATATTTCGTTGAAGGGAACCTTTTTGACCTGCATCTTTTTCCAAATGGAGTACACCGATTTGAGGCGACTACTCATTTCGAAGACGATGTTGCTTTCCTGCAGCTTATCAAGAATTGGATGCGTAAACTGCTGAATGAGCTCGTGACGATTACCTTCTGTTTCTTCTATTTTGTCGACTATTGAAGAGTAAGCCTCTGGAAACCTATACTTTAAGCTAAGATCTTCGAGCTCCGTTTTAATGGCGTAAAGCCCTAATCGATGTGCAAGAGGAGCAAAAAGGTATATGGTTTCGCTCGCTATCTTCATTTGCTTATGCGGAGGCATCGAATCGAGCGTACGCATATTATGCAACCTATCGGCGAGCTTTATGATGATTACCCGCATATCGTCGGTAATCGTTAGCAGCATCTTACGGAAATTTTCGGCTTGCAAGGATGCATTTTGATCGAAAACGCCCGACATTTTGGTAAGGCCATCGACAAGGTAAGCGATTTTTGGGCCAAACCGGTGCTCGATATCTTCGACGGTAAACTCGGTATCCTCAACGACATCATGCAGCAATGCAGCCGCAATAGACTTTGCACCAAGACCTATTTCGTGTGCAACAATACGCGCAACTGCAATTGGATGTAGTATATAGGGTTCGCCCGATTTACGCCTTACACCTCTATGCGCCTCATTGGCAAATTGATAAGCTTTACGAACTACCTCTATTCCCTCATCGTCAATTGCACGTAACCGGCTGGTAAGCATCTCTTCGAAATGCTCATCTATCATCTTCTGCTCTTCCTCTATCGACTTATGGATCTGATCCGTCTTAGACATAGGCTTACCTAAATTTCAACTATTCGTCCGTTAACCTTCTTTCTATAACAATGGAGAGCAAAGGTTGTACAATAATGTGTGTTTATAAAAAAGTAAACAAGAGGCCTAATATATTAAAAAAATAGATAGGCTCTCCGCTTGTTTTAAGATTAAAAAATGTTTGGCAACAGTAGGTACACTAGCGTTTCCCTACGACTACCTCTATAAAATCGGCCGGATTCAAATACTTTTGCGCAAGCAGGTGTAGCTCTTCGGATGTAATTGATGTTATTTTTGCAAAATGCTCATTTATAAAGCTTACTGGTAACCCAGATTGGTATAAATCGAGTATTACATCAACAATGCTAAATGGTCCATCGAGCATACGTAGCATCTCGCCCACCATGTAGTTAACAACCAGCGACAGCTCCTCAACGCCTACTTTCTCGGATCGAAGCCGATCCATCTCCCGCTTAATTTCGACGATAGTAGGAAGCGTTACGTTGCAGCCCACTTCGGTAGCAATAGTGAGAAACCCGCTTTCCTGCATTGGAACAACAGACGAAAAGATCCCATAGGTATAACCCTTATCTTCACGAATGTTAGACATTAGGCGCGACCCAAAGTAACCACCCAGGATAGTTGTAAGCACATGCATGCCAACATAATCGGGATGATTACGAGCAAATAAGGTTCGATTTAATCTTACAGCCGACTGAACCGCATCATCCTTCTCGATGTAGATTTGTTCAGGCTTTGGCAGAGCATCGAAGCTTAGTAAAGGAACCTCGACATCCGAGCGACGAACAACAGGGAGCAGCTCCTCTGCAACCTTAGCGACAAGCACCTCATCGACCAATCCCGAAACGAACAGAAGTCCACCACAAGCAAGAAACCTCTCCTGATGAAACGCCTTAAGATCATCAACCTCTAGCAAGCTATAGTCGCCAACCTCAGCATAAGCACCGTATGGATGGTTTTTACCAAACATTGCAGCAGTTGCAACCTCGCGAGCCTGATACATGACCTTTGCTTTTTCGATAGCTAACGAGCTTTTACGCTTATTTCTAAAGGTTTCGAACTCCTGACCATCGAATTTAGGGTAGAGAACGATATCCTTTAAAACCTCAAGCGTTTGATCTACATACTTGTTGAGACAAAATACCGAAATTACAGCATGGTCACGATCGATGCTATAGTCTATTTGAGAGCCAAGAAAGTCGAGCTTTTCGGCAACTTGCTGAGCAGAAAAGTTCTTAGTACCCTCGGGCATTAAGCCTAAAGTAGATGAGGCCTGAAGTAGCTTTTTCTGATATTTAGAACCAGCAGGAAACTGCAAAGTTATACGAACTATGCTTTGTGTACCAATGTTAAGCCATAGCACCTTTTTACCATTACCAACAATAAGCTCTTGAGGTTCAGGAATTTGTAAGGATACAGGCAAGGTAAAGCCAGGCTGTATAGATCTATTAACCATTCTGCTATTTTTTTGCAATGTAACGTAGGGTAGATGAATTATTTTCTGTAAAAAGAGCTGCAGCAGTCGCCGAAATCTCCTGAGCTTCAACAGCACGGTAGCACTCCACCTCTGTGTTAATCATGCTAGCGTTTCCGAGCATTTGATAGTAGCCTAAATTCATAGCCTTGTTCAAAATGCTAGTCTCCCCAAAAACTATCGACGACTCGTACTTGTTCTTAACCTTTTCGAGCTCGTAATCATCAATACGCTCATCGATTACTCTTGCAATTTCTTCATTTATGGCCTTCTCTGCACGTTCAAAAGATACCCCTTCGTTCAGCTTACCTGAAAAAACAAAAAGACCTGGATCGATATCGCCAGAAAGGTATGCGTTGATATCCGTAAAAAGACGCTGTTCTTGCACCAGATTACGGTATAATCTCGACGATTTACCATTAGACAAAATGTCGGAAAGCATATCAGTTGCATGGTAGCTTTTCCCCAACCTATCGGTCATATGGTAAACCTTGTACAGTGCAGAAGATGGAACATCGCGCTCTACCTCTAAAAAGCGGGGAGCTACCTGCAAAGGCTCCTGAGGAATGGCTAAACCACCCACCTGCTGTGCAGGAATATCTCCAAACCACCTATTTGCTAGCTCGAAAATGTAACGATGATCAAAATCGCCAACAACGCTTAAAATGGCGTTATTGGGAGTATAGAATCTTTTATAAAACTCTTCAACCTCAAAAAGCGAAGCGTCGGTAATATGCGAAGGCTCCTTACCAATTGTAGGCCACTGGTAGGGATGCACCATGTAGGCAAGCTTACGAAGCAGCAGCCACAAATCGCCATACGGCTGATTTAGGTATCGCTGGTTAAACTCTTCGACTACCACATTCTTTTGAACGCTAAGGCTTTGCTCGTTAATATTTAGAGCAAACATCCGGTCGGATTCCAGCCAGAAAGCTGTTTCTATATTCTCTTTCGGAACGGTTTCGTAGTAGTTCGTATAGTCGTTATTAGTAAACGCATTATTCTCGCCACCAACCATTTGTAAAGGCTCATCGAACGAAGGCACATTTGCCGATCCACTAAACATAAGATGTTCAAAAAGATGCGCAAAACCAGTTCGTTCTGGCGACTCGTTACGAGCACCAACCTTGTACAGCAAGTTAAATGCAGCAAGAGGCGACGATGTATCGCGATGGGCAATAACAGTTAAACCATTTGGCAGGATATACTTTTCGAAATCGATCATAAGCCTTAAAAATTAATGGAAGAAATGGCACTACGAGCACAATTAAAGCTACCTATCATTTCATCAACGATTTGCTTAACAGGCTTAATCTCTTTTATATCAGAAGCAATCTGACCAATTTCGAGCTCACCTTCTACAAGGTCGCCCTCAAAGATTCCCCTTTTGGCACGACCACGGCCAAGCAAAGCTTTAAGCTCATCAGCAGAAGCACCTGCATCTTCGAGCTCCGAAACCTTTTGGTAGAACTCGTTTTTTATAAGCCTTGTAGCACCTATCTTTTTAAGGCTAAGGATGGTATCGCCCTCCTGAAGCTTAGTACAAAGCACCTTAAAGCTATCGTGAGCCGACGACTCCTTAGAAAGAGCGAATAAGGTTCCAACCTGCACACCATCAGCACCTAAAGCCATTGCCGCCAACATTGCCTCGCCAGAACCTATTCCCCCAGCAGCAATTAGCGGAATCGTTGTAGCTTTACGAACCTGAGGTATTAGCGTTAATGTGGTAGTTTCTTCCTTACCATTATGCCCTCCAGCTTCGAACCCCTCAGCAACAACTGCATCAACCCCGGCCTCCTCGCATTTTTTTGCAAACTTAGAGCTCGATACCACATGAACAACGGTAATACCACGCTCCTTAAGGAAGGAGGTCCAAGTTTTAGGGTTACCAGCCGAAGTAAAAACAATTTTAACACCCTCTTCTACAATTATTTGCATAATTGTATCTATTTCGGGATAAAGCAACGGAACATTAACCCCAAAAGGTTTACTTGTAGCAGCTTTTGCCTTTTGAATGTGCTCCCTAAGCGTTTCGGGATGCATTGAACCTGCACCGATTAAGCCTAAACCACCAGCTTCAGATACAGCAGAGGCCAAACGCCAACCGCTGCACCATACCATACCTCCCTGAATAATAGGATACTTTATATTGAAAAGAGATGTAATTCTAGCACTCATACTTCTTAATTTGTAATGATAATCTGCAAATGTAACAAATATGAGGAAGTATTTAACCCAGGTCGGCGATCAAGTATCTCGACTTATCTATCAAGTGTTAAGTAGTACGTATCACGACACACGTAGCAAGTAGCACGAAAAATCTGAGATAAGCTAGTTAGAACTTAATCGAGAACCTATTCTTGCCTTGTTTTGATTCATGATACATGATACGTGATACGAAAATCGAGTTGTGACTTGATAAACTGTCAGGTTAAGATCAGACTCGTTCTGGTTATCTGATTTGCTTGTTGTAATTCGTAAATCGTGCTACGTGATACGAGGACAGAGTATAAGGTAGCACGAGGTTCTTTCTACACATTTACCTTGTATTCGGTAACATCGTAAGAAACCTTAAGAATCTTTACTATGCTTCCGGAGAAGTAGATGGGTGATAGCACCTCATCGAAAACCAGCACCTTCCCCCCTACCTTACGCCTAACAGTGGTTCTTTTTACATTTCCAGCTTTAACCGACTCCCAAAGCATACTAAATCCAGCAGAAGCATCAGATTCTATATCCTTAAAGGCATTTATGCCAACCAACTTATCATGCGACAGCCCTAGCTTGTTAAGAAGCGCTTCGCTCATACTAGCAGCATTTCCAGCCAAATCGAACTCTGCCCACATAACAGATTTGCCAAATGCCTCAAGAATACCATCCATTTCATTATGACGACGTTGAGCCTCCTCCTGAGTTGACCTGAGCTCTTCGAGGTTTTGCCTCATCTCTTCTTCCTGAGCAGACATCATCTCGGCCTGTAGCTTAGATTGCTCTAGAAGCTGCTGTGTAATGGCGTTTGTTTGAGCAAAAGAGATAGCCGAGGCAACGCTTTCGGCAACCTTTAGAACCAAATCTTTTTGATGATCTTCGATAGTAGAGAACGAAGCAAGCTCGATAACACCAAGCACCTTGCCCTCGTGAATAAACGGAACAATAAGCAGATTGCGAGGATTAGCACCTCCAAGACCAGACGTTATCTCGATATACTCACTTGGCAGCTCCCGAAGGTAAACCTCCTCCTTTTCGGCAACGCATGCTCCGAGTAATCCCTCGCCTACCCTAAACGACTTATTAAGCAGCTTATGCCTATTGTAAGCAAAAGCGGCCTTAAGCTCGTACTGAACATCCATTGGATCAGACTCATTAAGCAGAAAAACACCCCCTTGATTAGCATCAACCGCAAGTACAATTTGCTTAATAAGGTTGTGGCACAGCTGATCTACATCATTGCTAAACCTACGAATGGTTTCGTTGATGCTAGCAAGACTCTCGGCAAACCAGCGTCTACGCTCATCAAAAACCTTTCTCCGATCATCATCATCCTTCGCCCTTTTAAGATCGTTTCTCATCTCAAGCAGCGATTTCCCCAGCTGATCGTCATCGCTTATAAGGCTTAGCTCCGAATCGAGAAGCCCCTTCCCAATATGGGCACAAAACTTTTCCTTCTGAATAAGCCCATCAAGCGTTCTATTAATAGCTTCACCCATGTCAGCAATTTCATCCTTAGTTGTAAGGCTAACCCTCATATCGGCAGAAAGCTCGCCTTTAGACATACGGTTAAGCAAGCCCGTAATCTTCTTCATAGGCTCTGTAATGCTCTTTGATAGCAGTAGAGCTACAAACCAAATGATAAGCAGACCTGCTAGTCCAACTAAAATGGAAAAAAAGAAGCTTTTATTAGTTTGAGCATAAATTGTTTTAACAGGAACCGAAATGCCAAGCGACCAAACCGAAGCACCATCTCTACCTATATGAATTGGAGCAAAAGCGTAGTACTGCATAGTCCCAGTAGAATCCTCGAGCGTAAATGATATTCGGCTACCAGCAGCAAGGCTATCAGCTAACCCTTTTTTGGAAGCCTCTTCGCCGAGCAGCGAAAGCACACTTTTATCAAGCATCCGCTTATCTGGATACCCCGCAATTGTACCATTTTGCGAAATTAGCATGGCATTGGCATCATCGAAAGGCTTTATGCTCTCCAGCACACTCTGAAACTGATCGAGAGTGATATCCTCGGCCATAATTCCGATAAACTTACCACCACGAGTCATAGGCACAGCAAGGCTCGACATCATTTTAGCCTCAGCCTTACCATCCGCATAAACATCCTTGTAGGGCTCAAAAGCATTCTCCTTAATCAGCGCTTTTTGGCGAGCGTAAATCTCAGGGTCTCCATCCAAGCTACGCTCTGTAACACTTTCTTTAGTAGTACCATTTTCGTTCCAGATGGTGAAAGCAGAACGACCATACGGCTTGTCCCAGCCAGGCTTTAAGTACGAATACTCCCAGCTATCCCACAACGAGTATATTTGAGGATTATGCTTAAAGACATTACGAATCATGGCATTCTTAACCTCCAAAAGCTGATTGCCCGAATAGAGATGATCGAGCTCGGTGCTATTGGCAAGCGTACGAAGAAGAGCCATATCAGAGTTTAAGTCCGACTCTATCTGCCCCGCATACTGCTGCGCATACGAATCGATCATTCGAGCAGTTTGGTCGAACGCCGTTTTTCTGTTAGAAAAGCTTATGAAACCAAAGACGATAAGATATACTAAGATGACAGTACCCAAAATATACGTTTGGATCTTCTGCCTAATGGAGAGGTTTATGTTCATCTGTGTAGTTTGTTCAGTCCAAAGATATAATTTTAGGGTTAACGTGCAATTATATCGTCTTTTTTTCGTACCATCCCCTTAAAAAAAGCACGTTAACCCTAGAATATCTACTTTTCTATTCGAATACGAGCATCAACGGCAACTACTTTTTCAGCAGTACCCAACAGCGGGTTGATATCCATTTCGAATATTTCAGGTGCTACCTCGCACAAAGCCGAAACCCTTTGAATAATTTCGACATACTGCTCTTCGTTCACCGAATCCTGCCCACGTACACCTTGAATAATCTTGTACGACTTGAGACTATGCACCATTTCTGTAGCTTCATGCGGAGCCAAAGGTGTTAGCCCATAAGCCACATCCTTAAGCACCTCTATAAAAATACCGCCTAAACCACAAAATATAAGATGTCCAAAATCGCCTTCCTGCTTGGCACCAACAAACAGCTGAGTACCAGTAAGCATAGGCTGAAGCAGTATAGCTGTAGTATCCTTAATTTTCATCATCCGATCGAATTCGGCTAGCGCAACCTCCTCAGACTTCACATTAAGCACGACGCCACCTACATCCGATTTATGTACAGGTCCAACCACCTTCATAACTATTGGAAATCCTATTTCGCCAAGTGCAGCTACACATTCGTTGGGAGTGCTAACCACCATCTCCTTTGCGCGATTTATCCCAGCAGCATCAAGAAGTTCCTGCACCTTTTCTGGAGCTAGGTAGCCATTGTCAGCACCATCAACTACCTTTCGAATTGCAGCCCTATCTATACTAAACGGTCTATTTTCCGAAACATTGCCCATTACAGGTTTTGGCGTATGGTAAACTTTGGCGAGCGCATTACCAAAAGTCACCTCATCGGGGAAGTTTACCCTCCCCTTTGCAAGGAAAGCCTCTATCTCGTTTTTAACATTAACAATGCTAGGAAGTACTGGGTAAATTGGCTTTTTGCAAACCTTCATCTTAGCATCTATCACCTCGTAGGCATCGTAAACAGGCGACAAGCCAGGACTACCAAATATGATAGCCATTGCATCAATCTCATTGAAATCGTTTTCGCAAGCATCGATAATGCTAGCCAGCTGCTCGGCAGTACCTGTAGCCAAGAAATCAATAGGGTTAGAAACCGACGATCCACCGTAAAGCTTTTCTAGTAGCAGCTTAGATTTTTCGCAGGTAATTGGAGGCACATTAAGACCGTTATTTGACAAAGCATCCGTAAGCATTACAGCAGGCCCCCCAGCATGGGTTACAACCGCAATATTATTGCCCTTAAGCTCGGGATAGGTAAAGATTCCTGCTATTGTAGCCAGCTCAGAACGACCGCTACATCTAACAATACCAGCCTTTTTAAAAAGAGCATTTACTGCAATGTCTGGACTAGCCAATGCTCCGGTGTGCGAAGAAGCAGCTCTGCTACCAGCCTCCGATGAACCAGACTTAATTGCTGCAATCCTACATCCCTTTGAAATTAGAGAAGAAGCATGCTTTAGCAGCATATCTGGCTTATTTATACTTTCGATGTAGATAAGCTTAACCTTCGAGCTCTCACCCTCTACATACGACTCATCTAGGTACTTTAAAACATCCTCTACACCCATTTGAGCGCTATTGCCAACCGAGTAAACGCTAGAGAATGTTAGTCCGTTTGGAATACCCGACTCCATTATAAAAACAGCAGTAGCCCCCGAACCCGATATAAAATCGATTCCCATAGAATCGAACTTCGGAATTGGAGCCGTAAACACCCCCTGATAGTTCGCATTCATTACACCAATACAATTTGGACCAATAAGGCATGCATTGTGGGCATTTACAATATCAACTATCTCTTGCTCGAGCAGCGCCCCCTCCTCATTTTCTTCGTGGAAACCAGCAGAAAGAATGATAAACGCTTTTGTAGATTTACTTTCGGCAAGCTCTCTAACAGCATCGGGGCAGTACTTTGCTGCAATAGCAAGAATGGCAAGATCGACATCAGGAAGCTCCGAAATACTTGGCACAGCAGAAACCCCTTGTACACTATTGGCCTTGGGGTTTACAACATACAAGCAGCCATTAAAGCTTCCATCAATAAGGTTCTTTAAAACCTTACCACCAGGCTTCTGAATATCGTCGCTACCACCTACTACGACAATGCTTTTAGGGTTGATAAGTTGTTGATTAATCATTGTTAGAAATCGTTTTCTTTACAAGTACAAAATTTATCATTTTTTCAATAATTTCAACTTTTTTACATTAATTTTATACTTTACACACAATTTTACTTACAATGTATAATAAACAAAAGGGCAAAAAGCTATAAAAAAAAGGGCCTCAGCCCTTATTTTACAAGCGATTCGATCGCTTTCCCTAGATCGTAAACCCGAAATTTAAACCCTGAATCTTCTAACCTTTTTGGAGCAACATGCTTACCCCCCAAAAGTACCTCGTTTGCCATTTCGGCTCCAAACATTATCCTTACAGCCCACTCTGGTAGCGTAAAAAAAGTAGGACGACGTAAAGTTCGACCGAGTATAGCAACCAAATCAGAATAGGAAGAAACCTGAGGAGCAACAAGGTTGAAAACACCGCTACCACCATTTTTAATGATATGGGAGATCGCAGCAACCTCATCCTCGATATGAATCCATGATAAAGGTTGCATACCAGTACCAACCTTTCCTCCCAAACCCATTTTAAACGAAGGCAGAAGCTTAGCCATAAAACCACCATCCTTTCCAAGCACAATGCCCGTACGAACAATAGCCAAACGATCTACCATCTCCTCCAAAGGAAGAGCAGCATCCTCCCAAAGCTTACAAACCTCAGCCAAGAAGCCCTCGCCCTGTTCGGTATACTCATCAGCAACAATTACATCTTTCCGATTATACCTAAAACCGTAAAAGCCAACAGCCGACCCCTGAATAACGACTTTGGGCCTAACTTTGGCACCATTAACCGCATCAACAAGGGCTTTAGTAGCGTAAATCCGAGACGCAAGAAGCTCGGCCTTTCGACTCCTAGTCCACCTACGATCGGCAATACCAGCACCTGCCAAGTTTACCACAGCAAACGAAGCCTCGATATGACTCCTGAGCTCATCGGCATTAACACCATCCCAACGCAAATACCTTACAACACCGTTAGGTACGGTTACAAATTCGACAGATGGAGTGCGAGATAGTACAACAACTTCGTACCCTTCCGACACCAAAGCATCGGCCAAATGCCTACCAATAAACCCAGAACCACCAATAAGAACAACACGTTCCATAAAATCCCTCCACTTAAAAATCCAGTATAACTCCAACAGTAGGAACAACCGTTCCCGATTTATCTCCTTCAACCTTTCTAAGAACATATTTGTTCGAATCCGAAGGGTCGGAAATTGGAGTACCATCGGCAGCTAAAACAGGCACATAAGCATCCTGCTCATCAGGCTTTGAAGCCAGAACATTCTGTATATCAACGTAGAAGTTAAGCGACCATTTTTTAAAATAGTATGTTTTATCAACCCGAATGTCGAGCTGGTTGTAAGAATTTAACCTACTTTGATTAAAGCGCTTGTAATCGAGGTACAAACCACCAGCAGCATCGTAAGCTTGCTTAATGCTCGACTTATCAAGATCATATGGAGTAAAAGGAGCACCACCAAGCAAACGCCACTTAAGGCCAACCTCCCACCCCCTCTTAAATTCGCGAGTACCAGTAAATGTAAAAATATGCCTGTTGTCCCACGAAGAAGGAATCCAGCTACGACCAGCAAGCGAAGTTCCATAGCTCTTGGCTTTGCTCCAGTACAGCGTATAGGCACTCACCAAATTAAACCCATAGAAGTCGCGCGAACGGTACATCAGCTCAACACCATACGACTCTCCCTCGGCCTTAGAGACCAGCTCCTCGTTTCCAAAAACACCAAAATCGGCACCCTTACTTGCAATCGAAACCGAATCGTCAACAGAGAGCAGGTAATTTTTATACCTCTTATAAAAACCTTCGAGAGTTAGCTTATCGCTCTCCGACGGTCTAAATTCGAGTCCCCCTACAACATGATCCGACTGAATATACTTTATCCCGTTATCCTTATTAACAAGTACCCCTGCATTATCAGCAAAGCCTAACGAAGTAAGCGGAGGAGCTTGGAAGTACCGTCCAAGGTTAAAGTTTACATACATATTGTTGTAAAAATTATAGGAAGCCGAAAAACGAGGAGAAATCTGCTTTAAAGGATTTTGCATCTCCGAAGAGTAGGAGTTTCCATCAGCACGAACACCAAACGATAAAGAGAGCTTATCGTTAAGATACCCCCGAGAAATAGAGACAAAAGAGCCATAGCCCACCAAGTTGATGTAGCTACGATAATCGGTAACAGAAGGTTTTGAGCTCTTAAAACCCAGCTGATAGGTAGAGTTAAAGTACTCATCGAACCCCAAATTAGCCCCCCAACCAATTGTATAACCACCAATTACATTAGTATGCTCGTACCTAAGCTTATTCTCCGTTTCTTTCGACGAGTAGTCGAGTATCTTAGGCTGAGACTCGTCATTTCCGCGATACTTATAGGCACGATTGTAGAATTGCGAACGGCTCACAACCCAAGTATCCACCCCCTTCTCCCTAAAGTGCTTGTAAACAGCCCCAAGCGTATAGTTCCACTGATCGTTCTCTGGTAGGCTGTTAAGAATAAAACGCTGATCATCGGTC